>Ga0208485_1000689_pt1 | contig 9729 bp, 2 predicted proteins | sample LakMenEpi27Jul12_FD_150707 | JGI IMG/M metagenome (GOLD analysis project Ga0208485, IMG submission 150707) | Freshwater microbial communities from Lake Mendota, WI - 17JUL2012 deep hole epilimnion (SPAdes) | ecosystem: Environmental > Aquatic > Freshwater > Lentic | place: Lake Mendota, Madison... | reverse complement strand
TTAATTTTGCTAATGGTGTTGAAGGTTTGGCAAAAATGGCGGCACAAGCGACAAGTTTAAGAATTGATATGTCAAGTACTTTAAATCTTGCCGATGGATTATTTGACCCTGAAAAAGCAATATCAATGGCGGCATCTATGCAAAGATTAGGTGTTGCTCAAAGTGATTTATTAGACCCTCTTCGATTAATGGATTTGGCTCAAAATGACCCAGGGGAACTTCAAAACCAAATTGCTAAAATGAGTGAACAATTTGTTCGGTTGAACAAAGATGGTAATTTTGAAATCATGCCGGGAGCTAAACGTCAAATGAAGGAGATAGAATCTGCGATGGGATTACCAGCGGGACAATTGGCGAAAATGGCTTTAGGTAGTGCTGAATTAGCAGAAAAAATGAAATCTATTAAGTTTCCGGGTGGTGATATAACTGAAGACCAAAGAACTATGATTGCCAATATGGCGGAAATGAATAAAGGTACTGGAAAATATGAGGTTAGTTTTACAGGTGAAAAAGGTGAAAAAGTAACAAAAAGTGTTGCTGAATTAAGTAAACCTGATATAGAAGCTTTATCTAAACAACCTAAAACACTTGAAGATGTTGCAAAATCACAACTTACCCAACAAGAGGCGATATACGCTTCAGTGGAAAGTATTAAAAATAGAACTGGTAGAGCTTTAGCGGGAACAAAAGTTGGCCAGGCCACTTTAGATGCTCCAAGAGAGTTATTTAAACAATTAGAGAATACTCTTAGTGCTGAATCAACCTCTATTAAAACTATGAGACAAGGTATTGATAAAAATATTGGAGGAGTTTTAGAAGATTTCAATAAGTTTATTAAAGGAGAATCTTCATTATCTAAAGTTTTAGAGAGTTTACAATCGGCAAGTAAAAATATTCAACAAGGAACTAAAACAGCGTTTACAGATACTGTTGATAAGGCTGATGAATCAATGAAGAATTTAACAAACTCTCAAAATATTTTCATAGAATTAATGGTTAATTCTGGTGAAAGATTAAAAAAAGTGATTGAATCAATACCCCAAGTTAAAGAGGTAATTGGTAATCAATCATCAAATGTTCCAACAACAAATACATTAAGAAATGTTAGTTCAACAACACCTGGTGGGGTAACAGAAGCAAACACCAAACACACGGTTGATTCAAATGTTAATTTAAATATTAAGATAGATTCTAACAATCCAAATATTGATACGGCTCAATTAGCATTAGCGTTTAAAGACCCACAAATGATTCAAGCAATTTATTCTATTGGTAAATTAGACCCAAATAATAATTTAACAACAAACAAAACGGGGTCTCGAACAAAACAAATGTTAGAGGGTTCATATGCTTAAAAATAAATATTTTGTCTATTTATAATAAAACAATAAAAAATGTCAGATAGTTCATTATCCTTTACTTCATCATCATCATTTAGAAATATACTTATGGCTAAAAATTTAGCTGCGTATAGTGTAATGGGTGTTTATACTCCTACAACATCTGATTTAAATTATGAGGTGACTTTATCTCAATCTCCGGTTATTGACTCCCCTAATGATTTAATTGCTAATACCCCATATGTTTCATTATTATACCCATTAAATGAATATGGTCCTAATGGGGGTTTTAACGCGGAAATAACTTATAATAGAGTGTTGGTACCTATTAACCCAAATCAAGGTGAATATAATCCAAATGATACGGTATTAGATTTAGTTAATGAATTTTATATTGACGCTGCTTTTATAACAAACTCTTATGGTCCGATTGGGGGTTATAATGATATGCTCATTGTTACTGATATACAAAATAATGATAAATTATATTTACCTTATTGGGACCCGAGTAGTTTTGTATCGTCAACCTATAGTCCGTATGATATATTATTTTCAAAAAACCCAAATGGGGATAATGGTTCATTATCTCAAGACTCTTACATAGCTAAATTAGGGGCGTCCCAATTAAACTACCTTTTCCAAGAAAGGATTGCGGCAGAACTTATTAAAAACACGGTTGGACGAGTAAATTTACAATCATTACAAGACCCATTTGAGGTTAGTATGATGGTATCGGGTAAACAACCTCTAATATATAAAAATTGGAAAATTACGGTTCCGGAAAACCCAGTTATTGCGGCGGCAGATTTTGCCACAAGGTTGGCAGGGGCTTATTGGCCGGTTTCATTAATACCGGGTGATTATTTTGATGATAATAATGAAAATAGTCAAACCAAACAAACATCAACTGCGTTAAATGTTATTAATCAATTAACGGGAGGGTTTTTAGGTCCGATTTTAAATATAAAGAGAAACCCCTCTGAAATATTTTTAAATAATACGGGTAATGGACAGCGTTCAGCCTTATTTGCAAATGTTAATTATAATAGATACCAGCCATCGTATGATAAAAACTATGGAGGGTTATTAGGTGTTGCTCAAGGGTTAGTTAATCTTGCCGTTGACCTTATTAAACCTAGTAATGGTACATTAATTGGGGGTTATTATGTTGGTAGTAAAACATCTGAACCATCATCAATAACTTCTCCCCCAAATAAAGTTCCGGTTAATGCTTTTGGACAACAAGAGTCATCTCCGGTTTATGGTCCTTCAGAATTGGGTATATTATTTGAGGGTAACGAAGGTATTTTAAAATTTGGTTTAGCGGGAAAATCATCAAGTGATGGTGGGGGTATTGACGGACAATTAGTTTGGACTTCACCAAAATACAAATCAAACGCCGGATTTCACGCAACACCTGGTGGTGGAAGTGGAAGTTTAGATAAAGAGTTTAACGAAATTAGTAGTAGTTTTGGTAGTTCTGAATCTACCAATATTGATTTTAAAGACACTTCAATATTAGACCAAACACAAAGATTAGTTAATTCGGCTGATAATGTTTCGGGGATTGCTAGATTAAAGCATGTTGGTAATGCAATTAATCAAGTTAGTAAAGTATTTCACGATGGATATAAAGAAATTACCAAAGGTTCACAGGTTCTTTCATATACAAATCAAACAACCGGTGAAAACGCTGGTATAGAATATTGTCGTGTGTTTACTAAAGATACACCGTATTATACTTATGCTGATTTACAAAAAACAGATGGTATAACAACATCAGGTAGAAGATTTACAAATTCTGTTTTAGATAACACTTATAATTTAAACATTGCGCCACTTTCTAATCCTGGTTCGACAAATATCATACCGGATGTAAATGGTAAGGGGGGTTATGCTAAAAAATATATGTTCTCTATTGAAAACTTGGCTTGGAGAACATCAAGTAGACCTGGTTTTACTTATGATGAATTACCTGTTTGTGAAAAAGGCCCAAATGGGGGTAGAGTTATGTGGTTTCCACCATATGATTTAAAATTTAGTGATACTAGTACAGCCGGTTGGAATAAACAAACTTTTTTAGGAAGACCTGAACCAATATATACATATAAAGACACAACTAGAACGGGTAGTTTGAGTTGGAAAATGATTGTTGACCATCCATCAATAATGAACACTATTGTTAAACAACAATTAAAAGGGAAAAATAAAGATAGGATTAACTCAATTATTGATTCATTTTTTGCTGGATGTGTTAAGTATGATATATATGAATTGGCGATTAAATTTAATACTATCCCAACAAAAGATTTATATACATATCAAACAATATTAAGTAACCCTAATTTAACAGATGAAGAACTTAAAGGAATTAAGAAAGAAATTTCGGCGGATAATTCGGGAACAAATGGTAGTTTAGCAACTGACCAAACTAAATTAACTCCTGATACATCAATATCAGATTTTGAAACAAAATATAAAGAATTTGCTTTTTATTTTGATAATGATATTCCTGACCCAAATACAAGACAAACAACTTCTTCTGTTAGATACGATGTCACGTATGGTAATTATACGGATACCAAAAATATTGAAAGGTATCAATATTATGCTAATGGTATTTTTAATAATGGTAGTTCCGATAAAAATGTGACGGAATTCTTCAATAATGTTGTTAAAGATAATTTTAACTTTATAACGGGAGGTTCAAGTAATTTTATTGTTGATGCTTATAACATTTTAAAAGAGAAAAAGGGTAAAATAACTATTGATATGGTAGGTTCGGCGTCAGCCCCTGCGTCAGCGTCTTATAATACATTATTATCTGTTAGAAGAAATGATTCTGTTATAAAATTTTTAACAGAATATAAAGTTGGGGAAGCTTGTTTAGGTCCTTTTATTACTGATAAAACATTAATTATTAATCCTCCAAAAGGTGTTGGTGAAACAACATCAGTACCATCTACATCACTAGGTATTGGACAACAGGTTAATTGTACTGAAAATATAAAAGATAAAAATGGAAAAGTAACAAGTGATTCACAAATTTTTTCTGTAAGTGCAATGGCTTGTAGAAGAGTAAAGATTAATAACATAAAAGTAACTCCATCCCCAACTCCGGTACCTGAACCACCTAAAAAAGAGGTTCCATCAGTACCTGAAAATATAATACCTGTTAAACCTCAACCAAATGTTAGAATTGAGCAAAAGATTAAAGAAGGTATTAGTAAACAAATTATTAGACAATTATTATCGGAATGTGATTATTTTGAGGTTATCCAAGAAAATTCTCCAATGGTATATGACTCAATTAAAGAGAAAATTAAGTATTTTAACCCAGCGTTTCACTCTATGACACCTGAAGGGTTAAATTCTCGTTTAACCTTCTTAAATCAATGTGTTAGACCTGGTGAGACTATACCTGTTATTGGGACAGATAACAAACCAAGGTATAATGATGCGGTTAACACCTCTTTTGGAGCACCTCCGGTTTTAGTTTTAAGAATTGGTGATTTTTACAATAGTAAAATTATACCTAATAGTGTTGCGTTTACATATGAACCATTGCTTTATGATTTAAATCCTGAAGGTATTGGTGTACAACCAATGTTAGCTAATGTGACGATGAGTTTTGATTTTATTGGTGGTCAAGGATTGGCTAGACCGGTGGAACAATTACAAAACGCCTTATCATTTAGTTATTATGCAAATACTGAAATATACGATGAAAGAGCAACAGCAACTGAAGATACCTCGGCATTAGATACTAAAGTAGTAGAGGCTATTGCTGGAGTTCAACCACTAGCGACTGTAAATAATGTTGATAATAAACCTTTAAATAATGGTGGAAACACAATTGGAAATATTTTAACAAATATACCAATAACTAGTGGTCAAACAGGTCAAACGGAGTACTCAACAATTATGGACAAAGTTTTAGATGCGACGAAAGAATATTATGTAGAGATTCCTAATCAATGCGACTCTATCATAAAATCTTACAATTATGGTGTGTGGCAATTAATGACTCAAGATAGATTATATAGTTTGGGTCGTTTTAATATTGATGGAGGTAAATTAGATGTTCCAATATATGGTAAACCAGGTGGAGATGGAAATGTAAGTGTTGAAAATAAAATTGATATACTATTTTCAACTTTAATATCAGATATTAATGCGGACAATCCGTCTAATAAAAATCTAATAATTAAGGGGTTGATTAATTATAATTTTACAGATTCTGTTATACAAAAAGTTAAAACAAATTTAAATAACTATATTAATGATTACGAAGGAGAGTTTAGTAATGGTATTTTCACCAAAATACAAGAAATTACAACTCAAGAGGAAAGTATGGTTCAATATTTTAGAAAAATTAATTTACTTATAACTAAAACTGACGGTAAGATACTTGAAAATGGTAAACCTAGAGTGTATAATATTAAAGGAACAACAGAAGTTAATTCGGGTAGTGTTGGTGCTCCTCAAACAACATATGCGGAATTAAGTATTGATTATAAATCAATTGGTGAAAAATTACAAAAATTTGATTCGTTTTTGAAAGGTCAGGATGTTAAAATAATAACTTCTGAATATAAAGAACCAGGGTTATTTAAACCTATATCGTCAAGTTTGGTATCTATAGAAGATAAACGATTATTTATGGTGTTGGCTCAAATATTTGGAAATAAAAATAAATACAACGATTTTATTAATAAAATTATATCAGGAGATTTGTTAACAGTTAAAAGTCCGTCAAATTTAAAAAATAAATTTGAAAAAATTTGTGATATTTTTAAGAAAAATGTGGATAAAGAGTTATTGGAAGAATCCAAACATATTAAAAAGGTAAAAGAGTCACCTAATTATACTGAATATGTTAATCAGTTTGTGTATCCTAAAGGTAAATTAAGAAAATTTGAATACACAACAATTCCGGACACGGCAACAGATGCTCAACAACAAAAAGATATTATGGCATTATATAGTGGTGTAAATTCTGATAGTGATAATAAATACTATGATGGTAAAATCAAATTTAAATAAAAATGGTAAATAAACAGTATTATAATAGATATAATGGGTTTTTAAATAATGGAGAACAAAGTGTTGTTCCCTATGTTACTTTGCCATCAAAAAGTACTGATAAAAGATATATCTATAAAGTTGGACAGTCTAGGTTAGATAAGTTATCCCAACAATATTATGGTGCGGCGAGTTTTGGTTGGTTGATTTTACAAGCAAATCCAATTTTCGGTGGTCAAGAATGGAATATTAGTGATGGTTCTATCTTGACAATTCCATTTCCTTTGATAGCTTCTCTACAAGATTATAAAAACGAGTTAGAAAATTATTTCTTTTATTATGGTAGATAGTGGTGAAAATATATTAGTAGAGTTTGATTACAATAATATTAGTATTATTGACCCAAATAAGGTTATTGACTCTAATGGTAAAGTTAGTGAAAGGTTAGTAAAACAAGAAGATTTGGTTGTTTATGCCAATTTAGAGTGTAAAGTGATTCCAAGAACTAAATTAGCTGTTGGTGTTGCAAATAATGACCAAATACAAACAATATCTGTTGCATCAATCAATTTTTTAAATCCGGGTAATAAAGGTTTTTTAGATAATAGTTACACTGACGAATTGACAGGTAAAGATAGTTTAAAAGGTAAAGGTCAAAACCAAATAAAACAAGAATCAGTAACAAACCCTAATAAAAGTGATGATACTTACATTAGACAAACTTTAAGAGGTACTACTGATAATGGAATGTTGGGTATCACTCAAATAACTATTAGACAAGGGTTAGATTTCTTACCACAAATCAATGTTAAATTAGAAGATGTTAAAGGTCGTTCTTTATTTGAAGGAGGTGATAACTCACCTTATGCAGCATTTTTTAATTTACCATATCCAATGTTTAGTTTGACCATTAAAGGATATTACGGTAAGGCGGTTAAATTATCTTTAATGTTACAAAACTTTACATCAAGATACGACACATATTCAGGTAATTTTGTTGTTGATTTAGTGTTTTATACATATAAATATACGATATTGAGTGAAATAACTATGGGTGCGTTACTGGCTGTCCCACATATGTATAAATCTAGAGTTAGTGTTCAAAACAAAGTAGTAACACCTTCGACAGGAACAGATAGTAAAACAACTAAAACAACTGATAGTGTTGTTGAACGAGGTTTTCAGAAAGTAAAAGAAATGTATAGTGAATATAAATCAAAAGGTATGATATCTGATGATTTTCCGGAAATTAGTTTAATAGAATTACAAAATAGACTTGAAAATTTTATTAAAAATGTTTTAGAGTCATTTACTAAGCAAAATTTAGACCCATTAACAGATTTAAATGAATATTCAAAAATTTTAGGTGAATACGACAAAGATGTTTTTGCTATGAATGGTGAGTCTTGGAGGTCTAAATATTTAGACACAGATGAATTTCTTGTTATGGACAATCCTGAAAAAACTAAAGTATATACCTTTAAAAAAGAATATATCCCTGCTAAAAAGAAAGATGAGGCAATTAATAAATTAAAAGAATATATTACAAGTTATACCGAAAAATTAGCAAATAATAAAACTCTTGGGATACTTGGGAAGTATAAAATTAATAATACGGAAAAATCAATTCAAATACCAAATAGTATTAAATACGAGATTTTCCCAAAAACATTACAAGCCGGTGATATAAATCTTAAGGAAACTTATAGACAAAGAAAAAAATTAGATGTTGAGCCGTCAAAACAACAATTAGAAGATTTCCAAGCTGAATTAACTAAAGACAGTGTTTTGAATAGTTTAGTTATTAAAAATGATGCAGGAAAACAAACACCTATTACTAATTATTTTGTTTTTGAAGGTAATGGTACTTTTGAAGATTTGATAGATAAAATGGGTAAGGATTTAAAAACTTATCGAGAACAAATTGAAAATGAATTAACTGAAGCTCTATCGGAATTATTACAAAATAAAGATAATGGTATTGGGTTTGTTCCTAGTATTAGGAATGTTCTTGCTGTTATATTTGCGAATGGTGAGGCTTTTTTACGATTAATGGATGATGTTCATACTCAAGCGTGGATTGTTAGAGACGATAAAGATAGAAAAAAATCTATATTGACAGGTGTTAGTTCTGATAATTTAACATCTGGAAATAATGCGACTGAACCAGTTTATCCTTGGCCTCAAATGATTGTTGAAACAATGACTCCCGATAAAGAGGAACAATTTATTATTACTTATCCTGGTGATAGGTCGGTTATTAACCAGACTAAAGCGTATTTACCTGAATTATGGCCTGAAGTAGAATTTGTTGAGGAATTTATTAAAGGGTTTGTTCAAAGGAGTGAAAACCCACTACCATCAACACCAAACTCAAATGAATTGAGTGATGTAAAAAGAATATCATTATCGGCAATTGAATTTCCGGTTAGTAATGTTGTTTTTGGTAATAAAGAAGAAATTAAATATATGTACGAAATTTATGAAAGGATATTTTTAACATCTTATTATTCAAAATTAAGTAGATGTAATAGTTTTATTTCAGAGTCTAATCAAATTTCGGATATTGTGTCTGATGGTGAGAGTATAAATATAATTAATAGTTTATCTACCGACAATCCTTTTATTATTAAAAAATTAACTGAATATGGTATTAACGCGTCTAATTTTGAAATACTTTTAAAACACATATCAAATGGTGGTGTTGGTGAGAGTTGGCAAAATTATATACGAGGAATTTTCAACACATCTTACATTAAAAATTTAGTTAATAATTCAAGTTTTGAATTTATTAATTCTGGTATTTTGAATGATTCAATTTCTCAACCATTAGTTTCATTATCAAATGAAAAGGCTATGGTTGATTATATTTCAGATTCAACAACCACTAATTCTTTTGATTTTAGTGATATCTACCCATTTACAGATTTAACTTGGTGTAATACTAAATTGGCTGATGGTGGAACTCTTATAGATGCAAAATCGTCTTTTGATACTAGAAAAGTCTTAACATATAATTTAAATAAAAAAGTAATATCTAATTTTTTAGATACAACAAATGATGATACTAAAAGACCATTTACTAATTTTTCTTATAAAAATATCCAACAGCCGGTATTAAATAATCCTGATTTAAAAACTTTTTATAATGATAGAAAGTTAAAATCACAATTATTAACTGAAGGTAATTTAAATTACATTAATTATGATGGATTGGTAACTTCTTACCAAACAGTATCAATGCTTAACACACCGTATTTTATTAACTCAATACAGGAAGGTGTAAAAAATTTCAGGAATAATAGTGTAACACCATATGTAAGTTCGGCGTATCTTTTTATCAATAGTTTACCTATGGCAACTT
>Ga0208485_1000687_pt1 | contig 9747 bp, 4 predicted proteins | sample LakMenEpi27Jul12_FD_150707 | JGI IMG/M metagenome (GOLD analysis project Ga0208485, IMG submission 150707) | Freshwater microbial communities from Lake Mendota, WI - 17JUL2012 deep hole epilimnion (SPAdes) | ecosystem: Environmental > Aquatic > Freshwater > Lentic | place: Lake Mendota, Madison... | reverse complement strand
TTGGGATTATCAAGATTGGCGCAATCTTTCCCCCAGAGAACAACAACAACGTTTAGATTTATTGTTACAAACAGAGCGTCAACAAGGGTTTGAACTCAAAGTTGCTCCTTTAATGCGCTGCTTGATGATTCAACTATCGGACCAAACTTATAAATTCCTCTGCAATCATCATCATATTATTCTGGATGGTTGGAGTATGCCTATTATTTATCAAGAAGTTTTAGGGTTTTATGAGGCAGGTATTCAAGGGAAAAGTTATCATCTTCCTTTGCCGCGTCCTTATCAAGATTATATTGTTTGGTTACAGCAGCAAAACCCATCTATTGCTGAGAGTTTTTGGCAGCGAACTCTTGAAGGGTTTATGACTCCCACCCCCCTGAGGGTGGACAGACTCCAGTTAATGAAATCTGAAGGTAAGCCAACTTATAAAGAGTATAACTGTCATTTATCGGCTTCTCACTCCAAAGACCTGCAATCTTTGGCGCAAAAGCATAATCTGACCTTATCTACTCTAGTACAGGCCGCTTGGGCGATTCTTCTCAGTCGCTATAGTGGGGAGTCAGAAGTTTTATTTGGGGTTACGGTTTCTGGTCGCCCTCATGATTTATCAGGGGTAGAACATAGGGTAGGATTATTTATTAATACATTGCCGCTGCGAGTCTCCATCAGAGAATCAGATTTATTGCTATCTTGGTTACAGGAATTACAGCAAAAGCAAGCAGAAATTCAGGATTATGCTTATGTTTCTCTGGCTGAAATACAGAGATTAAGTGATATTCCACCGGGGATTCCCCTGTTTGAGAGTTTGGTCGTTTTTGAGAATTATCCTAGAGAAGCGTTATCGAGAGATTCTCGTCAATCCTTAAGGGTTAAGGATGTGGAGAATTTTGAGGAAACTAATTATCCTTTGACGGTGGTTGCTATTCCTAAACAGGAGTTACTGATTCAGTTAGTCTATGATACTAGCCGTTTTACTCAGGATACGATTGAACGGATGGCAGCACATTTACAGACTATTTTAACAGGGATTGTTACTGATACTCGGCAACGGGTAACACAATTACCTATATTGACAACACAAGAGCAACATCAGTTATTAGTAGAGTGGAACAATACCGAGGCAGATTATCCTTTAGATAAGTCTTTACATCAATTATTTGAAGAACAAGCTGCACAGAATCCGCAGGGAATAGCGGTTATTTTTGAAGGACAAAAATTAACCTATCAACAGTTAAATAACCGGGGCAATCAGTTAGCTCACTGTTTACGAGATAAGGGTGTAAATCCAGAAAGTTTAGTCGGGATTTTTATGGAGCGTTCCCTAGAGATGGTCATCGGTTTATTAGGGATATTAAAAGCCGGGGGAGCTTATGTACCTTTAGATCCGGATTATCCTACCGAGCGCTTGGGGGATATCCTCTCAGATTCGGGTGTTTCTTTGGTGTTAACTCAGGAATCTTTAGGGGATTTTCTTCCCCAAACTGGGGCCGAGTTACTGTGTTTAGATAGGGATTGGGAAAAGATAGCTACCTATAGTCCAGAAAATCCCTTCAATCTAACGACTCCTGAGAATTTAGCCTATGTTATTTATACATCAGGTTCAACGGGAAAACCCAAAGGTGTGATGAATATTCATCAAGGAATTTGCAATACTCTAAAATACAATATTGATAATTATAATCTTAACTCTGAAGAGCGCATTCTCCAAATTACTCCCTTTAGTTTTGATGTTTCAGTTTGGGAAGTTTTCTCATCTTTAACATCTGGTGCTACCCTAGTCGTGGCTAAACCTGACGGGTATAAAGATATAGATTATTTAATAGATTTAATTGTGCAAGAACAAGTAACTTATTTCACTTGTGTTCCCTCAATATTGCGAGTTTTTCTGCAACATCCCAAGAGCAAAGATTGCCACTGTTTAAAACGAGTAATTGTCGGGGGAGAAGCCTTATCTTATGAACTCAATCAACGATTTTTTCAGCAGTTAAACTGTGAATTATATAACGCTTATGGACCAACAGAAGTAGCGGTTAAGACTACTATCTGGTGCTGTCAGCCAAATTCCCAGTTAATTCCTATTGGACGTCCCATTGCTAATGCCCAAGTTTATATCCTCGACAGTTATCTCCAACCGGTTCCTATTGGTGTTGCTGGAGAATTACATATTGGTGGAATGGGTTTAGCGCGTGGATATCTCAATCGTCCCCAATTGACGGCTGAAAAATTTATTCCTCATCCTTTTGCTCAGGGGAAATTATATAAAACCGGAGATTTAGCTCGCTATCTTCCTGAGGGCAATATTGAATATTTAGGGCGGATTGATAATCAAGTCAAGCTGAGAGGTTTACGCATTGAATTAGGAGAAATTCAGACGGTTTTAGAAACTCATCCCAACGTTGAACAAACTGTTGTGATTATGCGGGAAGATACCTTATATAATCAACGGTTAGTTGCTTATGTAATGAGAAAAGATCCCTTATTAACTTCTCAAGATCTGCACCGTTTCTTACAACAGAAATTACCCGTTTACATGATCCCTTCTGCCTTTGTCATGTTGTCGGATTTTCCCTTAAATCCTAACGGAAAAATAGACGTTCATAAATTGCCTATACCGGATGAGACTTCTCTAGTTGAATCACCCTATTTAGCACCCCGCAATTCAACGGAAACTATCTTAGTAAGCCTTTGGCAACAACTTCTACAAGCTGGCAAGATAGGGGTTAATGATAACTTCTTTGAGTTGGGTGGTCATTCCTTACAAGCTATGAATCTTATGGCTTTAATTTATGAAAAAATGGCCATAGAAATTCCTTTATCAATGATTTATGAAAAGCCAACAGTAGCCGAATTAAGCGATTATATTATCTATGCTCAGGAGATGAATATTCAACCGAAAGAACGTCCTTATGTGGTGTTTAATAAGGAGCAAAAAAAAGCCGTCTTTTTATTTCCTCCCGCTCTTGGTTTCGCTGCTGCTTATGCCAATTTAGCAGAGTATCTAACGAATTATGCTATTTATACTTTCCGGTATATTAGCGATGAATTAATGTTAAAAAAATACGCTGAATTAATTGAGGATTTGGCTCAGAATCAAGATATAAAATTAATGGGACATTCCGCTGGCGGATTTTTAGCGATGTTAATGGCTCAACAATTAGAAAGTCGAGGGAGAGTTGTTTCTGATGTCATTTTACTGGATACTTACAGAGGAGGACGTGAGGCTAAAAAAGCTGATATGTCAGAGATTCAAGAAGGGGTTGATGCTTTCTTATTAAATCCCAAACGTCAGGAATTAAGAGGTTACTTTTTAGAGAATCAAAAACTCCGCAATCGCACTTATAATCAAGTGTGGGAATACTTTAATTTTCTTTGGAATTCTGATTTAAAAAATGTACAAATTCAAGGGACTATTCATTTGATTCGTGCTGAGGGAAACTATGAAGCTCAAGATGATTGGACACAAGCAACAAAAGGGGAAAGAATCAATCATTATGCCACTGGTATTCATCGTGAAATGATTGATCCTCCTTATCTTCCCAAAAACGCTCTGATTATCAATAGTATTCTTAACCCAAAACAGTCGTAACCGTTTAGGTGGCGGACGAAATCTGGCAATCTGAGAGACATAGATGAGCAGTACCTAGGGTCTGCTGAAAAAGCTTTTTCAGTAAACCCTAATTAATACCAATTATCCATCGACCGGAAAATTGAGGCATCGGGGAACACGGTTGGATTACCACTAGCGTCGATTTTTTGCCGTAATTCTCGCAGTTGTTTATTCCCGATGAGAAAATCACTTTCTACTAATTGATAGGGCAGTACATTATTATCTAAAGCATACACTGCCGTGATGCCAGCAGCTACCCCAGAGGACCACTCGAAGGAATGGACACGATAGGCGGCCGCGGCAATATGACTGAGAGCGATACTTTTACCCGCTATCAGTAAATTATCGATTTTTTGGGGAATTATAGCCCTTAAAGGTATCTCAAAAGGATAAGCTTGGCCCTGTCCCTGTCTTTCTCCTGCTTTTTCTGTATTACCCGGTTTTTCGGGGGGATGTTCCGTCATGCAGGGATGAAAATCAATCGCATAGTGACCGATACCGACGGAATCGGGGTAAATAGTCGATCGCTTGCGTTTAACGGCCTGATCGGGGGATAATGTGCCATCAAGTACGGAAAATCCCTCTAATCCTGCCAAGGTGGCAATTAAGCGCCGATATTCTGCCGGAGAAAGATTTTGACGATAGAAATCGCTTTGAAAATTTTGTCGGGAAATATCGATTTCTGTGACGGTAAAACCAGTGGGGAAAGTCAGGGAAGGACGACCGATAATCCGTCTTGCTTCCCGAATATAGGGATATTTTGACAAACCATGGGCAGTTCCCATGGGAGAATCAAAACCGGAGAGATAACGGTTATTCAAATGGGGAACTTTTACCCCGTCTCCTAACTGGGAATCGGTGGTTCCTTCTACTAACCAATAATAGTAGGAAATGGCGTGTTCTTCGCCCCTCGCGAGGGTTTCGGTGCGTAATCCTCCCATCCATCCCCCCGGAGATAACTGCCCTAGCTCTTGCAACTGTTCACGGGTGTAGATAAAGTTATCCTTAGCAGTCCCCGGACGATAATCATTTCCCCAGGTCCAATTCTGCATGGAAATATCCCCCGGGACGGGTTCGGTAAAAGTAATTCCCCCAAAGGTTTTCTCTTTACCCAGTTGCGGACTCCAAATACGACGATAGGTGAAAACGAGGTCAAAATCGGCTAATCGCGGCAATTCATAGCTAAAATAGGGGGCATAGCGTTCATAATAAACCGGTTTCTCGTGGGTTTGGGGTTTTTCTGTTTCCTCCATGGCAAAGGTATAGGTAAAGCCTTGGGTACAGTAGGGGTCGCCAGTGACGCTAGAGGAAGAAGGTTCGAGATAACTGCGCTTATCGACCCCTAAACGGTAGGGAATATCTGATAATCCGATGATTTCCCCGGTTTCGGTCGCTTCAATCACATACCAATCTGCTAATTGATTCGGTTGGGAGGATTTGGAGACAAAACGGAGGATTTTTTTATCAAAACGGGGAGAATTTTCGTAGCGATAGATATCCTCCATTTTTTGCGATAAAAACTCGGTATTTAGGGGAGGAGTACCTTTTGCGGGACTATGTTGAATGGCAATTACACTGGTAATCTGTTGACCAGTGCCGCGATTGGGTAAAGTTTCAGTATTTAATTCTTTGACTACCGTGGAGGGAAACCATTTCAGGGTTCCTTTGCCTTTTTTGGCAGCGTCTTCTAACTGTTGAAATAATAATTTATGTCCATCAAAAGGCAAAAAACAAGACCCGCTTACCCAACATTCTCCGGGGTTGCGTTTCCCGTAATGCTTTCTAATTCTTTCCCTAAATTCTAGATAACCTTTCGGGAAAAATAATTTTTCTCTTTGTGTCCGTCTTTCATCTAATGCGGAGGTTCCCTGAGAAGATATCTGTCCCCCCACCCAGTCGGTAATCTCGGTTAAACAGACGGTTTTTCCTAATAATAAAGCTTCGTAGGCCGCACCGGCACCGGCTAAACCACCACCCACCACCAGAATATCACAGCCGACGGTTTGATCCGGTTCTCGCGGGGGGGCTGCTAGGGTGAGGGGAGTGAAAGCTTGCAGGAGAAATAATCCCAGAGAGAGGGATTTAAGGGGAGTAAAGTGATGATTGAAAATTTTAGGGGACATTATTGACAAATATCAATGTTGTGGCTGAGAGTTTCCTCTTTCTTTGAAGAAGTAGCTAGGGCATCTGTTCCTGAAATCCTGATGTTTTTTTTGGGCGATATTGAGAACTTTGTAGCTTGATGCTGGCCTTTAAGAGATTATACACCTTCAATCTGACAATCGATCGCTTTTCTGGAAATGTTTTGACAAAGATATCCTGATTCGGTGTCATTCCCTTTGTTATTCCCTGTCATCCTTGCTAAGTTAAATTCAAAACAAATCCGGGTAAGACATCTTCCCCAGATAAAGTAGCAGGTAAATTAATAATTTCCACACCGCTATTTAGTCGGTAGATTTCCACCTGCTGCTGTTGAGGATTAATCAACCAACCCAAACGTAAACCACTGGCTAAATATTCGCGCATCTTTTCGCGTAAAGAGGTTAAGGAATCGCTACGAGAACGTAATTCAATCACAAAATCGGGACATAAAGGTGGGAACTTTTCTCGCTCTTCTGCGCTCAAAGCTTCCCATCTTTCCCGTTTTATCCAAGCAACATCAGGAGAACGATATCCTCCCTTTGGTAAACGAAAAATTGTCGAAGAACTAAACACCTCACCAAGTTGAGTTTGCTCGTTCCATACCCCCACTTTAACAATCAAATTAGCTTCTTGTTTACCAGTATTTCCACCCACGGGAGGCATAATTAATAATTCTCCTTTTTGATTACGTTCTAAATTCCATGTTTGATTAGCCTGACAGAGATGATAAAATTGTTCATCGGTCAGATTAACTGTCTCTAGATTTAACACTACAGTTTTCATAATCGCTTCTCCTTTTTGCTACTTTATATCATTGATTCATATCAACCTATTTACCTAATTGACTCTCTAAAAATTCTGGCCAATCGGGATTAGTAGTGTCTAGGGAAATTAGATAGGGTTGTTCCTTTTCATTAAAAGGTTCTGTTTTCTCAATTTGGGCATTTAACACCTCGATAGTAGCGTCAGAAATATCGCCTTTTCTAGCGGCAATCCGTTGTTTTAAAACTTCTATAGGTGCGTGACAATGGACGATATGAAAAGGAATCTTTAAATTTTGGGCATAGGTTAATAAGGGTTCTCGCCAAGCATATTTATCGTAGCGCGCATCGAGAATAACTGGATAACCTAAAGTTATTAAAATTCGGGCTAATTCCGCTAGTCTAGCGAAGGTTTTTTGACTCATTTCGAGACTATATATATCTAGACTTCCTGTTTGATTTAAGTCAATTCCAGCCAAATGTTTGCGAACTGCATCGGAACGAATCTGAATAGCATTAAGATTTTTAGCAATTACTTTCCCTATGGTACTCTTACCCGATGCAGAAAATCCCGACATCAGAATTAATCTCGGTTTCTGCGGTTGTGTGTACTGCCAAGCTAATTGATAATAATCCTGTGCATTGGCTTTAATTTTCTCAGAAAAAGTGTCACCATCAAGCAGAAAACTATTGACTTTTGCCCTCACATACGCTTGTCTAGTCAGGTAGAGAGGCAAGACTTTTAAACCCTCCCAGTCAGCGGTTTGTTCTAAATAAGTATTGACAAATAAATTAGCGAAATCTTCTCTCCCCCTAGCGGTTAAATCCATGGCTGTAAAAGCAAGATCATACATGACATCAACGAAGCGAAAAGATTCATTAAATTCTATGCGATCAAATAATTGTATTTCTCCCTGCCACTGACAGATATTATTTAAATGTAGGTCTCCATGACATTCGCGAATCATCCCTTTTATTTGTCTTTCCTCTAACCAATCTCGGTGTTCTGCGAAGAATTTATCTGTATAAGCTTTTGTTTCATCGTATTGTTTTTGGGTTTGGACAAAATTAATATATTTCTCGGTTTGTTGGTAGTTTTCATCAAAAGCTTGTTTAACAATTTCCAAATTGCCAAACTGAGTAATATAGGAATTACTCACAGCTTGCCGATGAAATTGTGCCACTTTTTCAGCCAAAGACTCGATCGCTTTTTCCGTTAGTTCTCCCCGTTCAAAAATTTTACTGAGTAAACATTCTTGGGGAAACTGATTCATTTTTAAAATATATTCTATCACTTTTCCTTCTCCATTTAAACTTATGCTACCCTGTTCTTCATTAATTGACAAAACTTCCAGATAGATATTGGCGGCAACTTTTTTATTTAACTCTAGTTCCTGTTCTAGATAATATTTTCTCTTTTCTAAAGTGGAGAAATTCAAAAAATTATAATTAACTGGTTTCTTGACTTTATAGGCATAATCTCCTGTCAAGAAGATAATTGAAGCATGGGTTTGGATAATTTCAACGGGAATTTTGACAGAATGAGGATAAAAGTCGGGATTTTTTAATTCTTCGATTAATCGGTTGCTATCCATAGGGAGAACTCCTCGGTGGTACATCTCATTTTTGTAAATTTACTAAGTTGAGATTTTTAAAGGGAAAATCTCTGCTAAAATCGGGCTTTATTTCTGATTTTATCACTCAATCTGGGACTTTGAGGGTTTCTACTCCCCGAAACCCGTTAGGGAGGACAGGAATTCGCAACCCGCGTGTGTGGTTTTAGATGTCCGTGGAGGAAGCACCTCTCCCAAAGTTCAGAAAGCATTAGCTTTGCAAGTGGTATGCTTATAGACGGTTGCCCGTACATTTGTATTGGTTTGTTGCTGATAGTCGGTATTTCTGCAAATGTGAGATGCAGCAGGTCTAAATTAATGAAAACTGCATCATGCAGGATGAGAGCTTTGCCAACTCAGCTTTAAGGGACTTGCGGGAATTAGGGATGCAGTTGGTTTTAGATAATTTTGATGCCGGCTATTCCTGATTAAGTTATATTTATAAATACACCTTCGACAGTTTGAAGATCGATCGATCAAACCTTTATCCAATCTTTACCATCAAAAACCAAGCATTTAGCCATGTTATCGACTATGATCAGCCTAGAGCAGAATTTGAATTTACGAGTTATTGCCGTTGGGGGAGAAAGTTTACAACAGTTGGACACTTGCCCACGTCTCGACTGTGAAGAAGTACAATGATTTTGGTCGACTCGGACTTTGAACCCTGAATATGTGACACAATTGCTGTTAAGTAACTGTTCCGAATTACCCCCAACACTTTATTGAGAAAATAAATTAACTTAAAGACGAATAAGCCGTAGCTTTTGAGAGAATAAATTAACTTATATTTTCACTTTTGTCGAGGTGCTGAAAAAATGATTAATGGTTCATCCAATTCCCGTTATCTCCTGATTGTGGAAGATCCTCAGGGTAGAAAAACAATTACCCTAGAGGACATGAAATATTCTCTGGGTCGTAAGTCCGATAATCAAATTGTTCTTCGCTCCAAACACGCGTCTCGCTATCATGCGACTTTAATTAAAAAGAGTATTGATCGCCAAAAATTTTCCTATTGGATTCTTGATGGTGATTTAGAGGGAAATAAAAGTCATAATGGTATTTATATCAATGGCTCTAAATGCTTAGTCCATGAATTAAAAGATGGTGATTTAATTAACTTTGGCTGTGATATAAATGCCAGTTTTCATTTAATAGGCAGTCAAGAAAAAATAGAGCAAGCACCAGTTAAAAGTCCCGAACAGGTACGAGCGAACCTGACGGACAATGAAGCAAATTATAGCCAGAATAACCTCCATGGGAAAAGTACCTTAATTCTCGATCAGTCCCAATCCCAGATCATTAGTTTCGATAACAGGATTCAAGACGAATCTTTTCTAGATGTTCTCACGGATTTACCGAATCGTTCTTTCTTTAATGAATATCTCTCAAGCGCTATAAGTAATGCTAGAAAAAATAATAAACTGATCGGGCTTTTATTATTGGACATAGAGCGGCTAAGAAATGTCAATAATCAACTAGGTTATCGACTGGGAGATAAACTATTAAAAATCCTCAGTGAACGTTTAATAAAAAATTTGCGGTCAGGGGATATCGTCGCTCGTTGGGGAGGGGATGAATTTATTATCCTGCTGCCACAAATTAATAATGCTAATGATCTGAC
>Ga0208485_1000681_pt1 | contig 9784 bp, 10 predicted proteins | sample LakMenEpi27Jul12_FD_150707 | JGI IMG/M metagenome (GOLD analysis project Ga0208485, IMG submission 150707) | Freshwater microbial communities from Lake Mendota, WI - 17JUL2012 deep hole epilimnion (SPAdes) | ecosystem: Environmental > Aquatic > Freshwater > Lentic | place: Lake Mendota, Madison... | reverse complement strand
CATGCGACCGAGTGGAAGATTGACAAACTGCTCAACATCAGAGTGCTTGACATAAAACTCCCATTTATGTCCATCAACTCCGTCAACCCAAGTTTCGGTCTTTTCGGCAAAGCAACACTGAGTGTCGTCAATACCAGTTGTCTCTAATCCCGCAGCTCGCAAACGCTGATCTGCCGCAACTACTTCTTCGGCGGTGTCGGTCTCGACGCCAAGATGATTAATCGTGCCGTGCTCGCCGCCTTTTTCAAAGATGACAAGCTTCAACGGCGGATCAACAATCGCCCAGTTGGCGTAGCCCGGTTTTACCTTCAGAGGTTCGGTGTTAAACATCTTTGTGTAGAACTCAATGGCTTCATCGAGATTGTCAACATTGAGGGCAAGTTGTAAACGCATACCTATTTCATATCACTTACAAAAGTGATGGCATAATGCCCTATGACCTTTCTTTTGTCGGATGCTGAAGTTGTACAGGCCTACTTAGAATTTCGCGAGCGCGTTGTTGACCTCATACGTGATATCCCCGAGTCTCAGGCCTCATTGTCGGTTCCGCTGTGTCCCGATTGGGAAGTCAGCAGTCTGATCTCCCACATCGTCGGTGTTCCCGAGGACATTTTGGCGGGTCGGATGGAAGGCGTGACAACTGACGCCTGGACTCAGGCCCAAGTTGATCGCCATGAAGGAGAATCGCTTTCTCAACTCGCCGACGCACTTCTCGCCACGGCGACCGAATTCGATGTCCTGTTGCCCCACATTCCATCTCCAACTAATTCGCAAATGATGATGGACGCGGTGACACATGAACACGATCTACGCCACGCCGTCGGACGTGCCGATGCACAAGATTCTTTGGCAGTCAATGTTGCCCTCGGTTGGCTTCTCAATATGGTCGAAGGAAAAGCACCTGGTCGGGCTCAAGAACTCGTTGATTCGGGGGTCTCGCGTTTTGAGCTCATGCGCAGTCTGACTGGTCGCAGGTCCGTCGAACAAATGAAACAACTTGGTTTAGATGGTGAACAAATCAAATTGCTTCTCCAAGGAACTCCCTTGCGCGTGCCAACCACCGCAATTGAAATCTAAACTGAGAAGGACGCAAATTCTGATGGGGGATTTATGACAGACAGAGCGACATTTACTCGTTTTGAAGACTCAACCAAAGCCGAATGGGACAACATCATGCAATGCATGAAGCACACCCAGTCGCTCGTGCCCGACCGCATACTCGAACAACTTCGTCATCTCGAAAGTGATCACGGCGGCTTCCCCGTCTCACGTCTTGAGCACTCGCTGCAAACTGCAACGCGTGCAATGCGCGGTGGGGAAAAAGATGAGTACGTCGCGTGTGCCCTCATCCACGACATCGGTGACACCTTGTCGCCGTACAACCACCCGGCAATTGCCTCAGCCATCGTGAAGCCTTTCGTGAGCGAGGCAAACCACTGGATGGTTGAACACCATGGCATCTTCCAGGGCTATTACTTCTGGCATCACCTTGGTCTCGACCGCAACACTCGTGATGCATTCCGCGACAATCCGTTTTATGAATACACCGAAGAGTTTTGCGCCAAGTACGACCAAGTGGCCTTTGACCCCGAGTACAAAAGCGAGTCACTTGAATATTTTGAGCCTTTGATCAGGTCGGTTTTCTCAGGTCGATAGTCCAGATGCCCAATTAGTCAATTATTGACTAATTCGTTCATCCACAGATAACTTGGGGTTGTGTTTTCTCGTCGTGCTTTAGTGGCTGCCCTAGCACCAATCATCTTTATTTCAGCATGTACATCATCATCGGAATCGCAATCACAGACGATCCTCGAGGTCTATGCCGCTTCCTCACTAGCGACGCCGTTTGTCGAGGCCGGTGTTGCTTTTGAAAGGGATCATCCAGGAATCAAGATTCAATTCAACTTGGGAGCTTCTTCCGACTTGGCACGTTTTGTGCAAGAGGGTGCACCTGCCGATGTTTTTGCATCTGCCGACGTGGCGAACATAGACAAAGTTGAGTCGCAAGATTTGCTTGACTCCCCGTCCGTCATTTTTGCCACTAACTATCTTGAGATCATTGTTGAAAAAGGCAATCCTCTCAACATCTCATCACTTGAGGATCTCTCAAATCCTGATCTCATCTTTATAACGACAAACCCCGATGTGCCGATCGGCAAATACACCGCCGAGGTTCTCAGAAAAGCAGGTGTCTCCATTACGCCAGATTCTTTTGAAAGCAATGTCAAGGGAATCATGCTGAAGGTGGCAAGTGGCGAAGCCGATGCCGGAATCGTGTATCACTCTGAAGTCATTGCTTCAGATGGCCAAGTTGAGGGAATCAAGATTCCCACCGAATTCAACGTTGTGGCCGAGTATCCCGTTGGCATCATCAAAAACTCAGCAAACAAAAAACCAGCTCAGGACTTCATCGACTTCTTGTTGTCGCCAAAAGGTCAAGCTCTCCTCACCCAATACGGTTTCAAAACGCCATGAGACGTACACGGCGTCATCGTCAAAGACTTCCTTGGCCGATCTTGGCGATCGCGTTATTGGCTGTTGCTTTCATACTCACCCCATTCATCGGTCTCTTATGGCGTACGCCCTGGAGCAAATTTGCTGACATCGTTGGCGAGCAAGAAATTCGAGATGCTCTGTGGCTGTCATTGAAAACATCGTTGATGACGGCGATCGTCTGCTTCATCTTCGGTGTTCCACTCGCATGGTTCTTGGCTCGCGTGAACTTTCCTGGGCGCCGATTCATTCGAGCCTTGATGACTCTGTCAATGGTTCTTCCTCCTGTTGTTGGTGGTATCGCGTTGCTCTATACATTCGGCCGACGTGGACTCATCGGCCAATACCTCGATAGCTGGTTCGGTATTCGCTTACCGTTCACAACTACTGCTGTCGTCATGGCTCAATGTTTTGTCGCACTGCCCTTTCTGGTTCTCTCAGTTGAGGCAGGCTTGCGTCAACTTGACACTCGTTTTGAAGAAGTCGCGCGAACACTTGGTGGTTCACGTTGGTATGTGTTTCGTCGTGTCACCCTGCCCAGCATCAAACCAAGTCTCATCGCTGGTCTGGTGCTTGCATGGGCGCGTGCGCTCGGAGAATTTGGCGCCACCATCACTTTTGCCGGCAACTTGCCAGGCACTACGCAGACCATGCCACTTGCCACGTACGCCGCACTTGATTCAAATCCTGAATCAGCCCTGATTCTTTCTCTCGTCATGGTTGCGGTTGCTTTCTCAATTCTGATCGTGCTCAGAGATCGATGGTTGGGTCGCGCAGATCAAGGACTTCCGCTATGACTCTTGATGCGTGCTTTGCTCTCACGCGTGGCTCTTTTGAACTCGATGTCGATCTCTCATTCAATGAGGGTGAAGTTGTGGCAATCATGGGGCCTAACGGCTCGGGCAAATCAACTTTTCTTCATGCCATCGCCGGGCTACTCCCTGTGACCTCTGGATGTTTGGTCCTTGACAACCAAACACTGGACGAAGCAACGAGCGAAGTTTTCATCGATCCCACTCAACGCCCTGTCGGCATCGTCTTTCAGGGCGGACTTCTTTTTGAGACGATGACAATTCTTGAGAACATTATTTTTGGACTGCGCGCCCGCAAGATCAAGCGAACAGAAGCAACAACTCAGGCCCAGCCGTTGATCAAACAATTTGGATTGACTGAACTTCTTCAGCGCCAACCACGAGAACTCAGTGGTGGGCAAGCGCAACGAGTAGCAATCGCCCGAGCGTTAATCACCAAACCAAAAGTTCTCTTACTTGATGAACCGATGTCTGGTCTTGACACCGCAACACGACAACTCGTGCGCGCCGAGTTTCGCGAAGTTCTCGCTGGCTTTGCCGGATATCGAATTCTTGTGACCCATGATTTAGATGATGCGCTTTCGATGAGTGATCGAATCATCGAGCTTGACCACGGCAAAGTTATCTGGGACGGACCGACATCTGAATATCGAGGAAAATTGTGAGTCGCCAGGCTCGCGAGTCACACGATCTGCTTCTTGGCGAGTGGGCATGTCTTGGCTTGTTATACAAAAAGCCATCGCATGGTTTTGCCATCGCGGCACGACTCAAACCCGGTTCTGACATCGGTCGTATTTGGTCGTTAACTCGACCACTCACCTACCGCGCTCTTGAACAACTGCAGATTCACGGATACGTCGAAGAATCGGGCGAAGAAGTAGGACTGGCCGGGGGCAATCGAACTCTTCTCACGATTACCAAGCCTGGTCGTGCGATTCTTCGCACGTGGATCAACACGCCTGTCGTCCATCTGCGCGATATGCGTAGTGAGTTGCTGCTCAAACTGGTGTTAGCTGACGAATGTGGAATTGATATCTCCGACATGTTGAAAACTCAACGCAAGAACATCAAAACCCTGCAACGCAATATAGAAAGCAGTCTTGTTGGTACCGATCAACCTGACACAGTGCATCAATGGCGTCGCGAAATTGCCGAAGCAACTCTGCGCTTCATTGACTCAATCAAATAGTTAACCCCTGTAGGGACGAATACCGCCAACCGGAACAGTTCCGAGTCGGCCTTGTTGATAGTCATCAAATGCCTGACGAATTTCATTTTCGGTATTCATCACAAACGGACCATATGCAACAATCGGCTCACGAATAGGTTGACCGCCCAGCAAAAGAACTTCAAAAGTGGAATCATCATCGGCTTGGAAAGAAATTGAGTCGCCACTTCCGAATACTGCCAATTGTCCAAGACGTAACGGCCGACGCTCATCGCTGACCGAACCTGAGCCAGCCAAAACATAAGCCAACGCATTGAATTCAGGATTCCAGGGCAACTCAACACGTGCCCCTGGTGCCACTGTCACGTGAGAAACGACTATCGGAGTTTGAGTTGACCCTGGTCCATGAAATTCGCCGATGGAGCCAGCAATGATTCGAATGAGGGCACCACCATCGGGCGATGACACCAAAGTCACCATGTCACCTTCGAGATTTTGGTAGGCCGGCGAAATCATCTTTTTGTGACTTGGCAAATTGACCCACAACTGTACGCCGTGAAAAAGTCCACCCGCGATCACTAATTTTTCTGGCGGAGTTTCGATGTGCAAGATTCCACTACCTGCGGTCATCCATTGTGTTGCACCATCGGCAATCACTCCGCCGCCGCCGTGTGAATCTTGATGAACAAAAATTCCATCCATGATGTACGTCACCGTTTCGAACCCACGGTGAGGATGCCAGTCAGTCCCACGTGGCTCGTATGGTGCGTAGTTCACTTCACCCATCTGGTCCATATGTATAAATGGATCAAGAATCTCGCGACTCACACCTGCGAATGCTCGACGTACCGGGAACCCTTCACCCTCGTGTCCACTCGGGGCAGTTGTCACTGAAATCACTGGGCGTGAATGGCCAGTCGTCGGAGCAGCGATACGGGGCAAAGTCAAAGTGTCGGCGGTAATTGCGGGCATGCCACATTCAACATTTACAACGGCAACAATTATTCCTGATCATCAAAATTTCTTTGGTCTCTCGTCACTCAATATGGACGAAGTCTGTCCTTAGACAAAGTGCTGTCGCTACTTCGCGACGTGTCCCCTAACGCTTTCGTAGGGTGACGTCACCTATCGTGTGACAGTGCCTCTGCCAGCCCTGCAAAATTCTCTTCGACGAATGATGAAACAACAGGGTGCTCCTGACCGCAAAGTTGCCACAGGGCGTGAGTTCATCATCTTGCTTACCTGCCTCATGGCGAGCGCTGCTTTATCAATTGACCTCATGCTTCCGGCATTCCCCGAAATGCGCCAAGAATTCGGTATGTCACCCGACTCCACGCAAGTGAGTTGGATCGTTACTTCCTATTTTCTCGGGCTAGCAGTTGGGCCTTGGCTGTACGGACCAGCATCCGATCGCTATGGACGACGTGCTCCACTCTTCGCCGGTCTCACCTTGTTTATCGTTGGTGCGCTTCTTGCCAGTGTTGCGCCATCGTGGGGTTGGGTCATTGCGGCACGATTTATTTGGGGACTCGGTACCGCCGCTCCCCGCGCTCTCAGTACAGCAATGATTCGTGATCGCTATGAAGGATCTGCGATGGCGCAGTTGATGTCGCGCATGGTTGCTGTCTTCTTGCTCGTACCGATTCTGGCGCCAAGCATTGGCGCCGGCTTAATCAACATTGCTCCGTGGCGCATCGTTTTCTGGGTACCCGCAGGTGTCGCGTTGATATTGATGATTTGGTCGCGTCGGCTTCCCGAAACGTTGGCCCTTGATAAGCGTCGACCCTTTACTTGGAGCGCAGTGGGTCAAGCTGGCCGCGAAGTTCTCACCCATCGAGCAACCCTGAGTTTCATTGTTGCCATGACCTTTCTCTTCGCAGTGATGACGACATACCTATCTGGATCAGAAGTCATCGTCGAAGATGTTTACGGATATGGCTCGTGGTTCCCGTTGATTTTCGGAACCTTGGCCGTTTTGCTCGCCGTCAACTCGTTGAATAACGCTCGCATCGTCCAGCGAATGGGAATCAACAAGCTCGTGCGCCAAAGTGCGCTTGTTGGCGTGGGTACATCATTGTTGCTTGTCGTGATTTCAATGACGAGTCAAGGGCGTCCAAATTTTTGGCTTTTCTTTATTGCTCTCGCACTCGTCGTACCGATTGCACAAGGTCTCGTGCCCAATTGCAACACGGCAGCCATGATGCCCGTCCCTCATATCGCGGGAACAGCGTCATCAATCATTGCGACAGTGTCAACGGCGGGCGCAGCACTGTTAGGCAACCTCGCGACAAGTCAGTTTGACGGCACCGTGCGACCACTGGCGCTCATCATCTTTACCTTTATTTCAATCGGGACTATCGCAATTTTCATCGGCACCAAAGCGACTGACGCCTCTGCAAATACGGCATTTACTTCGAATTAGGTGTGAGCGTTAGGCCAGCAAGGTCGCCCTGCTGACGCCAGTTTTCAACGTATTCAGCGAATCCCAAAACGCTGGTCATCCAGGCAATGGCTCGGGCCGAACGCATGTCTCCGCCACCCTCGCTATTGAGGTAACCAGGTGTACACGTCGCGTTGTAGCGAGCGATTCCCCACAGTTGTGCAAACAAAGTCTCAAACCAATTCTCTTGTGCAGCGGTTTCGGGTTCGATTGTCGCGATATCACCCTTGACGCATTGCTCAATCAAGAAGGAAACATGTTGCGCCGCTTCAGTAATTGAGTGGACGAAGTTAGTCGCTTGTGCTCCCTGAACTGTCGAGATCATAAACATGTTCGGGAAACCATTTGACAGCACACCATGCAAAGTGGCCGGGCCTTCTGCCCAAGCCTCACTCAACGAAATACCATTGCGACCTTTGGGATCAAATCCCAAACGATGCGTATAACCCGTCGTCACTTCAAAACCTGAAGCAAAGATCAACAAGTCAACGGGGTACTCGACACCATTAACGATGACACCGCTCTCATTGATTTCATTGACGCCTTTTCCATCGGTATCAACAAGATGAACATTGGGTCGATTAAACGCTGGCAAATACTCGTCGTGGAAACATGGGCGCTTGCAACTTTGTGAGTACCACGGCATCATCAATTCAGCCGTTGCCGGATCTTTGATTACATCGGCGATTCGTTGACGAACGCGTTCCATGTTTTCGAAGTCGATTCGCTCTAACTCAAGCGCCTCTTCGTCGTTTTCCGGCAACTTACGAGTGTCAACCCAGTTCATCTTGGTCCACTCATCGTCAATCATGTCGACGGCAGGTTGAGCACCAGTTACTGCCTGAGTGAAGTTACGAGTTCGTTCGGCCTGCCAACCTGGCTTGAGCGACTTGAACCATTCTGGATCGGTTGGTTTGTTGTTACGAACACCCACACATGCGGCGGTGCGCTGGAAAACGAAAAGTTCTTTTGCCGCTTCAGCGAGTTTTGGGACAACTTGAACTGCCGTTGCACCAGTACCAATAATTCCCACTCGCTTATCAGCAAGCTTCTCCATCAATGTCTGTGAACTTCCACCGGTGTAGCTGTAATCCCAGCGACTGGTGTGGAAGGCACGACCTGCGTAGGTTTCGATACCTGGGATTCCAGGCAACTTCGCTTTATGAAGCACTCCGCCAGCAATCACGATGAACTTGGCCGAGAGTACGTCTTGACGTGAGGTCATCACGTCCCATCGCTTCCTTGATTCGTCCCACCGCATGTCTTCGACTTCAGTCTGGAAGAGTGCGCCCCGATACAAATCAAAGGTGCGACCAAGCAATTGGCAATAAGCAAAAATCTCAGGAGCCTTCGCGTACTTTTCGGTTGGCATGTATCCCGTGTCTTCGAGCAGAGGCAGATACACATATGACTCAACATCACATGCAGCATTCGGATACCTGTTCCAATACCAGGTGCCGCCGAAGTCGCCCGCTTTTTCGATGATGCGGAAGTTGGTAATTCCGGCTTTCGTCAAGTTGGCTGCTTCGATCATTCCGCCAAAGCCACCGCCAACGATGACAACATCGACATCTTCTGTCACGGCATCGCGCGTAAACCCGGGTTCAACGTAGGGATCACGGTCAAACTCTTCGTAATCGCCTTTGAGTTCTTTGTATTGACGGATGCCATCGGCACGCAAGCGCTTTTCACGTTCGATGCGATACTTTTCTCTCGCCTGTTCCAACGAAAGTTTTTTGTCGTTGTTATTCCCCATGGCTGGATTTCCCTATCTCGATTGAATGCAGGTCTATCCTTGCAAGAGTAGAGAGAAATTACCAACTTACGACAGAGAATTTGCTCCCAAGTGGACCTTATCTACAGGGTCAGTTCTCAGTTTTTACGCCCAAAAGTTGGCCAGAGTCTGTTGAACTTCCATACAGCCAGTGCTTGCTTGTTCCCCGCCGACCTGCAACTCAGGCAAGTCATTATTCCAATTCGTAGCGATAAAGGTTTGACTCACGAAGTTTAAAGCCCATGCGCTGGTACAAACGATTTGCAGCCTCGCGAGATGGACGCGACGTGAGATCAACTGTGATTGCTCCATTGGCTTTTGCGAAATCAAGCGCTGCTCGGTTGAGGGCTTCACCCGCACCATGACCGCGAGCCGAATCGTCAACGACCACATCTTCAATCCAGGCACGAACTCCAGTTGGAATTCGGAACATCGCCAGAGTCAATGAGCCGACAATGCGTCCATCGAGTTTTGCCAAGAACAACGTTGACGCTTCGGACTTGACGAGTACTTCTAATTCTGAGCGACTCGGAGGAGGGTTTGATTTCGACAGTTGCGGAATCAGCATCTCGAATGCCTGCACAACCGCGTCGTCCACTACCTCACATATTTCGATCTGAACGCTCACGGTAATGAGTCTATGTTGATCGCGTTCTACGGTAAGCCCATGGATCCACGTGAACTCTCAATAAAGGCCCGTGCACTCGGCGGGGCGCTTGAACCCGTCATCGGACAGGTCTATTTTTCGCCCGAATGTCACGCCAACTATGTAGCCCTCGGTTTTCAACCAAGCCCCGGCGACATGAACGGTGTCGCACTTCCCGAAACCGTCGCTTACTTCACCAGTCGAGGTTCGTTGATGGGCCAAGTTCCCGGCGAAGTTGTCGCAGCAGCGTTTGCGGTTTTCAATCCACTTGTCGTTGTTCCTGCAGTCACTGCGGGATGGCAAATCACTGATGCCACAACCATTTGTGCGGCACGTCGCAATGGAGCAATCGGGCAACTTGAACGCATCCTTGGTGCCAAACCAGGTGGGGTCACCAGAATTCGCCCAATTCTTGAACGCGCTGTTGAAGTTTTACGACCCGAAGGACGAG
>Ga0208485_1000676_pt1 | contig 9800 bp, 3 predicted proteins | sample LakMenEpi27Jul12_FD_150707 | JGI IMG/M metagenome (GOLD analysis project Ga0208485, IMG submission 150707) | Freshwater microbial communities from Lake Mendota, WI - 17JUL2012 deep hole epilimnion (SPAdes) | ecosystem: Environmental > Aquatic > Freshwater > Lentic | place: Lake Mendota, Madison... | reverse complement strand
TTGATTAATGAATATTGCAGTTTTACCGTTTAGTTGACCTGTGATTCCTGCGTATGCCGGATACGCTGCAAGGAATTGACTAACAGTGCGATTTTGTATATCTGCATAGGCAAGAGGAACAGCATAGTCCACTGTAGCTACTATTGGCATTAGTACATATCTATCTTGTGCGTTAATCTGCGGAACATTAAATGTCACTGTGCCTGTGTCAGCACCATTATTAATAACGCCCAGTACTTCTCTAGTACTTACTGTTGGTGTTGCATTTACTAGACCGTCGGTACCCAATTCAGTCTGAATCCAAAATTGATTGCCGGGTTGATTGATATTAAATGTATATGAACCGCCTCGAGCTAAGGTTAATGTGTTGTTTGGCAAATTCCCAGCTGTAAATATATATCGAGATATGTTTTCATTTCTTGTTACTTCATATATGTTTTCTAAATCAATTCCAGTGGTGTTAACTTCTACTGGATCGGGGCCATTGGCTAGCCAATAGTACTGACTAAAATTAATAAATTTGTCAAATGATATCTGCGGATCAAAGCTATAGTATTCATCATCAAACAGTCTATCATGGTCAGCAGTGATGCCGCCATAATATTCAATTTTATTTAATAAATCAGTATAACTAGCAAAGAATGTAATTTCTTTTTGATCGTTACGTACTACAATACTAGGCTCAAGTTGATATTTTTGACGCTCGGCAGAATTTTCAATTACATAACTGTCTTTATTTTTATAGGTTGGCGCAAATGTTCTTCCGATATATCCGTGAATGTTTCTTAAATTTGGCTCGGCAACTAACTGGTCCATTGTAGCCGACAAAAACTTATTGTTAGTGTCAGTTTGGAATATACTAGGAAGAAAATTTGAAGTCTTTTTTGTCGCCATGTCGTTATAATCTCAAGTGTTATATGTATTTAAGCCAGTACAGTTTGGTTGATTTGCGCCGCGGTAATTGCACTAATAATCTGCACATTGTCTACCGTAGCTGCACTAACAATAATCTCATTGTAGTTTGCATTAATTTGTAGTAGACTACCGAACGTACTAGATTCGCTAGACGGAACAATAGTGATACTTGCAATATTAGGTGCAAGTACACTGTGCAAGTATGCACTCAATTCACTGAAGTAAAATGTTTCGCCGAAGTCCCAGTTAGAAACATCAAAGTAACTGTTAATTGCCTCGATAACTCTAGTTTTAATATCGTTGTCACTGACAACAATACTAGCATTTTTAACAACTTTAAATGTTGCTTGCAAATTAGTTGCTGCTTTGTCGCCAAATACTGGTTTAAATTTAGCAGGGTTATAGATGATTGTATCTGTTAGATTCTTATAATTGTCTAATGTGTTAAATTCAGTGCTGAGTGCATCAACAGTTGGTGGTGCTGGCTCAACAATTACTCCTGTAGTATCCTGTATCCATGCTGTGTAATCAGTTGAATATTGTTTAGTTAACAGGTACAAGTCAATAATATTATTTGGACTTGGATCAATACGACGATAGTTAGGACTATTGTGGCGATACTGGAAGTACAAATTCTGTCTACCAATCTTAGAAGTATATCCAGTTACTTCAGTTAATACATAAGTTGAATTTGATTGATAGAATTTATTTTCCGACGGAATGTAAAATAATTGTCCAATTGGCCAAGTTTGACTAACTTCCTGTGCCGCAACTAATGTTGGATAAGATGAATTGATAAGATCATTACTTACAAGAGTCTGTGTAACGAAATTATCGTACCCATAGGTTGATTGAAAATACACATATTTGCTGTTGACGTTAACATTTGGATTAATGATTAGCTCAAACAATTCTGGATTATCTAATATACCATTAGTGTCTGCATCAGAAAACGTAACTAATATTTTATTTGGGTTTTCATATCCGTCAGTTTCGACAATATTTTTATAGATGTACCATGTATAATCTAGTGCCAATGGATTTGAATCATCGGGGTTTGTATTTACTTTTAATATTTTGATATTATCGTTGACTGTAAGGCCTGTTTTTGGGTCAAATACTTTTACAGTATTATCAAAATAGAAATTAGTTTCCTTTACACTTTCAAATACATAATTTAATCCGCGATATAACACAGTGTATGTTTGACCTACTGTTTTAAAACGTATTAGCCAACTAGAATCAGCTTGAGTACCACTGGTATTACCAGATGCGGCTAAACTGAATTCGCCGATATTTAAATCTTCAGATAATATTAGTTTCCAAGATGTAGTATTGATATCATAACGTAGACCGAAATCTTTGTTTGCTTGTATATAACTAACAATAGAATCTACTAGTGAGGTTGAAAAATCGGTGTCAAATACTGCATACACTGCCACTGCTAGTGCGCCATTTGGTACTTGTTCGCCTAGTATAATTGGTCCAGACCCGTTGGCTAAATTACCTGCTCCTCCATTAGTTCCATCACCGATAACCTGTTGAACAGCGGCATAGATATAATATTTGTCGCCGGATTTGCTAGGTGTTCCTGATTGAATAGTATTACGTGCATCAAAATAAAATCCAGTGCCAGCACTAAATTTAATTATAGAACTTTGTTTGATGTATTTGTTATTTGTAGCCACCACATCACCAATTTGAAGTAAGTTGCCTGATGCATTAACAAAATAACCAGTTGAGCCATTAGCCACAGTAGTTGAATAATTCCAACGTGTGTCATTGAGTGTAATTACTGGGTATGCACTATAGAAATAGTGTAGTGTTTCTTGGGCTGAAGCAATTGGTTTTACTTTATTATAAATTGCTTTATAGATATCATTCTTAGTATTATAATCAAAGGAAAACGTACCTACAAACGGGTCGCGATATAATACTCCATCATCTGCAAAGATGTTAGTACTTGAATATTTTCCAGTTGTATCAATAACATCTAAGTATCGACTAATACCGGAACTAGTACGGTTAACTGCTTTTACTTTTAATATATTGCTGAACAATGTATAAGGTAAGATGTTGTAATCTTCGCCTGTTACCATACGATCTTGTGTGTAGTATTGTTGTGGCGCTTTTTGACGTATTTCGTCAAGTGTTTCACGTGAACTAGCATTAGCCACCGTATAGCGCAAACTTGCACGAATAGTGAATGTTTCGATTCTACCTGAACGACTGGTATAGTTAATAGGTACAACTACACCCTGCATTTCGTCTGGAGTAATTTTATAGTCAGCACCATTACTTACTCTATAGTATAATCTATAATTACCCTGAGGTATGTTAGCAAATGCGCCATCACCAAATACTAGGTCAATTTGATCACTGGCTCTAGTGTTGACTTGGAACACAGATTTATTAGAACTTTTATTATAGATAACATTGGTATTACCTACAGATGGCACTTGTGTCCAGATTGCATTAGGTAAGCCTTGCGCATCTAAACTGTATAACCATATATCAGTGTTATTGATATTGTCTACGTTGACGCTGTACACACGATTTGGTGTACTTTCTTGAAATGTAAAATCAAGTGATTTCAATTCACCCTGTTTAAAATAGGTAAAGAATCCTGTGTTATTACTAGTGTTGCCTAAATTATCGTTACGATAAAGTAGATTAAATGGTCGGTTTTGACGAGGTGCGCTTTCGTATATATAGGTATTGTTAGCACTAGTTGGGCTAATCATTTCAAACTTAGTAGTTGCTCCTTCAATTTTAGTCGAAAAACTGTAGGTAGCAATAATATTAGGTACTAAATTTATCTGATACTCATCAGTGGTTATGCCGTTAATTAGTTGACTGTTACCAGGTTTTCCTACCGATTGCGTTGATAATAGACTTGCATTAATTACTGCGGTAAATTGTTCGTACCAGTTATCATTGGCTGAATCTGCCCATTCAATTACTAAGCCAGATAAATTAATACCATTACTGTCGTAGATAGTTTCAGTGGTACTTACACTGTCTACTTTTAAGAATCCACTAGCAGGAATATTGCGTTTAGGATTGTATGAAATTAGTTTAGCAAGTTTAAGAATACTATCACGACGTTGTGCAGTATCAATGAAGTTTTCGCGTGCGTTTAAGTCACCGCGGAAAGCTAGACTTTGTCCTAAGAATGCAATAAGATCGATTAAGGCAATGAACTCACTTGATTCAATAAAGTCATTAAAGTCTTCTGGATAATATAAACGCAAATAATCAATCATTGACTTACGAAGTGTTTCGTAATCATAGCTTTGAAAGTCCGCATTACGGAAGGTTTGATAGACACGAGTCCAATCTTCAGCAACTAATAAACCGGTTTGTCTTGTGGTAATAGCCATACTAATTTCCTGTTATAATGTATTTATTTAAGGAAAAAAGTGGGTAGTTTATTAGTTTGCGGTAAGAGTTCTGTTTTGATTGTTGAATCTAAGATTCATTAGATTTGTTTGATTTGTCTGTAGATAACGCATTTCAAGTTCAATTTGAATGCCGGTTTCATATTCAGTAACAATAACATTATCAATTGAAACACGTGGATCGTATGCAGCAATTGCTTTGATGTCGGCTACGATTGCACTTTTAAGTTCAGGAGTGAATGGATCATATAAAACGTTCCATATAATAGTTCCAAAGTTAGGATTCATCAGCTTCTCACCTTTGCGGATTTGAAAGTGATTGATTAAATCTTGTTTAATTAACTCAAAGTCAGTTAGACGAAACTTTTTATTTCTACCTACTGTTGAGAAACCTTTATATAAAATAGCCATAATAATATTTATCCTGCCCTAATTGTCGCAACTTTTGGTGCCATTACTGCAATAGCATATTTTCCTTTCTGATAGTAACTTGCACCAGAAGTTCCGTTATTAATATCAGCACCGACACCGGTACGTGCAAATGTATTTGCTCCGCCTGCGCCTAACATATGAGCTGTCATTAGTAATCCACCGATTTCTTCTTTTGAAGTTTCTGTTGTGATTGTTTTTTTAGCAACTAATGTATTATAATTAGCTTTAGTAAAGTTATAGATTGCCTGCTCTTGTAGTGCGGGCGTATTAAGAAACTTATCACGACTTAATCCGTTTAACCACATGGCATCATTGCCTAATGTTGCAGTGCCTTGGCAATGACTAGCAACGAAGCCGGCTTGTTGCAATGCCTGAAAACCCATCTGATATTTTCCTAAAAATCCGCATTGATTAATTGCCTCGTATCCTGCCTTACCATTTTGCAGCCTCGGTGAATAAGAACGCGGAACTTTACAGTCTACATTCATTGGTGTAGCGGCACTGCTTTCACTTTTTGCAATTTGCGCCAATAAAGCAATTACTTCATCTTTACTTAATGGTCCGATTGTACCTACACCGTCGGCATTAATAAGTTGATCTCTAATATTTTTTTCAGTTAACTGACCCGATACTCCTGTTAAATCTTTATATGCTGGTTTAAAATTAGGACTGCCCGCCGGAGTTGATAGCGTCGGTACCTCTGTGACTTTTTCACCGCGATTGAATGGTTCGTGTGTTGGAGCGACAGCAACAATTGATGTTAATTTTCCTGAAGGTACATAAACTCCATTGTTGTTAAGTGCCACATCGGAAAAAGTATGTGATGGTATTGGATTAGGTTTTTTAACTGTTTTTGCGCCACCACTATTCTGTTTAATTAGCGCACCTGTATGTGCTATGTCGCCTGTTGAGTTCATTGATATACTGCCAGTATCGACATTAACTTCAGTACTACTTTGTAGGCCAATTGCGCCGCCAGCGCCTACGGTAACTACACCATTAGATAACAGATTAAAACTAGCACAATCAATTTGAAATTTGTTGCCAGCATTTAAATTAATATTATTAGCGGCATTGAGATTTATGTTAGTATCCGAATGTAAATTAATAGATCCTTCGCTTCTAACATTGAATCCCGATTGTGCATATATATGTATTTGACCATCACTCGACAATTCAACCCAACTTTGTCCAGTCTTATGCGAAATGTACAAAGTATTATTTGAGTCATTCATCATTATTTGATGACCACTAGCAGTACGCAATCTTATTAATTGATTTTCAGCAATAGCATTACCGTCATCCATAACAAACGTATGGCCGCCTTTACGAGTTGTATAACGATAATCATCTTCAGTGAAGTCGCCTGCTAGTACTCTAGCATTATATAGTTCAACATTATCTGCAGGATCACCATCATAAGGTCTTCCTGGAGTACTAATACCAAATACGTTGCTTGGACTTTCGCGTTGACTACTACTTGTAATGGTACCACGAGCTGTATCCCTATCTAATCCCTGCGCTTTTAATATAGAATACTGTTCTTCGTGTATTGGTTTAGGATTATCAATAAAATTTGGTTTTGCTCTTACAATAGGATCAATTTCATTATATTCCGTTACCGGTGCAGTAATACCTGGTTGATATGATTTTTTAGTAGAGTCACTAGCTCCGCTTGGGTCAATCTTATTACTGCTGGCTAATCCCGGCATCATATGTCTGCTAACGTGTGAGTTAACACAGGCAATAAAATATCCACGTAACGGGTCACCTGCAATGAATATTACAATTACTTCAACACCGATGTCGGGCGGTACCATCCACATACCATAGGTGTGCGGTACATTTCTAAACTTATTATCACTGTTAGGCCTGTCTGCGTATTTTGATGCAATATCAGTAGTACCCATAAATGGACTAGCATAACTTACTGTACGCCAGTTTGATGATTCGTCTGGGTCTCCACCTAAATCTGGAATCCATACTTGTAGTCTGCCTGCACGTGTAGGGTCAAGATTGTTTTTAACAATACCAATGTATGGATGTGGGTCAACTCTAGTCGCGGCCGCATCTTCTTTTCTAAGATGTTTGACTACTTTGCTACCGACTCTGTGATCTATTGCCATTTATTACTTTCCTAAAATGTTGTTTGTCCATTGTTTGCTTTACGTTCTAATGCTGTCATAGCATTATTGTTTCGTTGTTGTTGTTGTAATAATCCAGCCGGGATAGGTAGGCCGGCCGCTTCGTAATCGCTAATAGCTCCGTTGATTATTCTGTCATTACTTTGAGTTGCACGTAACGCGACTTGAACACTAGTAGTATTACTAATAATATCAAGATTATCACTTATCCCCTGAGCAGCTCGTGCTTGCAACGCCGAGTCAACTGTTTTTGTATTTGATGTTGGCAGAGGCTGAACAGCAACTGGTTCTGTTTGTGTAGTTATTGCAGTTTCCGGTGCAGTTGCATCTACTTTAGCCAATGCTTTCTCCTCAGAGGTTTGTAGGGGTGCAGCAGTATCTTGCACTGGTGCACTGCCTGGTGCTTTATCAGCGTCGGCTTTTTTCACTGAAAAATCTGGTCCGATATTAGCCTGCGCATCTACATCAATTGACCTTGGCGCAGTTGCGACTATAGCTCTGTTGCCTTTTTCTTCTTTACCGGCCGTTGATGGTTCCAATGATGTTTGTCTTGGCAGGCGAACTGTATCTAAGGTCTGCTCAAATTTTCCGCCTGAAAATGTACTTTCTACTTTTAATACCCGATACATTCCAGAAAATAAACTTACCGAATGCTTAGAGTCAAACTTCATCATTCCCGTAGATTCGTCTATATCACTCGGGCTTTTAACTGTAATCTGAATATACAGTTCACCTTGGTCCATACGTAGACTACCATTGGCAATTAGTCGGGGTTCTATGCCTGTTCCGTCAACTTGTTCTGTTAATATGGTCATTTCTGGTGGATAAAATACATCATCTTGTTTAATATAGTGAGGATCACCAATTATCTTTATTTTTGCCTGCAGCATATCGCCACCGGTTGAGGTATACAGCGATGCTTCGATATCAGCAAGTGCAATTGCTTCAACTGTTACTGCTCCACCAGTTGATTGCTGTTGTGAGTTCTGAACAATCCGCTTTTCAACCATGGGCATTAATGCGTTGGCTTCTTGCGCGGCCGCATCAAGGGTTGCGTTCTTAGTCTCTGCTATCTGTAGGTTCTGTGTTCTAGATAAATTTTCTCGATACGCTGTAACGGCATTGTAATACAATGCATTGAATTCAATATTAAAATCAAGCACATCATTGTTCTTACCAGTGTACCAATAGTTGTGTATTTTACATGGTTCAGTCCATGTTCCTTGCGGGCCTTCGCGTGTTTTTGTATTGTATACTGTGTAGGGCAATATATGATAGGTAATTTCTCTTTGCCAAGTTTCGTTTGAGTCATTGTATTTGCCTAACTTTATAGTTGGCACAACTTTATACCACTTCAACGGTTTATTTGCCTGTTCAGCAAGATATTTTTTGTATGCTACATTGTCACCATTAAATGACGATACCGGTTTTACTTGACCTTGTAAATAGTTAGTATGTCGCATGGCAAACGCAATAACCTGATCTATACTGGTACCTGTATTAATTGACAATACACGAACACTATGATCTAAGTTTCCTGGGGTACCTCTAATAGACATACCGTTTTGTTCACTGGCCATTGCAGTATGTGCTGTACTCAATGTTTCTACAGTGAGATTAAACTGGCCGCCGCCATCTTTAACGATGTCTGGATGAATATTAAATTTATATTTGTCTGCTATTTCTGTATTATCTTTGGCAGCTAGGTCTGCATAATAGGCATTCAATGCGCCGGGATATGATTTTACTTTATATACTGCATCTTTGCCTAGTATAATGTCAGTTGTTTCTTTACTCACTAATAGTGACGGAGCATACGTTAATTGGCCATCTGGTCCTATTAGATTACCTGTACGCCCAGCTATAGTAGCAATTCCTTGCCCATTGGCACCAGCAGTTGGTGCCGCACGTAGAATAGTCGATGCTTTTAATTCTCTATTTGCTTTCAACTGAGCAGCCATAATTTCTTCGGTGTTGCTTTTTAAAAAACTTTCTAAAGTACCGGCTGTGACTTCAATGAGTGCCGGTGTACTAACAGTTGATAAATCGTATGCTGAGTGATTGTATGGACAGGCTTCTATTTCATATTCAGCGCCTTTAGGTGAGGCTTTTATATCTAGTTTTAGCAAACGTATAGGTATGCGTTTTGTTAGATTAGGAATAATTCCAACAATTTCACCAGCGTCATTTGTGCCAAAAAAATCAATCTGTAATAAATAGGGCTGTGCTATATAATTAGGAGATTTGATCTCAGTACTGAGATCAATAATTCGATTTAATAGTGTAACTCCGTAGGGTTCAATAATTGAAAATTTAAGATCTATTGCGTTAGTAGAACGTGAGCGATCATTAAATCCGATCACCGTAGTCATGTTAAGATTTTCAAAGTAAAAATCTTCAGCAAAGAATGGAGCACGCTTGAACATCGATGCTCCTTCGTCGTTGTTGTACCTACCGGCACTGGCTATGATAACACGATTTGATTTATAATTTTTAACATCAGCCACTATATCGTTATATTCTTCAACAGTTAACAATGCTAAACTTAATCCATATGTATACGATGGATAAGCTAATAAAGGATTAGGTATTGGTTTTTTTCTTTCATTGTTTGCCGTAGTTGCTTTTGTTGTTTCACCGCTAGTAGCCTCTGATTTTGTTGAAAAACTAGGACCAATATCGTAGTTGTTTATTGCCGCTCCTGCGCCTGCCGTGCTTACACTTAAGTTTTTCCCCTCACTCGGTGACAGTGTATCATTTTCATCAGGTGGTGTTGGTGTAGCCGCCGTTTCTTGTAATGCTACCGGCGGGTTAGCAACAGGAGGATCGTTAGCAATTTTATTTGCAGCGGTGTCACTTGTAGGTGGTACTGGCCGATCCAAGGCTCTCATAGCACGTGTTACTCCAC
>Ga0208485_1000669_pt1 | contig 9869 bp, 9 predicted proteins | sample LakMenEpi27Jul12_FD_150707 | JGI IMG/M metagenome (GOLD analysis project Ga0208485, IMG submission 150707) | Freshwater microbial communities from Lake Mendota, WI - 17JUL2012 deep hole epilimnion (SPAdes) | ecosystem: Environmental > Aquatic > Freshwater > Lentic | place: Lake Mendota, Madison... | reverse complement strand
TACAACAAATGCATTTACAGGTAACGGAGTTGCAACTAGCTTTACATTATCGGCGCCATCAACAACATCAGCTCTTATTGTTGCAATTAACGGAGTTGTGCAATATCCAACACTAGCATATTCTGTAGGCGGAGTAAACAGTGATGTATTAACATTCACTGAAGCTCCGGCAGTCGGTGATATCATTGACGCTAGAGCATTGAGTACATCTACAACAGTGTCGGCATTAACCAACGGAAACGGATATGTACAGTATACTGTAAACGACAATTTTGCTAACGTAATAGCCGGTACAAGTACAGTTGAAACAAGAATGAGTATTTCAGCAGCTACTGGCACAGCAACATTTATGAACGATGTTGTAATTAATGGTAACTTAACAGTTAAAGGTGACACAGCCGGTAATATTAATCTTGGTGATGCTAATACAGATAATGTTATATTCTTTGCAGACGTTAATAGTAATGTTATTCCAAATGGCAACGCTGTTCATGATTTGGGTTCAACAACAGCATTTTGGAATAATACATATACTGACAATCTTGTTAGTGTTAATATTATAGCCGCCGCCGATGAAATAGCTGTGGGTACCTCAGATACAGTGATTGACACATTTGATGCAACTGTTTACAGAAGTGCAACATATGTATTGTCTGTTTCAAATTCTTCATTAGGCGAGTATGAAACTACGGAAGTGTTAGTAATACATAATGGCACTACTGCATATAAAAATCAATACGGAACCATATATACAGGTACATCAAGTTTAGGTACAGTATCAGTATTGTATACAAGTGGCACGGTTGAATTATCATACCAAGGTGCAAATACCGGAAATCAAGTTAGAATACAACCAACATACATTAAGGTATAAAATAAATGCTTCCTTTAGTTAAAAGATATCGTAAGGATTATACTACAGAATCAATTGTAGTTGAACGTAATTATATCAACGGAGTTTGGCACGATACAACAGAAAATGTGCCAAACGCTGTTACCAACATACAAATATCTAATCAGGCAATTGTATTAGGAAATGGGTTAAGCAGATTAGATTTAAATCTGTCTGTGATTAAAAATCACCACGGTGGCTTACTTGGAGCAAAAACGCTACAAAGTTATGGTTGTAACGCATTGTATAGAGACTTCGCTCCTGATTTTCTAATAGCCACGGGTAATGAAATAATTAAAGAACTAGCGGAAAGTGATTATATCAAAGATCATATTGTGTACACTGACGCTGAGCATACCTTACAGTATCCTAATAAATTTTATATGATTCCGTATAATTCATATATGGACGCAGGTACCACAGCAGCATATATTGCGGCATTTGACGGACATAAGCGAGTATATATGTTAGGATTTGATCATCAACCTGTATTAGGATTTAACAATAATGTGTATGCAGGCACACCATGCTATGATCCAGTTAGAAGTGACATATTAGATACTTCGTGGATTAAAGCACGTAAAATGTTATTTGATGTTTATGATGATGTTGAATTCATTTTAGTATCGCGTACAGGAAGAATGACTGTGTCGGACACATGGGCGGGCTGTTTAAATTTTAGACAAGCATCATTAAAAACATTTTCGTTAGAAGTAGATCTATAAAATTGATTCTAGTGTTTTAATCTTAGCAATAACTTCTTTGAAATTAACAGTACGCCAAACTCCAGGATGTAATGGTTTAGGGTAATCTCCTAGCTCAACCCAACAATATCCCCTATGCTCGTGATTTAATTCAGGCACAAATTCTTCATTGACTGGTAGTAAAAATGTATGATATGAGAAATTATTCTTGTCACTGGTGAATTTTTCAATGGGTATAACTCTGGCAGAGGAAAAATCTACTCCTAATTCTTCTGCAAGCTCTCGATGCAATGATTCAAGTAACTGTTCACCATCGTCAATTTTGCCGCCAGCTAATCCCCATGTACCAGAATACTTACTTGAATTACGCAATAGAAAAAGATATCGATGTGTTGCGACACAATAAATGAACGTGCCGACACCTTCTATAGCACTAGAGTCCACAGACCGTTTTTGTACTCGCCCTCGAAGCTTTTCACCCACTGATTGAGATTCCATTTGTATTGTGTTCCAGTATTGAGATTACTCACGTATTGTAACACAGTTGCAGCCGAACTGTCAAATACAACAGTCCAGTGCGTGCCGTTGAATTCAATAATATCATTTGCACCTGCAATTAAATCTACATTATTAGAACCACGCCATGCACTAGGACCGTCAAGTGCACCGTTTGCACTACTACCAATCGAGTTTAATATTAAATAACGTGTACCGTTAACTGCACCTTGTGCTAGTGCAACCGCAGTATTTTTACGTGGATCAATAATAGCATCAATTGCATCTAATGTGTTAGCTGGATATGTATCAATATCTGCATTAAAAATTAACAAACTATCATCTGTTGGATGATATGTAACAGTGCCTACAATCTCTGATTCACCATCGTCTGCTAACAATCTAACTTGACTGATACCATCAACTAATTCACCGTATACATTAACTAAATTATGCCAGTTATCGCGTGTACCAATTTTAGATGGAGTACTTAATGTGGGCTCTCGTGGGTTTTCAATTTCGCTTACTTTTAATAATGTTAACGTGTATGAGTTGCTGCCGCTTCTTAATAGTAAAACTCCATAATCCATCGGAGTATAATACATACGAGTACCCATTAAATTAGCTTCAGTGTATGCCGCAGAATTTAAGTCACCTTGTGCATCATGTATGCTGGCAATAATTTTTTGTATAACACCAAGTTTTTTAACTTTAGCCGGCGGACTAATCCAAATCGGTAATTTGAATGTTAATGTAGCAACATCTATCGGATTTTCAGTACCTACTGGCACTGAACGACTTGACCAATTGGGACTATCTAAATATATAACACTTAAACTTGTCCAGTCGATATAATTGTCTGTGCTTTGTATTTCTAACCCTGGATTAAACAATGGTAATATCTGCTCAACCAACTGTAATTTTTGTTTAGTATTACTAGTCCATATATCTAACTTTAATTCTAATGTATACGGCACAGGCATTATACGTTCAATGGTAAATGCATTGCCTTGTGTTTGTTCATAGGTATCTGTATCAGCATCATATTTACGTTGACGTATACTCATATTACTGACATAGGTAGGACTTTGTACACGGTCTCTATCGTAGGTCAATCCACTGATATACACAGCCATTGCTGGCACAGTCTGCATAGCGTTCTCACTGTTGTTTGCTAAAATAGCTGCAACCTGTTTACTACCATCTGCATAATAAATCGGCACACGTTGTAGAGTTTTGCTACCAGTGCGATCCTGCCCGAACTCAACTTCGTAGCCACTCATTATTCTAATGAACTGTACTACAAAGCGTTCAATTTGACCATCATAAAAATATTGAGCTGCCATTAGTTATCCGCCAAAGGTGAAAGTATGTCAGATAAACCCTGACGTTCCGGTGTTACTTTACTGTAAACTGTGTATTCTAGCATATCGTTACTAGATAGTGTATTTGTGAGCGTAAATGACACATTTCCAGCAGTATTTGCTACAGTATTGGTAATATGTGTGCCATTTAGTGTAGTTTTTACACCATGTGTGCTAACATACGCAATTTTAGTAACAACTGTTTTAGATGTCATATTAAATGATGAGGTTGTTGCGTTAGCCGCCGGAGTATAAGGAGTAGCAACACGAATTGCGTCCCAACCAAGTCCGCCACTATATGTGGCATTTATATTATTAACAAAACCACTACGTTGAGTTGTATTATCTAATCCCGGTGTTAGGTTAGTGCGTACAGAATCCTCAATTTTAATCCAACGTTTAGAATCGTACCGGAATAGTCTATTAGGCACATAATCTAAGCGTAGGTAGTAATCGCCAACGGCCGGAGCAGACGGAAACGCAATACCTGCACTAACTGGTAATCCGTTTGGCGGCAATCCTGTGCTGGTTAAGTATCCTTGTACTTTAGCAGTAGATGTAATGGCTACGTTTGGTAAATTGTTAGTATCTACAGGTAATGTATAAATGGTGCTAGTATCGTACCCACTTAATGGCACTTCGGCTTCGGCACGTGCAATAATAGCATCATTGACCGCAGTGTATTTGTCGTAGGTACTTAACAAGTCGCCGATTGGCGTATCATTTGCATCACCACTGCTGATATTCTTTGTAATGTCTTTATATTCTTGACTATCTACTAGCGGAGCAACTTTAACACGCCATAGATGTGGATACCATGTTTGACTAAATCCTTCTGCTGCACGTGTAGCATCTTGTACAACGTAATAACGTTTTAGCGCACTGGGCAAATCATCGTCTAACGGATAAAAATCTTTTAAGTGTGGTAGTTCCATTACATCGCCTACCATAATCTTGCGACCTAACGTTTCAATCATATCATTTAAGTGGAACACCATGAACATAGTATCGCCAGTTAAGAACAGGCCAAATTGACTTAAGTCAAAATCATTGTCGTTCATGCGATAAACACTGCGCATAGTGTAGACACTAGTGTCGTACTTACGATCTCTATTTTCTAAAAACAATAGGTCTTGTATATTTTTTACACTTTCATTAGCATAACTTGGCTGTGTGGCATCGGAATAGACAGCAATTGTTGCACCAGACCCAACAATGGCTGTGGTGCTTGCTGATAGGGTAATAGTCGTACTTGTTTTTGCAATAACAGTAGTACCAGCCGGAATATTAGTACCAGCAACAAACATACCACGGGTTACAGCCGATGTATTAGCAAATACCAATTCAGTGCCAGGCGTGCCCTGCGCTGCTGATGTAGTAATGCTGGTGCCTTGTTCAATTGGACCAAGATACTTGTGAATATTAATATCAACACCGCCAACAGTAAACATCTCACTGATTCTGCGATCGAAGAATTTATAATCATTTCCCTTATTTGGGCGGTACATACTTAATCTTGGCATTACGTAATCCTGTATATCTAATATTTAGCTTAGATTGACATAGCTGCAAATAGATGTTATACTTGCTTTATGAATGAAATACAGTCAAGTTTAGATTGGCCAGAAGTGCAGACTGCATTAGAAGCGCCATTACATAAAATGAAAAAGTACACGCACGAAATGTGGAACATCAGTCATAATATTGGACTAATGGTTAAAGATATAAGTAAAGAAGAAATCAATTGTCGCAGACACCAAAAGCAGACTAGACTACATAAAGAATTAGTTGACAAAGTCAATGAAGAGATAGCAAACTATGAACGTATGATAACGTTTGCAGTTCTACTGGCAGGATGAGCTTGACAAATACAACAAATGGCTGTATAATGCTATATATAAACTATTAACAAGGAATAACAAATGGCTATTAAAATTGACGGAGCAAAGAAAAAAGCTAAGACAGCAACACGTGATCCTATTTTTGCTGATGAAAAAGCAGTTGGTAGTGAGCCAGTTTGGGATACCGAACGTGCGTTAAAGTTTACAGATGAAGAGTTTGATCACGAGATGCGCAAGAGCTTGCGCTATTACAACTATTTCTATTCTAGCAAAGAGCTTAAAAAGTATTTGGTAGAGTGGTTAAAGCAGACAGCAGGTGTTGCCCATAAACTAGATGCTGTAACTATTACACGCTTTGCTAAAAGCACAGACGGCTACACTCCTTTAACTGCACCTGCCTTAATTAAAGCACACAGTAAAGGCATGCCGTTACGTGAACGTGAAATCAAATACATCATTGGTGCTGTGACTAAAGCATTGTCTTTAGATGATAACGATGTTAAGGTACTTGAAGAAATAACAGATAAAACCAAACCAGCAGTTAAGGTTCCTACTATTCAAGACCGTATGAATGAGATTATGAAAACTCATATCCTACACTTTGAAGAGCTAGAAGATAGTTTGTATGAAGGTAAAACTGTAGATCCGAAAGCATACGAATATCTAAGTGGTAAAGGCGTACCACAGGCTATGTTAGGTAAAATACAGGCTGTTTTTGAACGTCGTTATGCTGAAATTACAGAAGCTAAGTCAACAAGCGACGAAGACTTAAAAGAAGCATACAGCTATATGAAAGCGGCAGACTGGAAACGTTATGATGCTTTCTATACTCGATTGTTTGACGGCATTGCACAGTATGGACAAGTTAAGAAAGCAACTAAGAAAGCGGCAGTGCGTAAGCCACCACAAAAAGAAAAACTTATTGCTAAACTCAAGTATGCTAAAAACGATACCGCTAACAAACTAGTATCAATCAACCCAGTTGACATCATAGGCGCCACCGAGCTTTGGGTCTACAATATTAAGACACGTAAACTAGGCAAATACATAGCAGAAGATATGGGTGGTGCACTTGGTGTTAAAGGTACTGCTATAACAGGTTTTAACGAGTCTACAAGCGTACAAAAAACTTTACGTAAGCCAGAGGTGCAGCTAAAAGAATTCTTAGCCGCGGGCAAGATTGAATTGCGTAAGTTTTTAGACAATATCAAAGCAACTGATATTAAACTAAATGGACGTATCAACCTTGATACTATTTTACTCAAAGTAGCATAAACATTAAAAGTCATCCTGTTAGTGCTAAATATACGAAACAGGATGATTTCACATGGCAACAGCAACAGGTAATTTAACCGCAAATCTTAGTCTAACTACAGACAGTTTATACAATCCAGTTACCGGTACAGGTGCTGGGCATATTGCTTATGATGCAACTCCGCTGATACCAGAGAATCAACAACGCAACGATATCATTGATTACATTCGTCTACGATTAGGTGATCAAATTGTTGATGTCGAAGCAGATAAAGAACATTATGACATGGGTATTAAGCAGGCCTTTATACGTTATCGTCAACGCAGTTCAAACGCAGTAGAAGAAAGCTATGCGTTCTTAGATTTACAACCAGAAACACAAGAATACATATTACCACGTGAGATTATGGACGTTAGACAAATATTTCGTCGTGGTATCGGTAGTGTAACAGGTACTACAGCTAGTCAATTTGAACCATTTGCAAGTGGATATTTAAACACTTATATGTTAGTGGCAGGACGAGTAGGTGGACTTGCTAACTACGAATTGTTTACACAATACCAAGAGCTAGCAATGACTATGTTTGGTGGCTACATGAACTTTACGTTCAATAAAGCAACTAAAAAATTAACAGTATTGCGCAAACAACCTTGGCAAGGACCAAACTCTACTGCGGTAGAAAGTGTTGCGTTATGGGTATACAATGTTAAACCTGATAATATGTTGTTAAACGATCCGCAGGTATATCCGTGGATACAAGACTATGCTTATGCATTGGTGATGATGAGTATAGGTCAAGCACGTGAGAAATTTGCTACTATTGCTGGTCCACAAGGCGGTGGCAGTTTAAATGGTGCAGCACTTAAAGCAGAAGGACAGGCATTGCTAGATAAACTTGATGCTGAAATATCAACTTATGCCGACGGCGGCACCCCTTTAACTTGGATAACTGGTTAAATCAATAATTGACACCTGGCAATAAAAAAAGTATAATATACTATATACAGAAAGGAATAGTATGATTATATCAGTGACAGGCTTCATCGGTTCAGGCAAAGACACAATCGCAGATTACCTAGTAGCAGAGCACGGCTTTAAACGTGAGAGCTTTGCTGGCACACTCAAAGATGCAGTTGCAACAGTATTTGGTTGGGACCGTGAACTATTAGAAGGACGCAGTGCAGAAGGCAGAGCCTGGCGCGAACGAGTAGATCCATGGTGGGCCAAACGCTTAAAAATGCCAAAACTAACTCCACGTTGGGTACTGCAAAACTGGGGCACGGAAGTATGTCGTCAAGGTTTCCATACTGATATATGGATAGCAAGTCTAGAAAATAAACTACGTAAAACAAACGAAGACATTGTGATTTCAGATTGCCGCTTTCCAAACGAAATTAAAATGATTAAGAACTTAGGTGGTAAAACAGTGCGTGTTAAACGCGGCACTGAACCTGAGTGGTATAATTCTGCTAAAACTGTAAATGCCGGTATGAAAAAGATTGGCTGGGCACTAGGTAAGAGTGAACTAGACAAATTAGGTATACACCCGAGCGAGTATGCTTGGATTGGTACTAAGTTTGATGTTACTGTGACTAACGATGGCAGTATTGAAGAACTATATTCTAATACTGAAGATTTAATTATATCAGAAATCCGGAGTCAAATCACCTTGGGTCCAACCTAAGCCTTCTTTAACAATAATAATTTGACAATTTGCACAGATAGTTCTTAAATTAAGTAGCGCATTATTTTTTAAGTTGCCGTCGACGTAGTATACGCTAAGTTGTTGTTTATACTTTGCTTCGAAGCCACATTTTTCACAGTGTGGCTTCTTCTTATAACCAGCAAGCATCCAAGTTGGTTTCTGTGGTAATAGCTTTCTGTTCTTTCTGATACATCCACTGCAACGAGTTCGAAAATGAGTTACTCCGCCACGCTTATAGTTAATTGCTGCGGGGTTTCTAGTACAACTCTGACATAAAGGGCGGAAATCCATACAGTATTTATAGCAAACCTTTGCCAAAGGCTCCTTAATAGACTGGATTTTGATAATACTGATAAATATTTTAAAGTATTATAATATAAGGATACTAAAAATGGCATCATTAATTTCCCCAGGCGTATCGGTTACCGTTATAGACGAAAGCCAATACCAACCAACCGCAACTGGCACAGTTGCTTATGTATTACTGGCTACAGACCAAGATAAAATAAACCCAGATGGCAATACTGCTACGTATACGACAAAGGCAAATGCAGGCAAACTAATCAAACTTACTAGTCAACGTGAACTAGTTACTGGTTTCGGCGGCATTAACTTTCAAGTTGACTCAGGTGATAATCCAATTCATGCACATGAGTTAAATGAATATGGTTTACTTGCGGCATACAGTGCATTAGGTGTGTCTAATCAAATATACGTTCAACGTGCTGATGTTAACTTGTCCGAGTTAACTGGTACAAGCATTCGCCCAACAGGCACTGCTTCAGATGGCGCATATTGGCTAGATGTAAGTACAGCCGGCACTAATTGGGGTATTTACGAATGGAATGAAGACACTACTGGATTTGCATTGCAAACTCCAACTGTAATTACTGATACTGCACAATTAAGCGGCAGTGTTCCGTTATCGTCAGTAGGAACAATTGGTAGCTATGCTATCAATGTAACAACTCCGTCAAATCCAGTTTATTTTAAACGATACGATAATACTTGGGTATTAGTTGGTAGTGATGCGTGGAAAACAGCAGTTCCGGCTATCTCAGGTACAGTTTCTAATCCAACATTAACTGTTGGACACAAAATGGTATTAAACACTATCAACGTATCATTGACAGGAACTACAGTAACATCAGCTGCGGCAGATATTAATACTGCGGCTATCCCTGGGGTGTCAGCAACGGTCAATGTTGTTGGTCAACTTGAAATTAGAATTAACAGTCTATCAAAAAGTGATGGCGTTACGGCAGATGGTGTATTAACAGTTGCTAAGGGAACAACAATTGGTGGAACTGATTGCGCTGTACCATTAGGCCTGCTTAATACTACTAGTGCAAACGTAGTTACATTTAACAGCCCAACAATAACATTTGATACGTATCGTAATGCTCCTGCGTGGAGAACCAGTGATGTTACACCTCGTCCAGCCGGCAGTGTGTGGTTCAAAACATCTGCTACAGGTAACGGAGCAAACTGGGGTATTAAAGAATACAGTGCTACTTTAAATTCTTGGCAAGTATTGGCTGCTCCATTGTATGCCAGCGATACTGATGCAATACAGGGATTAGATCTAATAGGTGGCGGCGGTCAATTAGGTG
>Ga0208485_1000667_pt1 | contig 9880 bp, 9 predicted proteins | sample LakMenEpi27Jul12_FD_150707 | JGI IMG/M metagenome (GOLD analysis project Ga0208485, IMG submission 150707) | Freshwater microbial communities from Lake Mendota, WI - 17JUL2012 deep hole epilimnion (SPAdes) | ecosystem: Environmental > Aquatic > Freshwater > Lentic | place: Lake Mendota, Madison... | reverse complement strand
AAGGCAAAGTCCCAAGGATTTCCGCTATAGCCAACCAAAGCTCCTTCAAGTCCGCGCAGCGTTATTACACAGAAGACAATTGCCAAGATTGTGCCCTCGACATAATAAGCTTTCCAAGAACCTGAACCATAAAAGCGAGAGCTACGTCCTTTATTAGTAATTCTTGTAACTTGGCGAATTCCAATTAATGTAACTATTGATATTCCAGTAAGCCAGGCAAAGCTTTCAGTAAATAAGTTATAAACAATCCAATGACCAATTAGAGGTAGTGCAAATTCTGGATTAATTACCTGGCCATATGCGGTTAGAAGAGTTCCAGAGAGTGCAAAGAAACCTAACATCACAAACCAATGCGCAATTCCTGATCCAGTAAATTTCAACATCTTGGCATGAGTTAAAACTTCTTTTGTCATGAGAATAAAACGTTTAGTTTTTTTCTCTGATCTAGTTGGATCTGCTTGGCCTGCCTTAATCCGGCGATAGAGCTCTAGAGAGCGAATAGTGATAGCCACAATTGCAATTACCGTGATTAGGTAGGCGCTAAGACCAAAAACACTTCGCATCATGCGCCTTAGGGTAGGTGGGCAGGGGCCAAAGCGCAGGTAAGGGCTCTATACACAGGGGTGGATAACCTGTGGAGAATTACACAGATGTAATTAAGAAATGAGGTATTAGCGCCAGCGAGTGGCTAGGGAGAAGCCCACTCCGATAAAGGCAAAGCCCACAACCATGTTCCAAGCCCCGATATTGGGTATTGGGTATTGGGTCTGGGAGACGTAGAAAATTACTATCCAAAACAGGCCTATTAGGAATGCGCCAATCATTGTTGGGGCGAGCCAGGCTGGACTCTCCATTTCAACAGGATCTCGCTCAGCAAGAAGTATCTCTCGGCGGTTATCTTTCTTCTTCTTACGCAGTCTGGATTTAGGCATAGGCGTCAGGATACAGGAGAGGATGAGGTCATGGGAACAAGGATCTTGGTAATTGATAACTATGACTCCTTTGTCTTTAACCTCGTTCAATATCTCCAACAACTGGGGGCCGAGTGCGCGGTAGTAAGAAATGATGAAGTTAGCGCAACTCACGCGGACCAATATGACGGGGTCTTAATCTCCCCAGGGCCTGGGACTCCCGAAGAAGCTGGCATCTCAATAGAGATGATTAAGTATGCAGCTCAAATAAAAAAGCCCTTACTTGGAGTCTGCCTAGGACATCAGGGAATTGGAGTTGCTTATGGGGCAACTGTTAATAGAGCACCAGAGCTACTTCATGGAAAGACATCGGTAATTACACATAATAACTCTGGAGTTTTAAAAGATATCCCTAATAACTTTACCGCTACTCGCTATCACTCACTTGCGATAGATGAGGAGAGCTTGCCAGAGGAAATTGAAATAACTGCAAGAAGTGAGAGTGGTTTAGTAATGGCTATTAGACATAAAACACTTCCCATACATGGAGTGCAATTTCATCCTGAATCAGTTCTTACTGAACACGGCTATCAGATGTTAGGTAATTGGTTAGTTGAGTGCGGTGATAGTGGAGCAAGAAAAAGATCTGAGGGCCTGTCTCCAGTTGTATCTCGTTAACCTTGAGTTTTATTAATAGTAATTGTTACGGAAGAGCCAATTAGTTTTACCTCACCAGCACTTGGCGCTTGCGCTAAGACACTTCCAATCACTTGATTTGCATCATATGCCTCAACAATTTTTACTAGGAAACCTGCTTGGGTAAGAATTGTTCTAGCCTCAATTTCAGTTCGGCCAACTAAAGATGGCACAGAGATATTTCCGCTAGCAATCTCTAGAACTACCCCAGTACCTGCTTCAACAGTGCTTCCTGGCTCTGGAGAAATTTTCAAAACAATTCCAGGCTCTTGCTCTGAATCAATAGCAATAGTTCTACTAACTCTTAAACCTGCAGCAGTTAGGGCTGCTCTAACCTCTTCAAGAGGTTTGCCTAATAAGCCAGTAGGAACAATCGCATCTCCTGGCCCATCAGAGATTGTTAGCGTCACAGCTGATCCATCGGATACGCGGATAGTGGCAAGCGGCAGTTGGCTAGAGACTCGATCTCTTGGAATTCTAGGATCTGGCGCTCTTTGAATAGTAATAGTCAGCCCAGCTAATTCTTGCCGTGCTTGCGCCTCTGTTAAACCAACAACATTAGGTAGAACCCTTGTGACTGAACTCTGGTTTGGGCTAAGGATGAAGTAACTAACGCCGCCAACAAGAAGTACTAAAGCGATAGATAGCGCTGCGATTCGATTACGTGCCTTTTCTTTTCTCATTTGTTTTGGAATCTGCGTGGTAATACCTTCACCTTTAATTAACTTCTTTAAATCTTTTAGCATTGCATTTGCGCTTTGGTATCTCTCGTTTGCATCTTTAGCAAGAGCAATACTAAAAAAGGCATTTAAGGCTGGGTCAAGACTTTCTTGAATTTCAGTAATTGGGACAAGTGGAGCAGAGACATGTTGATAAGCAATAGCAACTGGGGTGTCACCAGTAAAAGGAGGTCTTCCTGCCAATAGTTCATAGAGCAAACATCCAACAGAGTAGAGATCGCTTCTAGCATCTGCTTGAGTTCCAGTTGCTTGCTCTGGTGAGAGATATTGCGCTGTTCCGATAATGTTCCAAGTGCTTGTCATAGTGGCCCCGGTATCAGCTAGAGCCCTTGCGATACCAAAGTCCATCACTTTTACATCACCGTTATCTGTGATCATGATGTTTCCTGGCTTTATATCGCGATGAATAATTCCATTCTTATGGGAATATTGCAGCGCAATTAAAATACCTTCAGTTATTTCAACAGCTCGATTTAACGCAAAACGCTCACCTTTATTGACAATCTCCCGTAGCGTTTTTCCCTCTACATACTCCATAACAATGTATGGCATAGCTCCGCTAGGACTATCTTCTTTACCTGAGTCATAAACAGAGACAATGCCTGGGTGATTTAAGGCGGCAACTGATAACGCCTCTTTATTAAACCGAGTAACAAATGATGGGTCTCTTGCTAAATCACTTCTTAAAATCTTGATAGCAACTTGGCGATTAAGTCTTACATCTTGAGCTAGATAAACATCGGCCATTCCTCCGGTGCCGATCATGGCTCCTAATTCATATCGCTCACCTAATATTTTTTTCATATCGCGGCGCCGAAACCTTGAGTTTTAATATTGGCCTTACTCTCTCCAACTTCGGCCACAATCACCGTGACATTATCTGGCGCTCCAGCTTTATAGGTAAGTTCAATTAGTGAATTCACAGCACTTGTTAAGTCTTGTTGCATCGCTTTAGCAATCTGCGCCTCATCTAGAACAGCGGTTAGTCCATCGCTACAAAGTAGGTATCTATCGCCTTTTAATACTGGATAGGCAAGAAGTACTGGTGAGAGATTTTCTTTGCCCATTAGCGCCTGGGTAAGAAAGGATCTTTGGGGATGATCTGCAATCTCATCTGGGCTAAGTCTTCCTTGGTCAATTAACTCTTGAACCACGGTGTGATCATGGCTTAACTGCTCAATTTTCTTGCCACGCAAACGATAAGCCCTTGAATCTCCGAGGTGTAGTAAAAGTAGGTGGCTATCAAATAAGGCTATTGAGGTAAGCGTTGTACCCATTCCTACTAGCTCAGGGCGAGCAGCTCCTATTTCAGCAATTGCTCTATCCATACTTTCAATAGAGGAGCTAAGAAGATCTTCCCTGGATTCATCATCTAACTCTGGGTTTTCAAGAGTTGGCAGAAGTTGAATTAACTTTTCAATTACAGTCTTTGATGCAATCTCGCCACCAACATAACCACCCATGCCATCTGCTACTGCAAGAAGTGATTGCGAGACTAAAGCTGAATCTTCATTGCCTTGGCGTTGCAGGCCAATTTCAGATCGCCAGGCAATGTCAGAGAAGTTCAGTTTTGCCACCATAATATTGCCAAGCCTAACGCGCAAATCGCTATTGATAAAAGCGTATGCACCCAAGATGGCCCTACGAGTATCCTTGCGCAGTGAGAAGATACGCATATCTAGGGCCAGCTGGAACTTTTACAGAAGAAGCGCTGCGCACTATCGCGGAACCAAGCGATGAATTACACCCTTATGCCAATGTCACTGCAGCGCTTAATGCGGTTAGAAACTCTCAAGCAGATCAAGCTCTAGTTCCTATTGAAAACTCTGTTGAAGGAGTTGTGGCAAGAACCCTTGATGAGTTGGCGATAGGCGAGCCATTAGTTATTTATAAAGAGATAACTCTTCCGGTTTCCTTCTCACTTCTTGTGGCTAAAGGAAAAGAGAGTTCGCAAGTAAAGAAAATCGCTACCCATCCTCATGCCGAAGCCCAGTGCCGTAGTTTTATTGCAAAGAATTATCCAGATGCTGAAATTATTCCAACTTCATCAACCGCTGCCGCAGCAGCAGATCTAGTTAAAAGTGGTTTTGATGCAGCAATTGCTAGCCCTGCAGCAGCAAAGGAGTATGGGCTAAGTGCTATTGCTAATAACATCGGTGATAACGATGGCGCTGTCACGCGATTTGTATTGGCAGGAAAGCCAGGTTTAGTGCCAGCTTTATCAGGCCATGATCGAACATCCTTAGTTGCATTTATTGGCGCAGATCATGCTGGAGCGCTTTTGGAAGTCTTGACTGAGTTTTCCATGCGCGGGGTTAATCTCACCTTTATTCAATCTCGCCCAACAGGCAGAGAATTGGGCAGCTATCACTTTATTATTGATGTGGAAGGCCATATAAACGAAGAACGTGTAGGAGATGCGCTAACTGGCCTTAGAAGGATATGTGAAGATGTGCGCTATCTAGGTTCTTATCCAAGAGCAGATAAAATTGCCCCAACTACAACGACAAGAACTGCCGATACCTCTTTTAAGCAGGCAGATGCTTGGTTATCAGCAGTTCGCGCTGGAGAGAAGATTTAAATGATTGATATAAAGGTATTAAGAGAGAGCCCAGATTTAGTTAGAGCATCTCAGAGCGCTAGAGGGGAAGATGTAACTCTTGTTGATCGCGTAATTGCGGCAGATGAAATTAGACGAAGTGCGATAGTGGAATTTGAAGCGTTAAAGGCTGAGCAGAACTCTCTTTCAAAGAGCGTTGGATCTGCTAAAGGTGATGAGAAGGCAGCTCTTTTAGAAAAAGCTAAAGCTTTATCAGATTTAGTAAAAGCGGCTGAAGGTAAGAAAAATACGACAGAGGCAGAGTATAAAAATATTGCGATGTCGCTATCAAATATTGTTGATAAGGCAGCGCCAGTTGGTGGGGAGGCTGATTTCAAAGTACTAGAGGAAGTTAGCAAACCACGAGAGTTTAATTTCACCCCCAAGGATCATGTTGAACTTGGCAAAATATTAGGAGCAATTGATGTAGAGCGGGCAGCAAAAGTCTCTGGCGCTCGTTTTTATTATTTAACTGGGGTAGGTGCGCTGTTGGAGTTAGCACTTGTCAACTACGCAATTACTAGCGCTAGTAAAGCAGGCTTCATCCCAGTCATTCCTCCAGTCTTAGTTAAGCCTGCAGCTATGGAAGGAACAGGTTTTCTTGGACAAGCCGCAGAGAATGTATTTCATTTAAAAGATGAAGATTTCTATCTAGTTGGAACTAGCGAAGTTGCTCTAGCAGCACTGCATATGGATGAAATATTAGATGCAAAATCACTTCCAATTCGCTATGCCGGATACTCTCCATGTTTCCGCAAAGAGGCTGGCTCTTATGGAAAAGACACTAGAGGGATAATTAGAGTTCATCAGTTTGATAAAGTCGAGATGTTCTCCTACTGTTCTATGCAAGATGCAGAAGCAGAGCATCAAAGATTGTTAAATTGGGAGAAAGATTTCCTAAATGCTATGGAGATTCCTTACCGCGTAATTGATGTTGCAACTGGAGATCTTGGCTCTAGCGCTAATCGCAAGTTTGATTGCGAGGCTTGGATTCCAACCCAGAACGCATATCGAGAGGTAACGAGCACTTCGAATTGCAGTGATTTCCAGGCAAGAAGACTTAATATCCGAATCAAGACAGAGTCTGCAACAACTCCAGTGGCAACTCTTAATGGAACACTTGTTGCTATTCCAAGAATGATCGTGGCAATTTTAGAAAATCATCAACAAAGTGATGGCTCAGTAGTAATTCCCAAAGCTCTTCAAGGCCTTCTTAGTATGGAGCGTTTTACTCCGGTGGCTAATTGAGCGAACTTAACCGCCGCCCTAAATTAATTGCAACAGACCTTGATGGCACAATCGTTGCTCATTACGGAAAAATCTCAGAGCGAACCAAAGCAGCATTTAATGCAGCTCATAATATGGGTGTTGAAATATTTTATGTAACCGGAAGACCTCCAAGATGGATGCCAGAGATCGCAAAGGTATTTCCTTTTGGCCATGGGATTTGCGCCAATGGTGCTCTGCTCTATGACATCCATAATGAGCGAGTATTGGAAGAGTGGGCGATGCCTGTTGAAAATCAGATTGAAACGGTAAATCGATTAAGGCGCAGTATCCCTGAGATCTCATTTGCTGTTGAGTGGCATAACTACTTTCTCCGCGAGAAGAAATATGTCCCTCGCTGGGATGTTGGCCAAGACAATGTTGGCGTTGATGACATTACAGAGATTATTGATAGCCCAGCAATAAAAATGATGGCTAGATGCTCAAATCAAGAACTTAGCTCAGATCAGATGTTAAGAATTGCGCAGATAGAGCTGGAGGGAGTTGCCACGGTGACTCATTCAAATCCTCACGATTCACTACTTGAAATTAACGCCCACGGAATTTCCAAGGGAGAAACACTTTCCAAGATTGCTGCCAGATATGGCATAAGTGCTGATGAAACTGTGGCCTTTGGCGATAATCCAAATGATTTTTCAATGCTTGCTTGGGCTTCTCGCTCTTGGGCTATGGTTGATGGCCATCCAGATGCTGTTAAATATGCAAAGTTCGTGGCAGAACCACATGAAGAAGATGGTGTTGCAAAAGAAATAGAGAAGTTATTGGAGCTACCGCAATGAACACAGCGCTAGCAGTTCCGCTTTGGCTGGATTTACTAACTGTTGGAATTGGCGCGCTTCAAGGCGCGCTATTTGCCATTTTTTATAAACGCTTTGATCTTGTGGGAGTTATTTCGGTAGCAATACTTACAGGTCTTGGTGGCGGAATTTTAAGAGATTTATTACTTGCTGTTGGTAGACCTGCAGCAATGCAAGATAAATATATTCTCACAGCAGTTGCATCTTGCTTAGTCGCAATTCTTATTGGGCGTTGGTACAAAAAAGCAAGCAGCACAGTAGTCTTTCTTGATTCAGCAGCTATGTCTCTTTTTGCTGTTGCTGGAACTTATAAAGCAATTGTTAATGGCACCTCTGAGTTAGTTGCAATATTACTTGGGGTATTAACTGCAGTAGGTGGCGGAGTACTTCGCGATGTAGTTTGCAGAATTACGCCACAGATATTTACTGGAGGCCCGCTATATGCCACTGCCTCTGCAATAGGAGCTACGCTATTTGTATTACTTGAAAAGAGTTCACTTGATCTAAATGTTGCCCTTGGAATATCTTCTATAACTATTGTGGCAATTCAGATGGCATCGCTACGCTTTCGAATTCACCTAAAGCCCGTTCTAACTTCATTGGATTTTGAAGACCCCTCTAAGTGAAGGTAAGTTTCCCCACGGAGGGCTCGCATAGTGGCCTAGTGCACCGGTCTTGAAAACCGGCAAGGGAAACCTTCGTGGGTTCAAATCCCACGCCCTCCGCCATCTACTACGCCTAGTTCCTAACTTCTTGTGGGCGATTTCATAAGGCTCTACCTAGCAGGATCCAGTCAACACAAGGAAAATAAGAAGGTATTTCCCAATAAAGTTTTATAAGGAGGCGCTCAGTGGCTACAGGAGTTTTCTCTACAACTCGAGCCGCAATTAAAGAGCGTACGCTTCGAACTGATCGTTGGTGGCTACAACCACTAATCATCGTTGCAGTTTTAATCTCATTTATTATCTATGCGACATTTCGAGCCTTTGAAAATAAGTATTACTTTGCAGAGCCTCTAATCTCACCTTTTTACTCGCCATGTCTTTCAACAGCATGTGTTGAAGGAGCAGCTCACTTTGGCACACCAATTGGCGCAGTAACTATCTTTGGCTTTTTAATTTCACCTGCGCTTTTTATTCTAATTTTCCCGCTAGGTTTTCGTTTAACTTGTTATTACTACCGTAAGTCCTACTACCGCTCTTTCTGGATGTCGCCGCCTGCATGCGCAGTTGCAGAACCTCACTCTAAATACACAGGTGAGACAAGAGCGCCACTTATTTTACAAAACGGTCATAGATGGTTCTTCTATGCGGGCTTAGCATTCAATGTAATTCTCACCTATGACGCCATCATTGCTTTTAAAAACCCAGAGGGTGAGTGGGGCCATATGAGCGTCGGCACACTGGTTCTACTACTCAATGCCACCATGCTCTGGCTCTATTCAGCTTCTTGTCATACCTGCCGTCACACAATTGGCGGACGACTGAGAAACTTCTCCAAACATCCAATTCGATACAAATTATGGAGTTGGGTTTCAGTGCTAAACCATAGCCACCCAACTTATGCCTGGATCTCATTATTTGTTGTGGCATTTACTGACTTTTATATCCGCCTGGTGGCTACTGGCACCATAACCAATTACTACTTCTTCTAGGCCGGCGATGAATAACGATATTAAATTTAGTCGCTATAACTTTGATGTAGTTGTTATTGGCGCAGGTGGAGCTGGTCTTCGCGCGGCAGTAGAAGCCCGTCAAGCAGGCCTTCGCGTTGCAATCATCTGTAAGTCACTATTTGGCAAGGCTCACACCGTTATGGCAGAGGGCGGCGCAGCAGCTGCTATGGGTAACGTGAATGACAATGATGGTTGGAAAGTTCACTTTAGAGACACAATGCGCGGCGGAAAGTTTTTAAATAACTGGAGAATGGCTGAACTCCATGCAAAAGAATCTCCAGATCGCATTTGGGAGCTAGAGACCTGGGGCGCGTTATTTGATCGAACTAAAGATGGCCGTATTTCGCAGCGAAACTTTGGCGGACATGAATATCCACGCCTGGCTCACGTTGGCGATAGAACTGGTCTTGAGTTAATTAGGACTATGCAGCAGAAGATTGTTTCAATGCAGCAGGCCGATGCCAAAGAGCATGGCGATGCTGAGAAGTATTTAAAAGTATTTGCAGAGCTAACAATTACTGAGATATTAAAAGATGGAGAGAAAGTCTCTGGTTGCTATGGATATTGGCGAGAGACTGGCGATGAAGTTTTATTTGAAGCCCCTGCTGTTGTTTTAGCAACAGGTGGAATTGGTAAGTCATTTAAAATTACCTCCAACTCTTGGGAAGGAACTGGCGATGGCCACGCTCTAGCCCTTAAGGCAGGATCTGCTTTAGTTGATATGGAGTTTGTGCAATTTCATCCAACTGGAATGGTCTGGCCACCATCTGTTAGAGGAATTCTCGTTACTGAATCTGTTCGCGGTGATGGTGGAGTACTTACCAATAGCGAAGGTAAGCGCTTTATGTTCAATTACATTCCAGAAGTTTTCAAAGATAAATATGCCGATAATGAAGCAGAAGCCGATCGTTGGTATAAAGATCAGGAGAACAATCGTCGTCCCCCAGAGCTTCTGCCTAGAGATGAAGTAGCGCGCGCAATTAACTCTGAAGTTAAAGCAGGCCGTGGATCTCCAAGAGGCGGGGTTTACCTTGATGTTTCAAAGCGCCTGCCAGCTGATGAAATTAAGCGTCGTCTACCTTCGATGTGGCATCAATTTAAAGAACTTGCCGATGTTGATATCACTGAACAACCCATGGAAGTTGGTCCTACCTGTCACTATGTAATGGGCGGGG
>Ga0208485_1000665_pt1 | contig 9892 bp, 9 predicted proteins | sample LakMenEpi27Jul12_FD_150707 | JGI IMG/M metagenome (GOLD analysis project Ga0208485, IMG submission 150707) | Freshwater microbial communities from Lake Mendota, WI - 17JUL2012 deep hole epilimnion (SPAdes) | ecosystem: Environmental > Aquatic > Freshwater > Lentic | place: Lake Mendota, Madison... | reverse complement strand
CTGCGCCATTTCCACATAAATTTGTGGATTACGGAATCTGACGTTTGCTCTACCCTTAGCAATATCTTGCCATACAGAAGGTAGTTGAGAAACAGTAACCGCATTTTCACCAACAATGATTGCAATGTTAGAGGCTTCTTGAAGCTGCATATCCAATTTCCACAGAGAGTTTAATTAACCAGTTTACTGTAAATAATCCCTTTTCTATTTTCTCAACATAATTAAAAATGTTTGACAGACTGTCTTTTGACATTACGCAAAAAATATCCATTACAGATTTAGTCATGTTTACTCCACAGATATCTTTTAATATCCGTTCTCGGCATAGTTCTATAATTATTTCGATAGAAAAATCTGAGCAAGTGCTAAAAATTGGCAACTTTTTTATTTCTGCTTCATTAAGCCTGTGAGCAAAATAATAAACAGAATTATCTCCTCCTGTCTATTGACAAGAGACACAAAGTCTAGTAACGTTATGTCTTATTCGGTTTTAATGGTAAATAACCATTAAACGCAAGGGGGAAAGTCCGGTGTAAGTCTGGCGCTGTCCCGCAACTGTAATGAGACTTATATCTCTAAGTCAGAATGCCCGCCGAAAGTAAAAAAACTCATATCCATCTGCGTGGTACAGATGATTAAGATCATGAATATTTCCATCAAAATTAATCAGTTCAGCTCCAGAGAAACTCTACAAATTGTGTACTGCTCTGAGATTATTAACAGTAAATTTAATTTTTTGCAACCTTGCACGGAAGAAAATGGGAAGCTTCTATGAGTGAGACTAATTGCTATCTTCGTTAGATATCTGCTGACAAGAATCGAAAAGATGATAGTAAGTGTATTTTATCCGCTTTTGGATGCGGTTAATTATTCTTTTTTATACATTTTGCAGTAGTCCTACGGTAAAAAATTTCATGTCTGCGTTTCTGACTTATTCCTACACATTTCTAAATCAATGGTCAATCAAAAACATAATCTATTTGTCTGCACGACCTGTGGTAGTAAGTGGCAAGACGGTAAGCGGGTTGGTGAAAGTAAAGGTGAACAACTACTGCAACAGCTTCAACAACTTGCACAAGATAGCGAATTGCACAATCAATTTTGCATTGAGGGGGTTGAATGTATGAGTGCTTGCAGTCATTCCTGTGTGATTGCTTTTGCAGCAGAAGGAAAATCTACCTATCTCTTTGGTGATTTACCCGTAGACAGTAGTGCATCTGCGGTACTAGAATGTGCAAGCAAATATTATACTAAAGATGATGGGCTATTGCCTTGGTCAGAACGTCCAGAACCTTTGAAAAAAGGTATTTTAGCAAAGATTCCCGCACTAAATGTGTAGACGAAATTAAACAACAACTGTTGCTAATTAATAACTGAATTTATCAAAATTAAAGTTTTATAGGAACAAGAAAATGCGCCCGGAAAATAGTATTTGGCAAGGAAATTTTGGCTACTGGCAAAATAGTTTCATTCATAGGAATCTAATGGTAATAGGTTACACCGCATGGAAGGGATTTATGTCATTCGGAAGGGGAGTTGTCATTTGTAATATAGATTCTCAATCTAGTCATTCTACAATTACAAGCCTGGATAAAGTTCCCTTTAGACTGCAATTTATTCCTGCTAATTTGATTGGGTTTGATTTAAGTTGGCAATTAATTGATGAATCAATGATTTCATCCATTTCTCCAGCAGTATCAACATATAATCCTCACCAAGATATTATTTTGATCTTAAAAGCTCATCCTCAAATTGAGGTCAATTTCTTGCACAATTTAAAGATTACTCCACCAGATTGCTACGAACAACTTTGTAATCGTTGGGAAGAATTTCAACCCAGTTTAATGCCTTAAAAGTGACTTTTTTCTTACCCGGACAATTTTTGAGTGCGAACTTGTTTTATGCAATCTAAATTTGGGAATTATCAAAAGAAAGTTAACCAGAATAACTTGCTGAAAAAAATTCCTAAATCAATCAATCCTGATTTCATTTACTTGTTTAGAAAGTATCTGTAAGTAATTTCAATCCTCTCCTCACAAAACTACATGAAACTACGTTCATTACTCCTATTTAGTATCACAACTACTCTTTTATTGTCTTTACCAGTTAAGGCAAATACCGATAATAACCAAGTTAACAACCCAACTAGCTGGAGTCCAAATAAATCAAATGTACAATTACCAGAAATTAAATTTACTCCCCCTGATTCTGTCAGCAATATCAGTCCAACAGATACTCGTAACTTCACTGGTATATTGCCTTTAGGAAGAGAAATTTCAGAACTACAAACTCCCATTAAAACATTAATGGCTCGCTACAAATTTCTCTCTCCTGGAATTTTCTTTATGGACTTGGAAACAGGGGATTATTTAAGCATTAATGGAGATAAATCTTTTGCGGCTGCTAGTACAATTAAATATCCGATTTTGATTGCTTTGTTTCAGCAAGTAGATGCTGGAGAAATTCAATTAGATGAAACTTTAGTAATGGGCAGGAAACATATAGTTGGTGGCTCTGGAAATATGCAGTATGGGCGGGTAGGAAGTAAGTTTAGTCTCTTAGAAACTGCAACTAGAATGATGACCATTAGTGATAATACCGCAACAAATATGATCATAGATCGTTTAGGCGGGATTACTCAATTAAATCAAAAATTTCGCAGTTGGGGATTGGAAAATACAGTCATGCGAAACAGACTGGGAGATTTTAAAGGAACTAATAAAACCAGCGCTAAAGATTTGGTAAAACTATCAGCTTTGATGGAAAATAATCAGTTACTTTCCAGTACAAGTGAATTGCAAGTAATAGGTATTATGAATGGTTGTCGGAATAGAAGTTTATTACCTTCTGGTTTAGGTTCTGGGGCGAAGATAGCGCACAAAACAGGAACACTTAGGTTTATATTAGGAGATGCAGGTATCATTGAAACGTCATCAGGTAAGCGTTATTTAGCAGGGATTTTCGTGCGAAGACCGAATCATGATGCTAGAGCAAAAGATTTTATTCGTCAAGTTTCTCAGGTAGTATATGGTTATTTTGACCAACCAAAACTAAGTACCCAAGGAAGCTTATAGACCAATACAGTTTTTGTTAAGGATAATTGTAGGTTGGGTAGAACGAAGACCAAACCCAACCAACCCCGAAAAATACTGGTACAAACATAAATAATCAAACTCTTGTGATACGCGCATCTTGTCCGCAATAGTGCGACTCATTCAGACACAATTCGCTGTATATGCAAACTATAGCTCAAAACTTTCTCCAGATGCTATTGCAATTTTACGCCATCTTTGCGAGAATGATTATAGTTCTCATTTAGGTGTAGTGCTTTTTCTTCTCGTTTTTATTGTCGTAGTCTCTTTTTAAAGAGACTGCAACTTTCGTCATGTCCAAATTTTTAGTTATCAAGGTGTTTGGATTAAAAATGTCTACTAATTTAATTGCGAAACTGGGAATTCAAATTGTTGCGTCTAGTGTGACGTTGGGAATGTGTTGTGAAAATCACAAAGTTATAGCAGCAGAAATTCCTCGACACGAAGAACCGGTCACAGAGAAAATTACTCAAAATCCTCCAATATCTACTGAAGAAAAAGAAGCTGATATTGAAATAAATGTCATTGAAAAATTATTAAATGAACCTGTTTTTTCACCCTTTCGTCAGGAAGGAACAGTCAAAGATTCTACCCGGCCAATTTATGTAATTACGGGTGAAGAAATGGAAGCGCAGGGTGCGAGAACTGTCAGAGAAGCACTTAAATTTCTGCCTGGTATATTAGGTGATGGTACAGTAGGAACAGAAGTTAATGCTTTAAGTGGTCAATTAATTCGTGGTTCTAATACTGGTCAAGTATTAATATTACTTGATGGTAGACCAATTAATAATGCCGGAAGTGGTGGTTTCGATCTTTCGGAATTTACAACTAACAATATTCAAAGAATTGAAGTATTACCAGGAGGAGGTTCAACTCTTTACGGTTCTGATGCAATTGGGGGAGTAATTAATATTATTACCCGTCGTCCTACAAAGAAAATTACCACAGAGGCAAAAGTCAATATTGGTGCTTATGGACTTAACCAGCAAAGTATTCAAAATAGCGGTAAAAAAGGTGATGTTTCTTGGGTTGTAGGTTATAACCGCACCCAAACTAAAAATAATTATCCTTTTTCTATTCCTGAAGCTAATTTTTCAGGAATTCGAAAAAATAATGATGCACTTTATAACAATTTTAATGTCAAATTAGAAGCAGATTTAGGAAAACGAAATACTCTAAGTTTTTCGACTTTATATTTAAATAAAGAACAAGGAACACCCGGAGGAGTTAAGATTCCTTTTCCAGTCAATGGACAAGGTTTTTTTAATTCACTTACAGATAAAAATCGTAAATACACAGATCAAGTTTTAACTGATTTAACTTGGAATTCAAAATTAGGAAATGGGGATGATTCTTTATTAACAGCAAGAGTTTATGGTGATTTTTTAAATACTCGTTTTGATCCTAGTGGTTCAGTTCCATTTCAAAGTCGCTTTGAGACTAACCAAACTTCCTACGGAATTCAAACTACACACAGTTGGAATTTTGCTAAAATTCAAAGTTTAGTTTATGGCTTTGATTATCGCACTGTCAATGTTCGGAATACTTCTTTTAGCTATTCCACTAATAAAGAAACATTGAACTATGATAATGATATTAATCAAGGAGCATTATTTGCCAAATATGAAATAGCATTAATTCCTAATTTAACTGTAAATTTAGGTTTACGTCAAGATTTTAGTAGTTTGGTAAATGGTTCAGTTACATCTCCTTCTGTGGGGACAAAATTTGCTGTTTCTGACTCAAGTACTTTACGAGCAAATTACATCAAAAATTTCCGAGTTCCCACCATTGCTAACTTATTTAATGTCAATCCTAGCAATATTGGCAACCCTGAACTTAAACCTGAAAGAGGGGATAGTTATGATATTGGCATTGACCAAAAACTTGGTGATATTGGTTTAGTAAGATTAACCTTTTTCAAAAATAGTGTATCAGACACGGTTGCCTTTAAGCGACTGACACCACCAGTAAATGGTAATACAGGAACTTGGGAAAATATCGGCTTGGTGGAAACTACAGGAATTGAGGCTAGTTTGAATTTGCAACTTGCCAAAAACGTTTATACTTTCGTTAATTACACGGCCAATGATCCACGTATTTTGGAAAGTTCTAATGCGGCGGAAATTGACAAAGAACTGCGCTTTGCTGGGGCAGATAAGTTAAATTTAGGAGTTTCTTATGAAAATCCTCAAGGTTTGTATTTGGGTTTATTAATGAATTCCTTAAATGGATATCCTACTAATAATACCAATACAGAATTTTTATCTGGTTATACTACTTTTGATTTTAAGCTGCGCGTACCTTTAAATGATAAACTGGTAGTTACAGGTAGTTTGGAAAATCTTTTTAATCAGCGTTATCAGTTGTTTCCTGGTTTTCCTGACGGGGGTAGGGGGTTTCAAATTGGTTTGAGTTCTACTTTTTAATATTTTTCTCACGCAGAGCCGCAGAGTCACAGAGAGTAATACAAGAGTTTAATACAAGGAGGATGTTTTATGGCTGATTTTAATTGTTGGGTAACACCAGTAAACGAAAGAACAATTGAAGCGACTGGGAGTAATTGGCAAATTGAATATGACTTTTTTGATTGTCAAGGTGATGTGCTTGCTTGTTTAGCTTATACTTTATTTCAGGAAAATTGGCATCAAGTTGGTTTGGGACATTTGGAACAAGGTAGTGTTTTGGAGTTGGAGTTTCACGAAGCACCTAAAAAATGCGTTCTCTATGATGGATATTTAACTGTAATTACTAGAGATTGGCATTTTCATTTATGTATTGAGGAAACTTTAGGAGGACCAAATGCTGAAACTTCTATGGAAGTAAGACAGCAACGTTTGATTACTAAAGGTGCATTTTATCGCCGGCTAAATCCTGAAGGAGAACCCAGAAGTTGGGGTATTCAATTTTGGAATGGTGCTGGTGAAAAGGCTATGACGATATTTTTACCTAATCCCTATGTAGAAGATGAAAATTTACTTCCTGAAGGTAAAGGTGATTTTACTAAGTTAGCATTTTATGAAGAACTTAGAGATATTTATGTATTAGGTAAAAAGCCCATTCCTTTTACTAAAAATCCGCTCAAATGTGCCTATATTGCAGTTTGTACTTCTGGACGTTGTTATCCTTCTCGAAAGTGGCAACCTACTTTTGATGCCTTAAAAGCTGCTGTTGAAAAAGCAGAATTAGATTTGGAAGTGAGAACAAGTGGTTGTTTACAAGTTTGTAAGTTAGGACCTGTTGTTTATCATTCAACTGATAGAACTTGGTACAGTCGTGTTAAGCCGGAAGTTGCAGAAAGAATTGTTAATGAACATTTGCTTGAGGGGAATAAGGTTGTTGAATATATATATCCTTAGTTGGTGTTGTTGGTTATTTTTTCACGCAGAGGCACGGAGAGATATGAAAGATGGTTTTTAGGAAGTCTCAAGTTATTATTTTTTTATTTCAGTTGTTTTTAGTTGCTGTTTTAATTGTTTCTTGTCAAGGTTCTAAAAATAGTCCGGTTGTTAGTTCAGTTAATAATGGCTGTGTTCAAAAGTATGATTCTAGTGTTGATTATTTTCCCAATAAGGTGAAAATTACTCATGCAATAGGTTTTGCAGTTGAATATTATAAAAACTACAAGGTCGTGACAATTAAAAATCCTTGGAAAGATGCTAAAACAGGTTTTAAATATGTTTTAGTTCAATGCGGTACACCAACACCACAAGGTTTTGAGAAATCCCAAGTATTCACTACACCTGTAAGTTCTGTGATTTCTCTTTCTACAACTCATCTTCCCCATTTTTCTAAGTTGAATGTTGTTGATAAGTTAATTGGTGTTAGTGATACCAAATTAGTGACTACAGCAGATTTTATTGACAGAATTAAAGCTGGTAAGGTGGTATCTGTTGGGAATAATTCTACTGTTAATGTGGAGAAAATTTTAGAACTTAATCCTGAGTTAGTTACCACTTTTGGAACTGGAAATGAACAAACTGATAGTTTTCCTAAGTTGTTAGAAGCTGGTTTAAAAGTGGCAATAAATTCTGACTATATGGAAGGTACACCATTGGGAAGAAGTGAATGGTTAAAATTCACTTCTTTATTTTTTAATAAGGAGGAAGAATCAGAAAAAATATTTGCTGAAATTACCAAGAAGTATGAAGATATTGCGGCTATTGCTAAGGCTGTTAAAAATCGTCCAACTGTGTTCGTAGGATTGAATTTTAAGGGAACTTGGTATACACCAGGTGGGAATAGTTATGTAGCTAAATATCTCGCTGACGCAGGAGCAAATTATCTCTGGAGTGGGGATAAATCATCTGGTAGTTTACCTATATCTTTTGAAGCTGTTTTTGAACGGGCTGCTAATGCTGATTATTGGTTGAATTTTAGACAGTCTTGGAAAACTTTAAAAGATGTCATTGTCGAAGATAATCGCTATGGTGATTTTAAAGCTTTCAGAAAAGGAAATCTTTATAATAATAATGCTCGTGTGAATGCTAATGGTGGTAATGATTATTGGCAAAGTGGAATTAGTAATCCTGACGTAGTTTTATCTGATTTGATTAAAATACTTCATCCAGAAATATTACCCAATCATAACCTGTTTTATTACCAAAAAGTTATTCAATAATGTTAACCAAAAAATCTCAACTTGCAAATTCTTTATTACACCAAAAACCTGCAACTCGAATACTGGCTGTAATTTTTTCACTTTTACTAATAAGTTTACTTTTAGCATTTTTACTAGATTTAGCTTTAGGTGCAGTGGAGATTCCTCTTAATCAAGTAATCACAATTTTGCTCGGACAAGAAGCAGAAAAATCAACATGGACGAGTATTATTTTCAAGTTTCGTTTACCTAAAGCCTTAACTGCAATTTTAGCAGGTGCAGCTTTAGGGGTAAGTGGTTTACAAATGCAAACTTTATTTAAAAATCCTTTAGCTGGTCCTTTTGTATTAGGAATTAGTTCCGGTGCAAGTTTAGGAGTAGCGTTGGTTTTGCTGACAGTAACTGCAACTGCACCGACATTATTAAATGATTTGGGAATAATTGGTGATTTTAGTTTAGTCATAGCCGCAAGTTTTGGTGCAGCCTCAGTATTAGGATTAATGTTAATTGTTTCTCGTCGTGTGCAAGATACAATGACGCTATTAATTTTAGGTTTATTATTTGGATATGCCACAAGTGCAATGGTAAGTATTTTATTACAATTTAGCTCAAAAGAACAAATTCAAAGTTATATAATGTGGACTTTTGGCAGTTTTACTGGGGTAACTTGGCAACAATTAGCTATTTTAACTCCAGTTATTTGTTTAGGTTTATTAATAGCACTATTGCAATCAAAATCTCTAAATGCACTTTTATTAGGTGAATCTTATGCCCGCAGTTTGGGGTTAACAGTACAAAAAACCAGATTTATTATAATTACCAGTGCCTCAATATTAGCAGGAGCAATTACAGCTTTTTGTGGTCCAATAGCATTTTTAGGTGTAGCCATTCCTCATCTTTGTCGTAGTCTTTTTAATACTTCAGATCATCGGATCTTAATTCCTAGTGTCATCATTATGGGGGCAATTTTAGCATTATTCGCTGATTTGTTTTCCCAAGTTTTAATCAGTCAAATGGTTTTACCTTTAAATGCTATTACAGCTTTGATAGGAACTCCTGTTGTTACTTGGGTAATTCTCCAACGCAATTCAAAAAAATCTTTCCCGTCATGAGTAACCGAATTTTAACAACTCACAACCTAACTATTGGTTATCAAATATCTGGGAAAACTATTCGGAATGTTGCATCTAATATTTGTGTGTCTTTACAAGCAGGAGAATTAGTTTGTTTACTCGGACCTAATGGAGCAGGTAAGTCTACTTTATTACGAAGTCTCGCGGGAATGCAACCACCAATTGCTGGGGAAGTCAAACTTTTAGAAAATGATATTTACAAGTTACCACCACAGGAATTAGCAAAACTTTTAAGTTTGGTATTGACTGAAAAAATTGATGTGGGAATGTTATCAGCTTACGCTTTGGTGAGTATGGGAAGATATCCTTATACTGATTGGTGGGGAAAGTTAACACCTGAAGATGAAGATATAATTAATTGGGCAATAAAATCTGTAGGAGCGGTAAATTTAGCCCCACGTAATGTTAGCGAATTAAGTGACGGTGAACGACAAAAAATCATGATTGCTAGGGCTTTAGCACAGTCACCTATGGTGATGTTATTGGATGAACCTACAGCATTTTTAGATTTACCACGCCGGGTGGAAATTATGCAATTGTTGCGTCAATTAGCGCGGGATACAAATCAAGCAATTCTGCTTTCTACCCATGATTTAGATTTAGCTTTGCGTCTTGCTGATAAAATTTGGCTGTTAGGAACTAATGGTATTCTCCACGTTGGCGCACCGGAAGATTTAATATTAAGTGGTGCATTTGCTGATACTTTTAAGAGTGAAGGTGTGGAATTTGATATATTTTCTGGGGAATTTCATCTGCATACACTATACAAAGGAGAAATTAATTTAATAGGTGAAGGTATTGCAGCTATTTGGACAATTCGCGCTTTAAAAAGAGTTGGATTTACAGTTTTAGAAGGTAGTAAATCTACACAAATTACAGTAGAAGTTATTTCTAAATCTAAACAAGTTTGTTGGAAAGTTACTTCATATAAAGATGTGTCTATACATTATTCTTTATATGAAGTGATTAAAACTTTGGATCTTTCACGCGATTACAAACATCATCAGATCAATAATGAATGGGAGATATAAATCCCCCATTACCCCAGTAAATTATTTTGTCTTTTT
>Ga0208485_1000663_pt1 | contig 9911 bp, 13 predicted proteins | sample LakMenEpi27Jul12_FD_150707 | JGI IMG/M metagenome (GOLD analysis project Ga0208485, IMG submission 150707) | Freshwater microbial communities from Lake Mendota, WI - 17JUL2012 deep hole epilimnion (SPAdes) | ecosystem: Environmental > Aquatic > Freshwater > Lentic | place: Lake Mendota, Madison... | reverse complement strand
TAATGATTAATTAAGGCAATAATCATGCAAAGGTCAATTTTATAATAAATAGTAATGTTTATCATTTGTCCTTTCCTTTCTGTTGAATTTTAGCGAACTGTAGGTTATTTTATGTCTATTATCCTACAACTAGTTCCTCAACTTTCTCCACTTTAGGATTAATTCCACTCTTTTTGAAATAGCCAAGAGAGTCAAATTGTTTTATCTTTTTCTTCTTTTAGCTTGCTTCTTTCTCAATTTTTTTTTCTTTTCTATATTTTACTTCACACTGTTTTTTTAACATTTTTTTTATTGTATTCGTCATATATTCTACTTTTAAAATCCTAATTCTCTCTTTAAATTTTTTATACTTCACGCTTCATGTCGATGATAAATTATTTACGTCTCTAATAAAAGTTAAGCAGCGATTAGTAACATTTCTTATTTATTTAAAGGAGTGATTAATAAGCTTAAGCTTAGCGCTAAAGGTATTAATAAACTTTACCTTAATGTTTTTTTCTGATCAGACGACTAAATTTGGATTGCTGCGCTGGAGTGTAATCCTCTATTTCCTCGATCTCTTGGTTCTCGTGATATTCTTGCTTTTGATGCTTGTCCTACTAGCCCTAGCTACCTTTGTCCTCTAACTTTTTGCCCATACTCTCTTAATATTATAGTCTATATCACTTCAAACAGAAATTAGTCAATTATGAAATATGTGAGCTAGTTAATAATAAGATTTCAAAACATCATTTAAGAATTCGCTTGATTTTCCAATCAAGAATGTTCTTTAGGCTCTGTTCCCCATCAAAAAGACCCATGTATTTCTCCATGTTTTTATTTGCCTTTGAAATAGCGTAGGTAACTCTTGCCTTATCGACGAGTCTCCTATCTTTTTTGTCAGGCTTTTAAGATTTTGCAGCCTCGAAGTAAGACTGATAGTAACTGATTGCCTTCTATTTTTCACCCTTTTCCTAGAATAGTTTGGCTAAGTAGTAAGAACTGTCAGCCAATGAGTTTTGTGCCTTGGCCTCTTTTGCCATTCGGTGGTAATCGTTTAAGTGCTGCTCGGCTTGTTCTATTTGCTTTAGTTTTAGGTAACATTTGGCAAGACTCGCATGTGCCTCCATTTCCTTAAATTTTAAGGAATTTTGTCCATCTTTTTTCTATATTCCCTCTTAAGCTTCTCTGACGAGCTAATCATCGATAGATTGCTTTAGCTTGGCCAAATACTGTTCTTGATAATCGACACTCTTCTAGAACTGTCCTTCGAGATAGTAGAGCTCGCCAATTTTGTGAGAAATTCTTGCCTCTGATTATCGTTCTGCAGCCCTTTGGGCGATTGCTAGCCCACTTTCGTAGGCCTTGAGGGACTCGACGAGGTCTATCTTTGCTAATTCTTCAGCTTTCTCGATATATATTTCGATTAGTTCCTTTCCGATGAGCTTGACCATTTCTCCTCTCTGTTCTTTCCCGTCCAGAGTACTGGCATTATCAAAGGCATCTTCCAAAATCTCAATGGCCTCATCCCTTTTCTTGAACTGATCGTGGCATTTACCGAGGCCGAGCAACGCTACAAGTTAGAATTGCTTATTCTTGGTTAATTGATTCCTACCTTGCAAGAGGCGGCGAGTTCAATCACTTTCCTGTAAAAGTATGCTGCTGTGACGAACTAGCCCTGGTCCTCATAGTTGAATGCTATGGAGTTGTACTAGTTCATTGCTGCTTCTTTACTCTATCTTGTTGAATCCGGCTTTATCTCCGCCTTACAAAGGGAATTTGCGAATTAGGAATAAAATTGGATGGTTGACTATTCTTCAGCTTGCAGACTATCTAAGCAGTTGCTTACTCAGGAAGATGCACTGTTTCTCCGAAGTAATTTTTACTTTCCATTACGTTTGGCAGGCATTTATGCGAAATATAGAATAAGTCGATAAAAGATTGGACATTTCCAGTTTCGAGCAGATGAGTGCAAATAGTTTCTCTTGTATTATTTTTATGATCGTCCTGGTGAGAGATTGCGGGGGCTGGTTGATTCTTTGTGAGTTTATCCGGACGTATTGAATCGTCTTGCTTACCCATTCGATCTAAAAGGGTTGGGGGACGGAGTGCCTTTGTTGGCTGCTTCATTGGCTTTATTTTTTTTTATTTTTCTTTTGTCTAGGTTTAGAAATCGGTACTCCCAGTCGAAGGTCGCTCTTCATAATTCAAAACTTATCTAATATTAGTTACAATAAAATATATCATCAATTCAACCTGGAAGTCAAGGCTGACGATCACCCTCCACTGATTTGCGAGCGCATCTTTCAAGTGGCATCAGTGATATTCTTTTGATTAGATGATATGATTTTATCTTATGCAAAATACTGAAATCATTCTTCGCACTTGGCTGCAAAAAACAGAACATCCTCATCTTGTTTTTCTGATTTGACCTTACTAACAAGTGCAAGAAATTCCTTCTTGGCTTGGGGATTCAGATATCCTTTTATCTTGGAGTAGGCAGTAAAGTATGCGATCAATACATTGGGAACCTTTTCATTCTATAGCTTCTTACCTACGTCGATCAACACTTACATAATGACATCACTAATTAGGAAATATGAGATTTATCGATCCCCTTAAGATTCATCAAAAAGACGCCTGAAGTTACGCGATAGATATAGTTTTGTTAGGAAATTAATTGGTTGATATATTTTTGAGCGATTTACCAATATTTTATGTAGCTTAGAATATCTTTCGCTTGGACGATTGATTTTATCGTCTGTTATCGCACAGCGTAGTTGTGATCCTTGAGGAAAGCGCCAAGAACTTTGTCATAGAATTCTCTGTGTTAGTCAAAGGCAAGGTTTTTGAAGAAACCAATCAAAGATTAGGCAACAGAGAACTTAAAGCGCCATTTTTTATCAGTAAGGCAGCTTTCGATGAGTGGAATGATATGTTTCACTAATTCATCATGAGTGAGTATGTCACTGATATCGAGAAGCTTTTGCATCATTCCAATTCGAATAGCGTGATGGCTTTCGTCCTTTAGGAGGGTTGCAAGGATAGGAATGCCTGCTTAGATGAGTCTTTATTTCTAGATGGAGCCAAAGAATGGGATGATGGCTTCAACAACTGCGAGCTTCACAGTTGGGGGAGATTACTTATTCCCATCTTTTGAGGCCTTTTCCATGTACTGAAAGAATACGTTGGTTGCTTGTCCTTTGCTCAGCTTGCTTGTTAGTTCGGGTAGCTTAATCACTGAAATCGCTCTTACCTCAGCTTATTGATCTTTGAGCAGTTCCTAGAAGAGTTAAACAACCTATTTCTTCACGATATCTTTATCGAGGTAGTTGAGAATCGCTGCGATGCACTCGACCAAAGAGTATCTCACTCTCCAACTCTTTTTAGAAGAGTCTACGAATCGGATTAGTTTGTAGAATTTTTAAGTGGTTTATTCTTTTTTAAAGGCTCTGGCGATCACCACTGCGCACTCTAACGCCTTGATTTTGATGATGTCGAAGGTATCTACGATTAAAGATTGCCAAATGTCATAGAAATCTCCTCTGATAATTTTCTTATCAACTACATTCGCAAAAGTTTCGATATTTTAGGCAACGGCCCTGCGTACGAGTGGACTATTATCTTCCAGAGCGAACGATTTAAACAGTGCCCTAAACTAATTTTGTATCTTTTAGGAGACGAGGGGGTAGGCGACAGGGATAAGGCAGCATGCAGTCACTCGGGGTGAATATGGCCCTCCTTTTTTTCCCATTGTAGTGATCAAAGGATAGTAGTGTTTTTAGTAGAATTCTCTTGTTTGGCCAACCGCCAATTTTTTGAGGCAGGCTGTGGCTTGATCTCTGACTGGGGGCTGATCAAGCGAGGCTAAAACTCGCAAAGGGTATATTAATGTAGATAGTTCTTAAGGAGTTTTACAGAATTGTTTGAGTTCGAGAATACCCTCGCAAACCTTGATGAGAAAGTCGTTATCGTTGTCCATTTGCTAGATGATTTCGATGAGGTAGGGTATCAATTACTCCTTTATTCTGGAGTGACCTGAGTGGGTAAGTGTCTACCTAGGACAGAGCCGATCACCGAGATCTTGCTGGCTGCGTTCAGCTTAAGAGAAGGGTTGTCGCTCTTGAGTTCTTAGATATAGACCGTACAATCTTCCTCTTGGCTCTCGTCGACGCTCATTAATTCAAATATTATCAAATATATTCAAACCGAGTGAGTCCATAAAACACTCTCTCCACTTATCCAATATAAAATATAACAATGTCAAAACTCCCTAATTACGCCCAGGTTTCAGGCTTTGTAAAGTCCTCAGGAGGATCGAGAATCGCAAGTAGGGTTTTACTTGGAGCTTCCCTTCTCTCTGGATTGCTCGGAGTCTTCTCTTACATCGAGTCTTTCAAGGCCCAGAAGGAAATCGACTTCAGGAAAAGCCAGCTGAAGCTTCCCGTCTACACTCTTACTGAGGAACAAACTGTCAACCCTCCCTGGAATCACGATAATATCGAAAACTGGCTCTACCGAAGAGGTAATCCCTCCAACACTCAGTCTAGGTCGTCGGCAGACCCATCCACCGGCTGACTTGCAAAATTCCCTGTAGAAGGTTCGACCAAGATGGTGGAATGGCTGTGATGCCTCTCGTCACCCGTGAAGACCAGAACTACGAAAACAGGTACGGTCTTCTCTTCAACATGGGATGGATCCCAGACAGGTTTGTCCACCCATCTAAAAGAGTCCGCATTGAGCGAGTTGATAGGCAAAAATTCATCTGTTATGTGGGCCGAGTTGACTAACTCAAGAATGACTCTTGGTTCCAAGGAAATGCTTATCACAAGGGTAGGCTCTTCTATACTAACGCTGATCTACAGGACCTAGGCAAATCATCGGAACTACTCAACAAAGAGCAGGCATCAGTTGCAGTATTGGAACGACTCCATGAAACTGGAATTTATGATGAGAGATCTTCTCATAGATTTGCAACAGACGCTGCATTTACATCAGAGTATCCTTGGGCAAAGACTGAGGCAGGTGCTTTGCAAATGCAAAAGATGCCTTGGGACCTTAAGAACGAAGCAAAACACTATTTAGCTGCTTCATTATTCTCCTTCTTAGTTGGGGCAAGCATCTTCTGATTATTAGAATAATAGAACTTGTATTCAGTGGATTATGATATAAACTTTTGCTTATTCAGAAATTTCTTAGGATAGGGCCGATTGGGGTAGGAATAATTGTTGGAAGAGATGACGCTAAGAACGGTCGTTGCTATATACACGTAAATTATTTTATCTATAATAGAGAAAGTGAAGAATGGGAAAGACTGAAGAAGGTACTAAGTTACTCCACATCCTCAGGCCGGCTATTGTCCTGATCCCTGAAATCGAGGCACCTCTTGGAGCTGTAAAATATTGCCTATTTAGGTCTCCTTCGACACCAAGCAGATCTGGACAGGTATCGTTGTGCTTGTCTATTTACTATGCTGTCAAATCCCACTCTACGGCATAATCAAAAGTGAAGAAGCTGATCCCTTCTATTGGATGCGTGCTATTCTTGCCTCAAATAGAGGAACTCTTATGGAGCTCGGTATCTCACCCATCGTGACTGCATCCATGATCATGCAACTGCTTTCTGGAGCCAAGCTGATCAAGGTCGACCAAAGCAACAAGGAAGAAAAGGCTCTTTATGAAGGAGCCCAAAAGCTTGCCGGTCTCATTATCGCCTTCGGACAGGCTTTCGCTTACACCTGGTCAGGCATGTACGGAGATATCTCTGATGTTGGAGCTGGAAACGCCATTCTTATTGTCCTTCAGCTTACTTTCGCTTCTTTGGTTACTATTCTTCTCGACGATATGCTCGGTAAAGGATATGGTCTTGGAAACTCAGCAACCTCGATCTTCATCGCAATCAACATGGCTGAAACCATCATCTGGAATTGTTTCTCACCCTTATCATTCAAAACCAAATCAGGAACCACTGATATCGAGCAATACGAAGGAGCTTTCGTCGAGCTTATCTATGGAGTACTTTTCCGTGACAACAAACTTGGAGCTATCAATGACGCTGTCTTCAGAGATTCATTACCAAATATCAGCAATGTTCTTGGTACGGCTTTTGTGTTTCTTGTTGTAATCTATTTCCAAGGATTTAAGATTACTTTGAAATTAGCCAATAATAAAACAACATCAGATGCTTCTTACCCTATCAGACTCTTCTATACTTCCAATATGCCTATCATCCTGATGAGTGCCCTCGTATCAAACGTTTATTTCTTCTCTCAAATGCTTTACAGAAACTTCAAGGGCAGCTTCATTACTTCTATCTTCGGAAGCTGGCAAGAGGCTGGATATCAAGGACAGATCGTACCTGTTGGAGGTCTTATCTACTATATCACTGCTCCCAGAACATTCTATGAAGCTCTTACTGATCCTATCCACACCGTCGCCTACACTCTCTTTGTTGTTGGATGTACCCATTTCTCCATTTAGGTTGTGCCATCTTCAGCAAGACCTGGATTAGCGTTTCTGGCCAAGGACCTCGTGAAGTAGCCGATAATTTGAAGGAGCAAGGAATGAGCATTAAAGGATACACTAATGACGGTACCTACAGAAAACTCAAAGCAATTATTGAGACTGCAGCAGTACTCGGTGGTGTCTTTACCGGAGTTCTTACTATCTTTGCTGATTTCCTCGGTGCTATCGGCTCAGGAACTGGTATCCTTCTCTCTGTTACCATTATCTATGGTCTTTACTAGGATATCGTCAAGGAAAAGGCCAGCAAGGGAAAAGCCCAAAGCGGTAAAAAATGATTATCACATACCCATTTGAACTTTATATTCTAGGGGAGAAGCTTTCTCATGAGAGAGCTGTTAATAACAGAAGATTTATTAAATAGAAGATAGATTTTTTGGTAATTAGTTTTAAATTGGAGCTTTTGAAGTTATATAAGTTCTGGGTTAATTTTATTACTTTATAATAAATCAAAAAGACTAAAGGATTCTATGAGTTCTGACAAGACTTCTATCTACAGTACCCCAGTACGTTCTCGGAAGGAGGACAGCTATGGAGAACTATCACAGCCATCAACATGTGAAAATTCACAGCCTTCTCGTACACCTCAGCACAATGCATTTCCCTGCCTCCCTTCAATCAGTAATTTTTCATTGACCCAGATCTTCTCTCAGCATTCGAGGGAGCCTCAGAAGTACGTTCGCAGGAGATGGGATCTTGGAGTGATGGTTTATCCGTAACGGATAGGTACATCCCTTCACGAAAATTGATAAAAAAGGAATCTTTAATGGACTAATAGCAGTCTTAATGCGAGTAGGAGAGAGAGAATCAGCCATAGGAGGGGGAAGGGCCTAAGTTGATCGATCTCTATAGACGCTATGTCATGGATCAATCTCCGCAAAAGAAGGAAGAAGCACATATCTAAACCTTCACTAACACCAATATCCTCAAATTCAGCAGCAAAAACAATCAATCTTATGAGCAAAATTCGCTTGATAAACCTTCACGATTTTCTTTGCCCTATGATACACATCAGCACAGTCCTCAAAGAAGAGTCAATAAGCTACCCATAAAGGTTCTAGATGCACCAGCTTTACAAGATGACTACTATCTCAATCTTATCGATTGGTCTACACAAAATTTCCTTGCTGTTGGGCTATCTTCTTGTGTATATCTTTGGAATGCATCGAATTCGAAGGTTAATAAGCTTACTGATCTAGGAGTTTCTGATTCTACAACTTCTGTTGCTTGGTCAGCCAAAGGGCCTTACTTTTCTATGGGTACTAATAACGGAGAGGTTCACATCTGGGATGTCGTAAAAATGAAGAAAACTCGAACACTCTCTGGGCATACTAACAGAGTAGGTGCTATTTCTTGGAGTACTTCCCTATTGAGCACTGGTTCTCGGGATAAGACTATCCTCCAACGAGATCTAAGAATGAGCTCTGCCTTTGTGAATAAGCTAATTGGCCATAAGCAATAAGTTTGCGGATTAAAGTGGTCTCCTGATGAGCAGCAACTTTGCTCTGGGGGAAACGACAACAAGCTTTTCGTATGGAATGGGCATTCGTCATAGCCAATTCTAAAGTACTGTGATCATCAAGCTGCGGTGAAGGCTGTGGCTTGGTCTCCTCATCAACACGGTTTACTGGTATCTGGGGGTGGAACTGCTGATCGTACCATTCGTTTCCGTAATACATTAACTGGAACTACAGTGAGGACAGTAGATGTTGGATCTCAGGTTTGCAATCTAATGTTCAGCAAGACTTTGAATGAAATGGTGAGTACACACGGATATTCTCATAATTAAATTAATATTTGGAAGTATCCTTCTTTGGATAAGGTTGCAACTTTAACAGGTCATACTTATCGTGTGTTGTACTTGGCTATGAGTCCTGATGGAAGTACTATAGTTACGGGTGCAGGCGATGAGACTCTTCGATTTTGGAATGTGTTTCCTAATCGATCTGAAGGGGTCCCCAAGAAATCAGGAGGAATTTTGAATACTGACAGCATAATGTTAAGATGATATTTTATTACTTCTACTATCCTATTTCCAACAAAATCATTATTCCATAATTAATCCTTAGAGAATTTCATTTAAAATAATATCCATCCAATTTTCTCTCCCTAAACCACTTTATTTTGAAGAGCGGACGGGTGTAGGCTGTTTTTTGCCCTGACTATAAATCAAATTAATTTTGTAACTTGCCTATGACCGAAGCAGGCAACACTTATCAACTGGAACCTAACCCTGACGAGATGTATAAGCTAACTCATTCAGATTTTTCCCGAGTAGAGTACGATCTATCTTGGAATCAACTCTCTCCTAGAAGCTTAAGACTGCAGTATATGACATGCAAACGAGCGCATAGATTTCGTAGGAGTTAGCAAGGGTTATCCGCACTCGGGTGAAGGGTATATTTGGCTTAAAAAAGAGTTGAAAATGCCCCGTTATAAGTTAGGCGTGCACGTGATAATAGGAGAGCTCAAGGGACAAGGACTAAGGGTGGCTTCTAAATCTCTTTGGGATCCTAAATTTGACAACTGGACCAGTTATACCTTTACGAATGAATCTCTGTTCTGCACCGCTGTAGTCTTTGGTGTCTATTTCGAGTGATCACTCCTTATATGCGTATCGCCTAGTGGTGATTTATCCCCATTATTTATCCAACAAATGAACCATATACAGAGGGCATGGCTCATCGCACTCAGACCCGTCACCTCCTTCGTCAATGAAAACCTTGCCAAACGCTCAGGGCTCATTGGTCGCATCGGTCGGTTCTACTCTTTCGGCCCAAGGGAATTCGGATATCACCCCTCAAGCAAGTTGCTCGCCTACGTGAATCATATTGTCGTGCACAACATGGCCTTCCTCTTCCACAAATACTCAATGATAAAGTAACTCTAGCGTTATGCAGGAGTATCACAATGAACGGCCACACCTTCCTACGAAGCTACAGAATCATCATGCTTCTTGGAACTGCAAGCTTCCTCTATACTGCATTCTCATATTCGATGCCTGATGATTGGCAGACTGAAGAGTAAAGATTAGCTGATGTAGGGGAACAACTCTTCGATTCTTCAAAGATAGATTGGATGCTTCTCCAATCAACGCTTTGCAGCATAGAGTCTCAGCCCATTACACTGAGATCAACAGCCTTTATCTTCACGAGATGACCAAGAAATACCTTCAGAAATAGCAATAAATCATCGAAAAGCGTAACTTACAGTCCGATGAGGTCAAAAAGACAAAATACGCTAGACCCGGATATCAATACGTTGCTGCTCACTCCAACTTCAAGGAAGCACTACTTGATTGAACAGATTGATCATGGCATTCTTCATATTGAAAAGAAGATGTTTTTAGTATCACTTTTTCTCCAATTTCAACATCAAATCATAGGGGTTTTAACGAAAATATCAAATAGA
>Ga0208485_1000662_pt1 | contig 9919 bp, 9 predicted proteins | sample LakMenEpi27Jul12_FD_150707 | JGI IMG/M metagenome (GOLD analysis project Ga0208485, IMG submission 150707) | Freshwater microbial communities from Lake Mendota, WI - 17JUL2012 deep hole epilimnion (SPAdes) | ecosystem: Environmental > Aquatic > Freshwater > Lentic | place: Lake Mendota, Madison... | reverse complement strand
GTAATTCCTGGATTAACTGTGGCAGAAAACTTACTTTTTGAAAGAATCGTCTCCGGTGAAATCTCTAGAACTGTTTCTCTTAAAACTATTGTGAATGAAGCAGAAAAAATTGCTTCAGCACTTGATTTAAAATGGAGTAAATCCAAACTGAGAAATGATGTTTATGAATTAGGTATTGCTGAGCAACAAATGCTAATTTTAGCTAGGGCACTTTCTCGCTCACCTAAGCTATTAATTTTAGATGAACCTACATCTGCTTTATCAAATGCAGAAAGTCAAAACTTATTTAAATTCATTAAGAATCTTGAATCACAAGGAATTGCAGTTCTTTATGTTTCACACAAATTAAGTGAAATTGAACAATTAGCTAAAAAACTAGTTGTTATAAGAGATGGCAAAATGAGAAACGAACAAAACTCACCATTCTCATGGGATCTTGCACTTAAAGAAATGCTAGGGCAACAAGAATTAGGACAAAGAAATAATTTTGAGTACGTTCAAAGTAACGAAGTTGCACTTAAATTAGATGGGGTAAAACTCTTTAAAGAATCTTCTGCGTTTGATTTGGGAATAAATCGTAAACAAGTAACAGGAATCATTGGACTATTAGGTGCAGGAAAAACAGAATTAGCCAAAGTAATTTATGGTGCAGATAAATTGATTTCAGGAACTATGAGCTTTAATGGGAAAAATTACAAACCAAGTCATCCTTCAGATGCTGTCAGCAATGATATTTACTTGGTGCCAGAAGATCGCGCCGCTGAATCAATGATTCCCAACTGGACGATATCCCACACTGCCACTTTGCCATTTATGGGCGAATTCTCAGTTAGAGGAATGATTAAAAAAGTTTCTGAATCACTTAGGGGAAAGCAATTAGTCGATGATTTAAAAGTGGTGACAACTTCACATGAAGCTGTTGTTGACTCACTTTCAGGGGGAAACCAACAAAAAGTAGTTGTAGGAAGATGGTTGCAATCAAAACCAAAAATGATGATTCTGGATGAACCTTTTAGAGGGGTAGATATCGGAGCAAGAAGAGATATCTCAAAGAGAGTAAGAGATTTAGCAGCAACCGATGTTGCTGTTCTAGTTTTAGCATCTGATGTTGACGAGATATTAGATGTGGCAGATCGAATCATTGTCCTTGTCGAAGGAAAAGTAGTAATGGATGTAAACGCAGGAGAAACATCAAAAGAAAAAATAGTCAACAAAATGTCGGAGGTAGCTTGAAATGAGTATCGGTAAAACAACCGCAACAACAGGATTTGACCTAAGAGACTTCATTGTCAAATACGGTTTCATTCTGGTGACGTTAATTCTATTTGTTTGGTTTGCTTCCACAGAGCCTTCTTTTAGAATGCAAAACACATTATTTTCAATGCTGAAATTTACTTCCGTTGTAGCAATCACTGGTTTAGGTGTCACTTTGACAATGGTGGTCGGTGGACTTGATCTTTCAGTGGGAGCAACTGCTGGATTATCTGTAACACTTTCAGCAATGACCATGGTTATTTATGCCCAAACTGGTCCAGTAGCTTTAATTGTTGTGCTGTTAGGTGGAGTATTAGTTGGTTTATTTAATGCTTTTCTCATCGTGGTTTTGAAAATTCCAGACTTGTTGGCAACCCTTGGCACGATGTTTACCATCATGGGATTAAAACTTGTGCCAGTTGATGGTCAATCAGTTTCTTCCGGTTTGATTTTAAGAGATGGAAGCGTTGCCCCAGGAAGATTCACCGAAGGCTTCTTGTTAATTGATCGCGCCTACCTTGGACCAGTTCCATTACCAGTAGCAATATTTTTCTTTCTTGCATTTGTGGTTTGGATCTTTTTAACCCGCACAAGATGGGGCAGAGTTATGTATGCAATTGGCTCTAATCCAGAAGCAGCAAGATTAGCTGGAGTAAAAGTTCAAAGATATCGCGCACTTGCTTATGTGTTATCTGGAGTTTTTGCATCCATTGGTGGACTAATCCTTTCTTCACGAATTGGACAAGGTGACATCAGTGCTGGAAATTCACTACTACTTGATGCTGTAGCAGTGTCCTTAGTAGGAACTTCAGTATTAGGAATGGCCAGACCAAATGCTTGGGGAACAATTCTTGGTGCAGTATTAATTGGAATTGTTATCACCGGACTCACAATCAAAGGCTTTCCTTACTACGCCCAAGATGTGGTCAAAGGTCTTGTGTTATTAACTGCCTTGATATTCTCCTTTACACTTTCTAGACGAAAGTCTAGATTTGTTCCAGCGGTGTAGGGATAGAAAATGGCTGACCAGTACGAATTCTTAACAAAAGACAACATCACTAACTATCTTTCTAGCAAGAAAGTTTTTGCGAATTTAATTGATGCAAATAATCTTGTTGAGTTTAAAGAAGTTGGTGATGGAAACCTAAACCTTGTTTTCATCATGAAAGATTCCGCAGGTAAAGGAATTGTTTTAAAACAAGCGCTACCTTATGTTCGTTTGGTTGGACCAGATTGGCCCATGACTCCTTCTAGGGCGCGCATTGAAGCAGAAACAACAATTATTCATTCAAAATTTGCAAAAGATCTTGTTCCAGAGATTTATGACTATGACGCAGATAGATTTATTATCGCCATGGAAGATTTATCAGATCATGTTGTTTGGCGAGGCGCACTAAATTCAGGTTTAAGATTTGATGGCGTTGCAGGACCTCTTGGTAAATATGTTGCAAAAACTGCTTTTGGAACATCTATTTTTGGCTTAGGACAAGAACAGCACAAGTTAGAAGTTGCTCGTGCTATAAATCCAGGTCTTTGTCTGATTACCGAAGATTTAGTTTTCACCGAACCTTATTTTGAAAATGGGAGAAACTCAGTTCTGCAAAGCAATGAAAAAGATGCTCAAGAGCTTGCTAATGATAAAGAGATGGTTAATGAAATTGGTTTATTGAAATACAAATTTATGACTGCAGCAGAATCTCTAATTCACGGTGATCTTCACACCGGCTCAGCCATGATTAAGTGTGAAGATAAAAAAGTGGCGGTAAGTGTGAAAGCAATTGATTCAGAATTCTCATTTTATGGACCGATCGGTTTTGATTTAGGTGCATTAGTTGCAAATTACACAATTGCAGCGGCAAGAGCTTGTGCATTAGGAAATATTGATCAAATGCACTGGGCGCTAAGTCTTGCCGAACAAACTTGGGTTGAATTTGAAAAAGAATTCAGAAAACTTTGGCCATCAAGAGTTGATAAGAGAGTTTTCACTGATCAACTTTTGGAAGAATTAATCAATACCTGGAGAGCAGATACTCTGGGTTATGCAGGCGCAAAAATGGCTCGAAGAATTGTGGGCCTTGCTAAAACTTCTGATATTGAAACTCTTGAACCAAATGTGCGTGAAGGTGCTGCAAGAGCAGTGCTGCAGGTTGCCAGAAAAACCACAAAAGAAAGAAATCAGGCTAAATCATGGGCAATCCTTGCCAAAGAAGCTGCAGAAATAATGCAGAAAACAGCAACGAAATAAGGAAAATATGAAAACACCTAGAGAAATTGCTGAGTCATATTGGAAGGCAGAATGCGCTAGAGACACAAAAGCTGTTTTAGAGCACTACCACCCAGATGCAACTTTTTGCCCACCAGGACAAAAACTTGTAGGACATGATCAAATTAGTACTTTTTATGATTCATCTGGTGAAGCATTTCCTGGTTTAAAAGTTGAGATTTTGCACGAAGTTAGAAATGGTGATGAAAGTTGTTTGGAATGGTATGCAACTTTAACTGATAAAAATGGAAATGTTTTTAATATTCCTGGGGTAAATGTTATTAAGGTAAGAGATGGAAAATTTGAGTCCGTACATGCTTACTTTGATCCAACAGTTTTAAACGCTTAATTCTCTAAAGTATCAACAAAGTTTCTTAATCCTTTAGCGTTTTCTAAAAGATTTCCGCGATGTAGCGCACCACCAATTAGTAAGAATGTGTCTTGACCAAAAAAGTTAGTAATTTCAGGAATTCTTTCAATAGTCATTCCTCCACCTGGGGAAGGAAAGATTGGCTTTATGTTTCCTAATTTAGCTCTGCAGCTATTAGCAATATTTGTGCATTCTTCTTTTGAGAAACTAAAGCGACCACCGAAATTAGGAAACACACTTATATCTGCACCACTTAAACGCATAATTGTTGCCAAGACAATTTCATGATTTAAACCATGATTACTATTCATCATGTGTGAACCTAAGGTAGATGGATGACTCATAAGCGGAAGTCTTACTTCATCACAATCAGCAATCATTCTCATGGTGTCAAAACCAGAAACTCCGGGCAGAACCATTAGTGCACCACTGCCTAATTTTCTAGCAGTAATTGCTGCTTCCAAGATTTGTTCTGCAGGACGATTAATACTTGGGGCATAAACAGATTTTCTATTAAATTTCTGATTTGCTTCCACCACAGCACCCGCAATTACTTTTACGCGCTCATTCCACTTAGCCCATGGTTGGTTAGCTAAACTGTGGTCATCCTTTATTAGATCAATTCCTGCCTCAACCATTACTGTGGCAATTTTTGCTAATTCATTAGAACTTAATCCCATTGGCTTTAAAGCAGTAGCTAATATTGGTCGCTTCTTTGCTCCCAATATTTCTCTCACACCACTTATGCCAAAACGTGGTCCTTTGAAAGTGTTTAGAAAGTCCTCTGGAAACTCAATTTTTGTGATTCTGACATCGGGAAACATGGAAACGTTACCCCAGACAACATTTAACATCTGACCGATTTCATAACCTGTGGTGTCGGTGTTGAAATCAATCACTACTTCAGTCTTAGAATTTCCAACTTCTTTGGAAGAAACTACTTGACCAACAACTTGTTGCTGGATCCATTCTGGTGCTAATTCAAAAGGAAACTCAATTGTTTGCTCAACACGAATAGCATCAGTTACTTCTTTACTGGTTTGCGAATTAACTAAGTAAGTAATCTGAATAGAAGACATTTGAACTACAAGGCCTCAGCTTTTGCAGTGCTGTGGACATCTATCACTCTAGTTAGAGAAAGTTCATCTTCGGTAATTTGTAAGTTCTTATCAATTAGTTTCTCTGTTGCTTCAATTAAGTTTCTAGCACTCATGCCATATTTTTGTAACAAATACTTTTGAGAAGCTCCATGAGCGTAAGTGTCTTTAAGACCGATCTTGATAAGTTTCTTTCCTATTCCATGCTCAGCCATTAAATCTGCAACAGCACTTCCTAATCCACCAATCACACTGTGGTTTTCCATAGTGATAACACCATGTTTGTTTGATTTAAGGCTTTCAATAACTTGTGGATCAGTGAAAGGCTTCAAAGTAGAAATGTGTAAGTGTTGCACACTTACCCCATGTTCTTTCAACGCAGGAATTGCTCTCAAGGCTTCTTCAGTTGAAATACCAGAACTTAATATTGTTACATCGGTACCAGTGCTTAACACTCGAGCAGTATTAAATTCCATAAGTTCATTTTTAGGAAAAATTCTAGATATTTCTCCACGAAGCATTCTTATGTAAACAGGTCCATCAATCTTGTGAGCTACTTCTAACACAGATTCAACTTCTGTCGCATCACCGGTTTCCAAAATAGTCATGTTTGGAATACCTCTTAAAACATTCACATCATCAATTGCTTGATGGGTCACCCCTCCAGGAGTAGTTATTCCAGGGAGAAAACCAACCATTCGCACGGGAAGATTTGGGTAGGCCACCGACATTTCCAGTTGATCCAAGGGCCTTCTGTAGATAAATACTGCAAAAGTGTGAATCCAAGGCTCAAAACCTTCTCGAGCTAAACCACCTGCAAAACCCAACATATTTTGCTCACCTAAACCAAATGAGAAAAATCTGTCTGGGAAAGTATCTCTAAATTTACCTACTTCGCAAGAACTTGTTAAGTCAGCTGATAAGACCACAACTTTTGGTTTGAATTTGCTCCACTTAACAAAATTTTCCACATGGGGTCTCTTTACAATTTCATAGGCCATGTTATTTCCACGCTTTCAAGAAATTGTTGTATTTGATTTTTTCAAAAGGACTAGCAAATCTTACGTAATGCAATGCATCAGGTCTGTCATTTAAAATTTCAATTCCTCTTGCTGGATCTGTGTAGCCAAGAATTGCTTTTGGTTTGTCATAACCAGTTGAGCCGGCTTTTAGGATTTGATTGATATCGTTGCCATCAATTTTTTCTACATCCCAACCAAAATTTTTAATTCTATCAATTAATGGTTCTATCGACATAACTTTTTCCATCGGACCATCAACTTGGTTTCTATTAACATCAACAATTACTCGAACATTATTTAATTTATGAAAACTTATAGCAGCTAGTGCTTCCCAGGTTTGTCCTTCTTGGAATTCTCCATCAGACATAAATATCCAAGTCTTTCCAGTTTCACCGCGCAACTTTCTTGCCAAGGCAACACCACCTGCTTGAGAAATTGCTTGAGCAAGTGAACCTGTGGTGGTTTCAAATCCTGGTGAATGTTCCGCACCAATCATTTCAACTGTGGTGCCATCTTTGTTAAATTTTTCTAAAGACTTTTCAGTTAATCTTCCAGTTTCAATTAATGCTGCATAAATTACTAACGCATAATGGGCAGGACTTATGAATAAGCGATCTAGGTCTGGTCCTTTCTCGCCATGAAATTCTGCACCAGTTACATAATCTGTGAAATTTTTACTTGGCACATTGACAAAGTCACGTGGTTCTAAAGGAGCAGGAAGGGCTTTGAGGTTAACTAAATTTGAATATAGGCAAGCAAGGATTTCAGCAGAGGAACAAGCTTGGCTGAGGTAGCCGCCATTGTTTTTGACGGTGTGCTCCAAAACCCGGTGGCGAATGCCATGGGCGATAGAGGCTATTTTCTCTAAATCTGTAGCTGAACTTGCTTTAGTTATGCTCATTTCCTGTCAGCATAGCAAAGAGAATAGTTGTCCTACAAGTTATTTTTTACCCTGATTAAAGGTCAGGAATAGAGGATTTGTACTAATTAACCTGCGGCAGGCAGGGATTCTTTGACAGGTGCATAGATGGCCTCACGGTCATCTTCACTCATTGCACCCCAGACGCCATATGGCTCACGAACAGCTAGGGCGTGCTCAGCGCATTGACGAAGAACTGGGCATGTGGCACAAATAGATTTGGCCAGCGTAATTCTGTTTTCGCGAGCAGGTCCGCGTTCACCTTCAGGATGAAAGAAGATCTCAGGATCTTCTCCACGGCATGCTCCTTTTAGCTGCCAGTCCCACAAATCAGCATTTGGGCCTGGAAGACGGGTTACATCAGCCATGTTTTTCCTTTTGTTAGGTCGAACAATTTCAACTATAGAATATTGTTCATAACTTAGTCAACCATATCCTATGACCAATCTTGTGAACTTAGTCTCAAGGGGTTTACGAGTAGCCAAAGTTGTTCAAGAGGTAGACAATAGGGGCTATGGCCATCGAAGATGCTGAGAAAATCCACCTAGGACTAACCGTTGCCGTTGTGGCAAGGCGAGTGGGCGTGGCACCAGCAACCCTTCGAACCTGGGAACGCCGCTACGGTCTTTGTCCCAGTGATCGATCCACCGGTGGACATAGGCGTTATTGCATCACCGATGTGGCCCGATTAGAACTGATGCGAAGACTGGTTTTGGCAGGAATGCCTGCCGGACAAGCTGCTCGAGAAGCAATGCAATCAAACATTATTGATGTTGAAGATATTTCCTTAATGGACACAAACTCTTTAGGTAACAAAGTTGATTCCTTTGTCCAAGATTGTTCAACTGACACAAAATTCTCACACCCAGGTGGTGGATCAGTTCTGTCAATGCAAGGAGCTCCTGCAATTGCTAGAGGTTTAGCAAAAGCTGCTTACTCACTAGATGCAGCTGCCTGCACGCAACTAATTCAAAACAGTATTCATGCTCGCGGTGTGATCTGGACTTGGGAAAAATTGTTAACACCAGTCTTGATTGCAATAGGAAAGAAATGGGAATTAACAGGTGAAGGAATTGAATCAGAACATATTTTAAGTGAATGCATTATCGGTCAAATGAAACAAAGAGCAGACCAATTAACTAATCCCGTAAATATTCGCCCAGTATTACTTTCTTCAGCCCCAGAAGATCTGCACACCATTCCCCAATTTGTGGCAGCAGCAGCTTTAGCTGAAAGAAGAATCGCTAGTAGAACTCTTGGGCCAAGAGTTCCGCATGCTTCTTTATTGAGTGCGATCAAAAAATTAGCACCAGCTGCAGTTTTAATTTGGGGACAGTTGGAAGTAAAAGCCATTCCAGCAGAATTTGAAAACATTATTAATGCCCGACCTGAGCCACTAATTATGGTGGCAGGACCAGGTTGGCCTGAAAAGCTACCTAAAGGATTTAAACGAGCTGGGGATTTGACTTCCACGATTACAGCAATCAGCAATGCTGTTGGGCAATAAATAATTCTTGAGGAAACCTTTTTAGATTCAATTTCGTCACACCCTTGTGACAAAGGTGCTGGTTTTAGATCAAGATCTTGATGCAATAAAGAAATTAACTCAATTTGTTTCCCAAAGCAAAGAAATTGAAAAAATCTTTAGCGCAACAGATTTTTTTAGTGCAGAGGAAATACTTGAAAAAGACCAGCCTGAATTGGTGTTTTTGACTCCAAGTTTTTATAAACTTTTTTTAAAACCAAACTTGGTAATCAATAAAGATTTTGTGCTGCTGGTGGATCAAAAAAAGTCAAGTCAAATAAATGCTGAAGCAGTAAAGAGATGTAGCGCCATTATGGCCCAAAATGCTTCCTTCCTGGAATTCATAATTTTGATCAATTCTTTAAAGATAAGAAAAATACGTGGGGATCAGTCAAAAATGCGAACAGTTAGAGGAAAGATCCCAAAATTAACGAAAAAGGAATTAGAAATAGTGCAACTTCTGTGCCAGGGAAGAAGTGATGCCTGGATTTCAAAAAATCTTCACATTGCAAACCCAACTGTAAAAACACATTTAAGAAGAATCTTTTCAAAAATGAAAGTCTCCAACAGAACTCACTGTGTAGCCCAGGTGATTAGAGCAAGGATTCTGAGTTGAGGCCACAAACCAGATCGAGGCTGGGCTTGAGGAAAGAGACATCCACACCTTGAATAAACGATGCTGAGGTGTGGGATTTATCAATCAGGATAGGGTTGGGGATTGTGACTGAAGTCGAAATTGGTGGCACCAAGCGTGGTCGAAGCGCATACTCATTCGACGATATTGCGCTAGTTCCAACTAGAAGAACTAGAAATACTGAAGATGTTTCCACAAACTGGAAAATAGACGCCTACGATTTTTCATTTCCAATAATTGCAGCGCCAATGGATTCAGTTGTTTCACCAGAAGTTGCCATTGCTTATGGAAAACTTGGTGGTTTAGCTGTTCTAGATTTAGAAGGTCTTTGGACCAGATATGAAGATCCAAGTGCTGAGTTCAAGAAAATTGCTGGCTCAAAAGTAGAAAATGCCGTTGAAGTATTGCAAAAGATTTACGCAGCACCAATCAAACCAGAATTAATCAAAGCAAGAATTAAAGAAATAAAATCATCAGGAGTAATTGCCGCAGCTGCTCTTTCACCTAATTCAGTTGTGAAACATTCGAAAGCTGTAGTTGAAGCTGGTATTGATATTTTTGTTATTCGTGGCACAACTGTTAGTGCTGAACATGTTTCAACAAATCAAGAAACATTAAACTTAAAAGAATTTATTTACCAACTCGATGTGCCAGTAATTGTTGGAGGATGTGCTTCGCATCAAGCAGCGTTACATTTAATGAGAACAGGTGCAGCTGGAGTTTTAGTTGGTTTCGGTGGAGGTGCAGCTCACACCACATCAGATGTTTTAGGAGTAAGAGTGCCAATGGCAACAGCCGTGGCAGATGTAGCAGCAGCAAGAAGAGAATATTTAGA
>Ga0208485_1000661_pt1 | contig 9945 bp, 12 predicted proteins | sample LakMenEpi27Jul12_FD_150707 | JGI IMG/M metagenome (GOLD analysis project Ga0208485, IMG submission 150707) | Freshwater microbial communities from Lake Mendota, WI - 17JUL2012 deep hole epilimnion (SPAdes) | ecosystem: Environmental > Aquatic > Freshwater > Lentic | place: Lake Mendota, Madison... | reverse complement strand
GGGTGGTTCGGGATCAGGTCAACCTTCCTCCGGTCAGGGTGAAGGCGGCGGAGGATCTATTCCATCTTCGGGCGGTAGCGGCTCAACAGAAGGCGGTGGTGCAGATGCAGGAGCAGTCGGAGGACAAGAAAATACAACCTCAGCATCGGGTGGTGAGTCCGAAAGTTCGTCCAGTGGTGGTGGAGGCGGTAAAGGAGGTGGCGGTGGTCAAAAACAAAAAAGCAGGCAAGAAAAAGTAGGCAGAGGAGCTCTCATAGGTTCCGGTGACTTTGTCGCTATCAGGAACTCCGGCAACATCAGGGACACAGGTCAAGATAATTTTAGGTTCAACTCCTCTATCACCCATGTCAATACCAAGCAAAACTTTATCAAAGGAGTTAATCTGAATTACACTACCGGTGAGAATGTTCTGAATACTACTCTATACGGTTCCTACAAACATAAAGGGTTTATGGGGGTATTCTCTAATTCGGTGATGAGTAACTTTAAGACCGATTGGTTCAATACAGTCACTGCTCTAACAGCTCAAAAGGCAGGTCCTGTAACGATGATGGCAGGGACTAACTTTACGGCCGGGCAGCTGGGGAAGAGCTGGTTCCAGAACTGGTCTTTGATCGGAGGAGGGTTCACTAACTTTAAAGGAGGTAGGACGGTAAGCGGGAACTTAATGATGCTGGGGGTTTACTCTCCTTACATCTTTTACTACCAAGGCCAGTGGTACAGTTCAGGGATGCTGCTGGTACCTCTTGCTAACATAGACTTTAAACTAACAGATAAATTTAAATGGAGTATATCTTTCTCTGGTGCCTATCAGTGGAATGCAGAAATACTTAACTACCAGATATCAACAGGAACAAAAATGTTATTATGAAAAACTTAGTACTACTAGCTCTACTACCTTTAAACATATTAGCTCAGACTTCCGAGAATACTCAGACTATATCCGATGTTACTTCAATACAGTATATTGATTTTGACAACGATGTTATGAGTAGCTCCAACGTATCGGTTGGGTACCTAGGTGATATGAGGATATTGAGTTACAACCTAACCTATGAATGGGGTAAAGAGAATGTAACAAATGGAATATTTGCATCCAATACTCCTTTCTTCAAGTACACCAAAGTAGGGTACAGTCATAGTAGGTCTAAAACTCTTAAGAATATAGATAGAACAACCTCATACGGAATGACGGTATCAGCATTTGCCGATCATTCGGCTGTAGCAATAAGCCCTTATTTTAATCAGATTTACGAGTTTAGAAATAATACCAAACTTGGATACACTCTCTTTATCAGAGACAATACTCACGATGATTTTTATTTGTTTGAGCAATTTTATCCTGCTGCATCCTATACAAAATACAGTGGGATGCTCATAGCAATGAAAGAATTTGAATACAGAAGATTTGTATTGGGGCCTGAATTATTTTTAATATCTTCTATAAGAACACACTATTTTAATTTAGATGACTTTGAAGGCGCATTAGATATTTGGTACTGGGATAATTTCAACCTTAGTGCATACTACGGCTCTTCAGTAAAATATAAACTGACTGACAAATTTATGTTCGGGACTAAACTTAGAAGCTGCTACACCTACTCTCCTTCAGATAAAACTATTGGGTTTCGTAAGGCAACTCCCTATATACTTTCAATAGGTTGTAATTATGATTTTTAAATTGAAAATACTACTCCTACTGATTCTACCTCTATCTCTGATAGGGCAAACATTTACCCACTCAGGTACTATCAGAACTGATGCAGGAGCCGGAATACCAGGAGTAACAGTCAAACTTTACAAGAGAGTTACACCTACTATTACAGGATTTACAAATCAGCAGAATTACAACGGCCACTCCTACTATAGGTCAACAGGTTCAGCATTTTGGTTAACAGCCAAAGCTGCTTGTGAGAATATGGGTGGACACCTAGTAACAGTAACTTCGGCAGCTGAAAATAGCTTTATTTTTAATCTATGGCCATCCGGCTGGATTGGACTAACAGACGAAGTAACGGAAGGACAATGGAGATGGGTAACAGGAGAACCTTATTCATATTCTTCTTGGAATCCTGGAGAGCCAAACAACGCAGGTAATGAAGACTACGTTCAGTTTGTTGGTAGTGGTAGATGGAATGACCTACCAAACAACCAGAGTTTACCTTACGTACTAGAGTTTGAATACATAGTTACAACAACAGCCTGGGCTGTGGATGCAACATCAATCACAAATGCTAATGGACAATACTCTTTCAGCCGCCCAACCAATCCTTCAGTGGAATGGTACATTGAAGTAGTAGTGCCTACAGTCTCTTCTAATTTATCTACCGCAGACTTTGATGGACCCGGTGATGTGGTGTTAGGAAAGACAGCATTAAAGCCTTTCCATTACCATAAGTACGATTTGAATAATGACAGCAAGCTCACAGTAGGAGATATTTGTTGGATAGCAGATGTAATAAACGGAGCACCTTTTATAAAAAATACTCTACTCTTTACAAACTCACAATGGACTAGCTTGAACACAGGGACGGCTGATCTCAGAAGCACCATCCCAGGTACCACCGGTGCATTTACCTTCACACCAACCTCAGGAGGAACAAACAACTTCTATTTATTATCATCTGGATATTACAACCAAGCTACCCTCCAATACTAATTTACTATTATGATAAATCCAATCCTTGCCATGTGCTTCTACGTAGCTAGCGTAACTTCGAATGCTAACCTAGCCGGTATCGACAATCAAAAATTTACTTTCGGACTAAGACAGATCACCGAGGACGTTCTCAATGAAAGAGGTAATCCTTTGTGCGACCAAAGCGATAAAAATGCTAGCCCGGTTTACGTTACGGTGACTGAAATTAAAGCACCTACTCAAGGTATCAGAGTAGGACCTTTTGAGTTTAAGCAGAAGAAAACAATCGTTGAAGTAGATATCGCAATAGGTTCGACAGTCCACCACGGAGTAGGTAGAGCTAATACAAACGTTGCTGCTACGCTAATGCAGCTCCAGGATGAGACTCTTGCATTCGAAAGAACAGAATTTTCAGTAGCTGTTAAGAAAGCTATCGTTGACGCCCTAAAGTAGGTCTATTTATATCAAAGGGTTGCCGTAAATTGTTTTCTTAATTAGTTCTACAAGTTTAACTTTTTAAATAAAAATTTATGGCATTTTGGGACATTTTTAAAGATAAAAATGACTTCAACGAGAAGACAATCGTTGGCTTTTTATCATTCTCGGTGATGGCTATCTTCGCAGGAGCAGACATAGTAACAGGTATTTTAGGTAACCAACTGGTAATCAGCGATACAATCTTTAATTCATTTGTAATGATTACGCTAGGTGCATTTGGTATTGCAGAGGCAGGAAAGATTTTCGGAGGAAAGAAAGAAGAGAATAACGATTAAAAATTAGATTATGAGCTTAAAAAGTTTACAAGAGAAGATGGGTATAGCTGCTGACGGCGCTTTTGGTCCCGGAACAATGAAGAAAGCAATGGAGTTTTATAAGTTGACTCCAGTGAGAGCAGCTCACTTCTTCGCTCAAACAGCCCACGAAACAGGAGGCTTCAAAGCATTTTCAGAGAACCTAAACTACTCCGCCCAAGGCCTGCAAGGTATCTTCGGCAAGTACTTCCCCGGTAACCTCGAAGAGTCTTACGCCCGCCAGCCTGAAAAGATTGCAAACCGAGTCTACGCCGACAGGATGGGCAACGGAGCTGAAGCTTCAGGAGATGGATACAAGTTCAGAGGCAGAGGAGCTCTTCAGTTGACCGGTAAAGCCAACTATGAAGCATTTGCAAAGTACTTAGGCAATGACGAGGTCTTGACTAACCCTGATACGGTTGCAACTAAGTATGCTTTCGAATCAGCTATGTTTTTCTTTGAAAGAAATAAGCTATGGACTATCTGTGATAAGGGCATCAACGATGCAGCTATCCTAGAGCTCACCAAGCGCATCAACGGAGGTACTCACGGACTTGAAGACAGAAATGCCAAGACCAAAAAGTACTTCGAGTACGTAAAGTAATGAAACAAACTGCCATCTTTCTTTCCATCACCACTTCTCTTTCATTCGGCTGCTCTTATTTTCTAGAGCTGACAATGGGTAATTTTGAGCAGTATCTTGCTCTGATTGCTGTAGTGTTTGTGGATGGGTTCTTCGGAATTATAGCCGGGATCAAGAGAGAGGGCTTCAAGACCTTTAAGGCTGTGAAGGTGCTGCAGAGAGCAATAACTTGGGTGGTGCTGCTGACTGTCATACTGATGGTAGAGAAAGGATTTGCAGGTACCAGTTGGTTATCTGAAACCATTATCGTACCTTTCATACTTCTACAGCTTATAAGTGCTCTTAAGAATGCTTCGATGTCAGGCTACATTCAGATAGGGGATCTAAATAAGATCTTAGATCGAATAGATCCTCACAAAGGAGAAAGAAAAGAATAAAAGATAAGGCCCTTACGGGCTTTTTCTATTTATAATATATGCAGAAGTTAAAGCCATACCTCTTCCCAATACTTATAGGACTATCAGCACTATCAGTCTCTGCATCCGCTGCATTTTATTCTGTTAGTGGATTAACTAAGTTATTTGCTGGCGCCGCTCTAGAAGTAGCAATCATGGCCGGCTCTCTTGAAGTAGCTAAACTAGTAACAGCTTCTCTATTATACCAGTATTGGGATAAATTAAATAAAGGGCTGCGAACATACCTTGCAGTTGCTACTGTAGTGCTTATTATTATAACTTCTATGGGCATCTACGGCTTCTTATCAGCCGCTTATCAAGAAACAGCTAACAAAGCCAGCAATATTGACGCTCAAATTACCCTTATAGAGACAAAGAGGGATAACATAAAGGAGCAGCTAGCAGTATATACCTCTGAAAAAGAGTCTATCAACAGAGCGGTGAGTGATTTAAGAGCAGGACTAGCTAACAATGTTATACGATATAAGGATAAAGACGGGAACCTTATTACTACTACATCTTCTGCTACTAGAACAGCTTTAGAAAAACAGTTAGACCAGGCTATAGGGAGACAAGCTGCAATTAACGCTAAGGTAGATAAGTTTAACGATCAACTTTTTACATATGAAACTGATATAGTAAGTACTAATACCGGTAATGAGACAGCCGGGGAGCTAGGCCCATTAAAGTATCTATCAGGATTAACAGGAGTACCGATGGATAAGATTATAAATGCTTTGCTTTTAATTATAATTTTTGTATTTGATCCCCTAGCAATTTCACTAGTAGTAGCAGCTAATTTTGCATTTACCCAGATTAAATTAAAGATTAAAGAAGAGGAGGAAGTACCTGAAAGTCTTCCTATATTAGAAGAAGAAAGTACTCAAGAACTACACCAAGAAGACCTAGCTATAGAACAGCCACCAGCTGCCCCTTCTAAAACATACTCAGGAGACAGTTATCAAAAATTAGCTCGACAACCCGGTCACTATTACAAAGACATGAAAATTGAGAAAGTAGTAAATAAGGCTGGACGTACTTGGGATATTGTTGTAGGAGATAAGAGATACAAGATAGATAAAAGAGATATAGAAATAGTAAGTAGGCTCAAAGAATAGTTGAACTTCTAAGCAAAAGTTCGTATATTAAGGTTATGAATGATAAGAAAGTTACTGCTCAAGCGAGCGCCGTTGAGATTCTAAAGAAAGAATACCCGACCATCTATAACGGATATACTCAGATCCAGCAAGAGCAACTAGAGCTCTTTGCTAAGAAGCACCTTGATTACGGGATGCATAACATCACTGCAGGCACCCAGCTCGCTACTGAAGATGAGATTGGCTTTGCTCTGACCGGGCTCTGGTATCGGATCTCCGATAAAGTAAGCCGATGGAAGAATCTGCTTATTAATCGACGAAGTGTTCAGAACGAATCCTTGATGGATACTTACCAGGACCTGGCTAACTACGGCATCATAGCTCAGTTAGTAGCTAGGGGGATGTGGAAGAAGTAAGATGGCAAAAAAGAAACTTCCTAAGGAGGTAAGCCTGGTTCGTGAATATGAAGTAGAGAAGTACGACACGAAGGAGAATAAAAACATCTCCTACAGTCAATACTCAATCTACAGTACGTGTCCACATCAGTGGTACCTTTCGTATCCGAAAAAGCTAGCACCTTATACTCCTAGCATCCATACTGTCTTCGGGACTGCACTTCATGAGACAGTCCAGAACTGGCTTGATGTACTTTTTAATGAGTCCGTGAAAGCTTCTAATGAGATCGATCTACCGGCCTATCTTATGGACCGGTTAAAGAAGACTTACAAGAAGGAGAGGTTTAGTAACGGAAACAAAGACTTCACCACTCCAGCCCAGCTCCAGGAATTCCACAACGACGGAATAGCGATACTAGACTACCTAAAAAAGAAACGAGCTATCTACTTTAGCACCAAAGGCACATACTTAGTAGGGGTAGAGATTCCGCTTATCCAGAAGCTTAAACCCGGGCTATACTTCAAAGCCTACCTGGACTTAGTCTTCTTTAACGAAGTTACAGGAAAGTATTTGATATTAGATATCAAGACTTCGACCAAGGGATGGAGTGACTATGAGAAGAAAAGCGATACTAAGATCTCTCAGATTCTATTCTATAAAGAATTCTTCGCCCAGCAGTTCGGTACTGATGTAGATAGCATCAACGTAGAATTTTTTATCGTTAGAAGGAAAATATTTGAAGGAGGGGAGTTCGTACCTAAGAGGGTGCAGCAATTTCGACCTGCTTCAGGAAAGATCAAAAGAGGACAGGTGATGTCTGGTTTGAATAGGTTTGTGGAGGAAGCCTTTAATAACTCCGGTCAATATATAGAAAAAGATTTTACTAAGAACGCATCAAAGAACAATTGTAGATTCTGTCCATTTAACAAAAGCCCTCTCTGCAATGCAGCTATTCTGTAGTCACAGCCTATTTATATATGTATATATAAAACAAAGGCTATGGACAACAAAAAGCTGACAAGCGTCAAAGTAGAGCAGCAGTTATTCGATGAGTTTAAAGTTCAATGCGTACGCTATAAATTTTCATTCCAAAAGTTGGCAGATAGAGCGATCTTTTTCTATCTTACGGATGATACGTTTAGAAACAAAGTACATAATCAGAACGATTTAAACATAAAATAATGCAAGACAAATTTGGTTATATTGAGCAGAAAGATCGGAAAAAGATTCTTCTGCTATGTGATGATATAAGGCTGCACTCCGGAGTCGCTACTATGGCGAGAGAGATTGTAGTAGGTACCTCCCACCACTTTAACTGGGTGAATCTAGGAGGGGCGATGAAGCACCCTGACGAGAAGAAAGCTTTCGACCTCTCTGAAGATGTAAACAAACAGAATGGAATTCAGGATGCTAGTGTTAAGCTTTATGCAACATCCGGTTACGGGACAGCTGACATAGTCAGGGAACTTATCAGGACTGAGAAGCCAGATGCAATACTGCACTTCACCGATCCCAGGTACTGGACTTGGTTGTATGATATCGAAAGAGAGATCAGGCAGCAAATTCCTTTGCTGTACTTGAATATCTGGGACGATTATCCGGCTCCGCTATACAATAAGGCTTACTACGAGTGCTGTGACTTGCTGATGGGAATCTCTAAGCAGACTACCAACATTAATAAGCTTGTATTAGAAGAAGCTGCCGATAAGAAAATTATTGAATATGTCCCTCATGGCATCAATCAAAAGCATTTCTTTCCCATTACTCCTGAGTATAAGAACTTTGACAAGTATCAGGAGTTTAGAAAGACTATCTTTGAAGGCAAAGAGATCGACTATGTAGTGTTCTGGAACTCTAGAAATATTAGACGTAAGTCACCCGGTGATGTTATACTAGCCTATCGAAACTTCTGCGATAAGATCGGTACTGAGAAAGCTAAGAAGTGTGCTCTGATAATGCATACCCAGCCCGTGGACGAAAATGGAACTGATCTATATGCCGTAAGAGAGGCTGTATGCGACTCATCATACGTGAATGTATTCTTCTCTCAGGAAAGACTCGGTACCGAATCAATGAACTGGCTTTATAATCTAGCCGACGTCACTGTGCTGATCTCTTCTAACGAAGGTTGGGGTTTAAGTCTGACTGAATCTATGATGGCCGGGACTATGATTATCGGTAATGTTACCGGTGGGATGCAAGATCAGATGAGGTTTGTTGATGATAAAGGTGAATGGTATACTCCTTCATTTGAAGTACCTTCCAATCATATGGGGACTTATAAGGAGCATGGTGAGTGGGTAGTACCAGTCTTCCCTTCTAACGTTTCACTAGTAGGTTCAGTTCCGACTCCCTACATCTTCGATGACAGATGTGACTTTAGAGATGTAACGGATGCTATCCTCAAGGTCTATGAGATGTCAAGCCAGGAGAGGCAGAGCAGAGGAGCAGCCGGCCGAGAATGGGCTCTATCAGAAGAATCAATGATGTCAGCTGATAACATGGGTAGAAATATTATTAAGTATATTGATAGGACTTTTCAGGAGTTTACTCCTCGTACCAGCTACGATATCATTAAGGTAAAGGATGTAGAAAAAAAATATGTTAAACACCCAATAGTCTACTAATGGATAAAATTTCAGTTATAGTTAGCTGCCCGATCGATACTTATAGCGGTTACGGTGGGCGGTCAAGAGATCTCGTTAAGGCTCTTCTTAAATCAGGTAAGTACGATGTTAAGATTTTAGGTCAGCGCTGGGGCAGTACTAGGTTCGGGTATCTCAAGGAGCATTCCGAGCATGAGCTTGCCTCCCTTATAGTACCTTCGATTACAAGTAAACCTAATCTCTGGATTCAAATTACAGTACCTAATGAATTCCAGGCAGTAGGGGAGTATAACATCGGGATTACGGCTGGGATTGAAACCACTATTTGTGATCCTAGCTGGATTGAAGGTTTGAATAGAATGAACCTCAACTTAGTATCATCCGAGCATTCTAAAGAAACCTTTCAACGATCTCAGTTTAACGTTGAAGAGAACGGAAAAGTTAAAGGACAGGTTAAGCTACAAAAACCTGTTGAGGTATTATTTGAAGGAGCTGATCTTACTAAGTACCTCCCGACCCCTTCAAAGTTTAACCTTCAAACCATTCAAGAGGAGTTCGCTTACCTGTTTGTAGGACACTGGCTACAAGGTAACGTGGGTCAAGATAGAAAGAATGTAGGGTATATGGTTAAAATTTTCTTAGAAGTATTTAAGAATAAGAAGAAGCAACCAGCTCTAATACTAAAGACTCAATCAGCTAATGCTTCTATCCTTGATAGGGATCAGCTGCTAAAGAAAATAGATGCTATAAGAAAGACCGTTAAAGGTTCACTACCTAACATCTACATAATCCACGGAGAGATGTCCGATCAAGAGATTAACCATCTCTACAATCACCCTAAAGTAAAAGCAATGATTAGCTTTACCAAGGGAGAAGGCTTTGGAAGACCTCTACTAGAGTTTAGTTTAGTTAACAAACCTATTATTGCCTGCAACTGGTCCGGTCATGTTGACTTCCTGGATAAGGAATTCTGCTATCTGGTCAACGGAACCTTAACCAATGTTGATAAGAGCGCTGCAGTAGATAAGATGCTTTTAAAAGAATCTCAATGGTTTACCCCTAACGATTCCGAAGCAGCTACCGCCCTTCGACTTGTCTTTGAAGACTATAAAAAGTACGCAGAGCTGGCTAAAAGACAGGGTTATAAGTCTCGTACAAGCTTTAGCTGGGAGAAGATGGCAGAGCAATTAGATACAATTCTAACAGCTAATCTCCCCACCTTCACCAAGCAGGTAGAGCTCAAGCTTCCTACTTTGAATCTTCCTAAACTGCAGAAAGTAGATGAACTGCCAGAACTTAAACTACCTAAACTAAAAAAAATAAATGGATAAGTTAACCGATTGCAAGAGATGTGGCTCCAATGCCTGCTACGAACAGCA
>Ga0208485_1000657_pt1 | contig 9973 bp, 25 predicted proteins | sample LakMenEpi27Jul12_FD_150707 | JGI IMG/M metagenome (GOLD analysis project Ga0208485, IMG submission 150707) | Freshwater microbial communities from Lake Mendota, WI - 17JUL2012 deep hole epilimnion (SPAdes) | ecosystem: Environmental > Aquatic > Freshwater > Lentic | place: Lake Mendota, Madison... | reverse complement strand
CAGTACGCTTTGGCTTTTTCTTCGTCGTAGATGCCTTTGTCACTGGTGATCATTTCCGTCCAATCTTGCCCTTCAATTTCTACCCATTTATGTTTGGGCTTCTTGATCCAGAAGTTTGGTTCGCGGTCTTTTGCGTGTTCGCCGAAAGTCCAGATCATTTCTTTCATGATCCAGTCCCAACGCTTGAAGTGAAACTCATCCACATCCCATTCGTTTTTCTTAGGCTTGGCATTGGTAGAACGAAGATGCTCAGGAACATCCTCATCTTCGGTATAAGGTGCGCCATGAGTAGTCTTGCGCAACTGCTTGAGCATCGGATGAATGATCTCAGCAAGAGTATGATCCATGCTCCATGTGTCCCATGGATCAATTCGAATGGATTTCTTTTGCTCGCCCTTCTTTGGATACTTGCCAATAGAGATCTTCATGACAGATAATACCTCATGATTCCTGCAAACAAAACCACACCAATCACACCATTTAGAATCATCAACGCACGATCATTCCATTTGAACCCAACAAAGAACCAGCCAGCAGCCCCAATCCAACTACAGATCAAATCGATCCATTGATATTGAACGAGACCGCTGGCTCGAACCGTGATACCAACAAGTGTAATAATACTTGCTGTCCATTTCACATACCAAGTAATGTCATACTTGGGAGTGACTGATTCAAGTGTACTCACGATTTCTTACGACGTGCCTTACGTTTCTTAGATCCGAGTTTAGCACGACCCTTTCCGAACCCCTTTGTTCCTGTTTTGGCTGGCATAAATCACCTCAATATGGATCAAGTTTAGGAGAAGCCATACCAATAACAGTGCCACCTTCATCTACAATTGGTTGTCCCTGCGGAGGAACGGCACCATATCCTGGATCTGATTTGCCAGAATCTTGAGAGTTTGGATTTAATCGCTCTTCAAAATTTTTAAAGTCATTAGTGACTTCGAAACGATCACCGATTTCGAACTTGTATCCGATTGCTTGCATAAAGTTCATAAACTCTTCAAGCATTTCATCAACAGTCAAATCGCTATCATCAAGTTCAATAACAACTTTCTTTTTCGAATCTTCATCGAAGAAACGACCGTCGCTCAACTTACCTGTGTATTCAAATTTAACATTAGCCATAAATCACCTTTACGAATTTGCACATTTGATATTGAAAGAAATGGAGACTCTACAATCGTCATGATTATTCGGAGTTACAAAATGTTCCAAATAAGATGGCCAAATATAAATGTCACCCTCTTTCGGGAAAATTGGATAATTCGCCCGAAGGTATTTATTCGTCATATCGGAAAAGTTATTTCCATCCCATAAAGAATTTGATGCGTCATTATTGATTACAAGCACTCCGCTGTTCTCTGGGATTTGCGCATAAAAAACTCCAGAAAAAGTTTCAGCATGAGTATGAGGCATATTAAATGCACTTCTATTGTCATTAAAGTTGACCCAAGCATACGTCAGAGACGCTGAAGTAACTTTTAATTCACAATCTTGAATCACAACTCTCATCATATCTTCCATGATATGCTTAAAGACAGGAGCCAATTCTTCTGTTAGGATCAACGTTGGATGCGACTGATACGCATTCATGTTTGATCTCAATGCACTTGGTTGCGTTTTGCGAACCTCATTGAGATAATTTAAAATTCCTTCTTTATGAGTTCCATAGTCAGCAAGAGAAGAATGCCACATTGGTGTGACAAACAATTCATGCATGTGAATACCTTTACTCATATCAATCTTCGTCAGATGAATGCTTTGGCGGCGGTGCTTCCACCGTTTTGCCGCATCGTGTGCAAGTCTTACTCACAAGAATTTCTGCTGTGTGGTATGGGCAGCGACTTGGTCTCCACAACTTTTCCCAATTATGAATTCCAATTAGACAAAGAAATTTTCCCATCATTTATAAAATTCTCTTCGCGTTCTTTACATTCTTTGATTATACGCTCTTTTTCGAACAAAGGCAACTTTGTCCAAGCAGTTATTTCTGCAGTTGTGCGAAAACACCCAACGCAATACTCACGTTGGGTGTCTAATTTGCAGATTCCCTTACAAGGACTGATCAGAGTTTCCACTTATCTTGGAGAGTGAACTTGTGAACATAAAAATCATATGTTAGCCAAGTGAACCATCCAACCAAAGAAACAAGCATTAGAATCAACCCAACTGTTGGTCCAAGAATATCAAGAATGAAATAGAATGCAACACCAGCAACAATTAATGCCGCAAGTGTTTTAGCAGTTTCAATAATAGCCTTTGAACGAATACTCATAAAAAATCTCCTATGTTAGCCTCGCCTCATGCGAGAGATATCTTTCATTTGCTCTTCGTCGATTACAGGCACTGCGTTTGATTTGTGCATCGTAGCAATACCCTTCACCAAAGAACCTGTGTACATCAGGCTCTCTCTTTTTTCTGTAAAGATCTTATCAGAGTTGAGCGACTGAACACTGCGAGCAGCATCAGCCCCAACTCGTGAACCATAAGACAAACTCGGCAACTTCTCAACACCGAGAATCGCCGAGGACTTGTTATACTTCTTCGCAATGATACCTTTCGGTTTGCGCTTCTTCTTTGGTTTGAAACGCGCAGCGCAGTAGACCATCATTGCGGATACTTCTCAATGTGACTTTGATAAAACTCTTCTAATGCAGTAATTCCTACACGCATCTCATGCGGCAGAGGCATGTCATGTATTTTACTGAATGCAATCATTTCTTTTGCAAATTTTCGAAGAGTTCGAAGTTCTTCGATTGTGCCGAGTGTTAATACTTCAAAGTCACCTTCGCTCATACTTTTTCCACCAGTTTAGATAATGTGTGATCAGCAATTTTTGCTCGAATCATGGAAGGAATATCCGTGTATGGATCTTCTAAGAAATAAGAGCAACCGTTTGTCCAACTATTATACTTCACAAATTTAGCAAAATCAAGCATGTGCTTGCGATTGCGGGGATCAAACTTTACTCGCTCTTTGGGGGCAAGAACAGAACGACGATACTCGTTTGTCATTATTCGCCCTCACGTGGTTCAGTGGCAAGAGTATCAATTACATCCCAACCCAATTCAACCAAACGATCTTGAACATGACCAGGATCTGCACCACGCAATTCTTCTGGAGTGAAGCAAATAACTGCATACCCAAGATGTTGCATTTTAACGCAAAGTGCAAAGATTTCGCTTTCTGTCATCATGTCTTCCATTAGTAATGCTCCGCATTGTAGTCAATGTCACCTGGATCAAAAGACAGATCATCGTAACTGACCATGTCAGTATCATATTCATTGTAGTCAGCATCGCGATTCTCATACGCAGCAAGAATCTCGTTGACTTCACTCAATAACAAGCCAGTGATCTTTGCAATCTCTGCTTCCTTGAGACCATCAACGCGATACATCTCAATGACATCAATTTCTAAATTTTTGAAGTATCCCATTAGAACGGCACTCCTTCACCCATCGGAATCTTGTTCAGATCCTGTTGCGTCTTGCGATCACCAACAACAAGCAGTGCATGACACGCACGCTCAAGTTTCTCTGCCATGTTGTAGCAATCCTTGGCACTCAGATCATACTGAGTCATGGTGTTCGCCAGAACATGATCGACACCGTTCACCAGATCGATCGCCTCACTCAGCAAAGTTTCAGTTTGCTTTCTCATATTATTCCCACTCCTTAAAATTTTGTTCTGCTTCATTCACGTCGAAGCCAAGATTGTACTCAACAATTTGTTTCGCAGTCATTTCTTTCTCGAACACGCGAGCACTATTGAAAGTCACATAACCATTGATGTCACTTTTCATATAGTGCGGACTTCGAGCGCGACGATAATAACTGTCAGCGCGACCACGATCATACGGACTACCATGTCGGTCATCGATGTTCATTAGGCAACCACCTGCACGCGAGAATCGACACCCTTTTCTTCAGCCATATCGTCGAAGAAAGAATTGCCAGGAAGCGGAGCAGTGAAGAAGTCAGACGGAAACTTCTTGTCCAACTGACCCTGCCACACACGCTTGATGGTCTTGGCGCGGAAAGTGCCATCCATCTTGCTGATGCCGACCACGAGACCGACATAATAACAGTCATTGATACCAACGAAGTCAAGAGACTTAACAACGTCACCGATTTTTACAATAGTGTTTTCGCTTTTCATAATTATATTCTAACTGAAACCAAGAAAAACGCAATAGGAAAAAACCGAATAAAATCAATAACTTACGAGCACGTCCTCGAACACCTGTTTTGCCTGTTCGAAACTGGTGTCAGGAAGGTCGATTTTGTTGCCAGTAGAGCGGCATTCAATCTGATAGTGATAATTCCCAACATGCCAGAGTGTGTGTCGGGCACCGAACTTGTCGTTTTGGGCGTCGATAAAGTGATATTGCTTACTCATATTGCATATTCTACCTGAATCACAGGAAAACACAACAGAGAAAAATCGAATAAAATCAATAACTTACGGCATCCTCTCTCGCCGAGGAGAGAGCCGAGAGAGCGGCGTTGTTTTAGGGTTCCCGATACCCTTATCTCTCTCCTCGGAGTTCCTCTGGGCTCTGCATAGAGGCGAATGAAAGTATCTCAACCAACCCACCCTGTTGCTCGAGGAGATTCGCACCCTCAATCATATGAAGGTCATGCAATGTATCACGATCAACGCGAGCAAATGATCCATCAGTCATTGGAATATTTTCTCCAAACAACCAACAAAATGGTCTTTTTGCATTACTGAAAATCCAAACAAGATGTTCTGCTCTTTCTCCAATGATACTTCTAACCAATTCTCTATCTCTAATACTTTCATGACGCCATTTTGATGTGCCATAAACACTATGAAATAATCCAGCTAAACAAACGCTGTCATCACATCCACAAATTTTGAGAATTTTTTCAACATTGCATAAATGTTCGTATAGATTTCTTCCATCGCGAACATGAGTGTCAGCTGACAATTTATATTTTATGAATTCATGAGGGTCGTGTATACTCATATGAGTTCTTTTGGCATATCCCATGTTCTAATTTTAACACCAGCCTCGCGCAGCATGACTTCTGCGTGCTCGATCGAGTAATGCTTTCCTGCACCCTTACCAGAGAATGGTCGGTTTGGTCCGATGACTTCTTTGATTCCTGCTTGGATCAATGCGCGTGTGCAATCAGCGCATGGCTTTGGTTCCCAGTTTAGATATGCACGAGAATTGTTGAGTGAAACACCAACACGTGCGGCGTTGAAGATTGCATTGCGTTCAGCATGCTCAACCCAGTGATACTTTTCTGGACTCTTCCATCGATCTTTCCAATCTTCTTCGATTCCTCGAGGGAATCCATTAAAACCCGTCGACAAGATGACATTATCATCATTGACAATAATACACCCCACCTTTGTCGACGGGTCCTTGCTTTTCTGAGAGATCAGAGTAGCCTGTAAGATAAACAATTCATCCCACGTTAATTCATCATTATGCATAATATGTTTTCTCAGTTATAGAAACCAGTTATCTTCTTTTTCCCTATTTTTAGATTTATCTCTAAAGAAATATGCGATGCTAAAAGCACCAATTAAAAGTAAGATAAAGATTTCTAGTGATTGCATTATTTGATTTCAATCTTACGAGGCTTCTGTTCTTCAGGAATGACATTTTCTAGTTCAATAGAAAGAATACCATCAGCAAGGTTTGCATCACGAACCACTACTGTGTCAGACAAAACAAATTGGCGTGAGAATTTACGACCAGCAATACCCTTTACAAGATAATTGCGATCTTCTTCTTCTGACTTTTTGCCTGTGACTTTGAGAGAGTTTCTCTCGGCAGTGATTTCAATCTCATCTTGTTTGTATCCAGCAACTGCAAGTTCAATGATAAAGTTGTATTCGTCTTTCTTGACGATGTTCACTGGAGGAAATGCAGTTTGAGATGCTGTAAATAGATGAGCAGCATTATCGAGAGCTGCGAACGAATTCTCAAACCCAAGAGCGGTTGGTAGAAGACGATCGAGTCCGTAGGTTGACGAAAGTGTAGTGATATTTGTCATTTGTGTACTCCTTTAATAAGCAAGTGACATTTTAGAAACGGAACCCCAAATGGGCATTCCAATTCTATTTAGGAAACTCTGTTGGTCCGTCGACGTGCCATTCTTCCATTGGCGGAGTTTCTGTATTCAACGAAATCCCAGTTGAACCAAATCCACCAGATCTTTCAGAATGCTTCTCTGGTCTTAATGCGATAACTTTAAATGCGAATGGATTGTTTGATACAACTTCAGCCTGAGCAATACGATCGCCGCGACGAATTGTCTGATGCATCTTGGAAACGTTTGTCAAAAGCACAAACACTTCTTCTTGATAATCAACATCAACGATGCCTTCGCTGTTTGCTAGGATCAATCCTTTCTTAAGCGAAAGTCCTGAGCGAGGATGAAGACGAATGCTATAGTTCTGAAGCGGAAGTTCAGCATCATGTCGTGCAATGTCTGCAAATGTTTCAATCGTAACATAACGTTCGATTTTGAAAATTAATCCAGTTGGGATCAATAAACGATCACCAGGATAGATAGAAACTTCACCAAATCCATTTACTTCTCTTTCAACAGGTGCGTTAAATGAATCATATCCATTTACAACATTTGATGTTGGTTGGAATGACAAATCAAAACAGTTTGCTAAAGAAGTGCCGTATGTTGGAAGTTCAATATCATCACGAAGTTTATACACATTCATCACAAGCATAAATTATCCTTCCTTCTTTTTCTTCCCGATTGTATACTTGGAAACCAATTGCCAATCGTTCTTCTCTTTGAATGGAAGAATTTTAATCTGACTTAATGGTGCGACATTATCCTTTGTCTTATCTGGATCTACGAGTTTGACTAGTCCCCACTCAGCCATTAGATTCGCAATCGTGTTGCGTCGCTGAATGTCATTATCTGACATGTTTGATGGCTTACCGTCCAATTCAAAGAGTTCCTTGAAATGAACGATATAATACTTTCCTTGTTTATGAAGAATGTGGCAGGATTGGTATAGGATGTTATCGTTTTTTGCTGCTACACCAATGCGAGTGAGTGTCTCGCGAACTTTTAGAAAATCATCCTGCTGCCCAAGAGTGACTTCAACTAGTTTATCAACGCTCATGTTCTAACCCTTATATAATTGTTCTTTTATCAATTCGATTTGAGCGTCGTCTAGAATTTTTAATGCTTCCTCTGCCTTTGCATCGGAGTAACCATAATATTCTTTGACCGCTTCCAAATCACTGCTTTTAGCCTTCTTGTGCCACTTTGAGTATGGACGCTTTTGGGCTCGTATTATATTTAGGAGAAAGTCATATTTGAGTTTATTATCGAGATTCGGGTACTTATTCATCTCATTTGCGAATAAAACGGTATCGCGATGAAATGAGAGTGCACGATTCACCATAAACGATGAATATGTCTTTTCATCCTGTTCTGTCAGGAGCGCATATTCTTTCGTCTGTAGAATAGACGGAATGATTTCTTTAAATAGATCAGCCATTGAACTTACACTCCACCATCATCTCGGTTAGACATGCGGTGAGGTTCAGTTCCTGATCGGCGACAAACGCTGCTTGATATTGATACTTGGCGAGGATTAGCACAGCATTTGGAATCGTAGACTTGTCCATAATGTCATACAGACTGTCATAGATTTTACGATAGATCTTTGCAGGATCATCACCACCAAAGTCAGCAACCCACTTACGCATTGCGCTGAAGTTTTGATCTTTGAGTGACGTCACAAGATCATTTAAAGAAACATCAGCAATGCTCGTGAGAATACCAGTGTCAATTCTACCGCTAACAGAATATCTCTGAAGTTCATTCAGAATGCGACGATAATCTGGGAAGTGCTTCTTGACAACTTCAACAAGAACTGCCTTATCATAAGGAACTTTTTCATTCGCCAAAATCTCAGCAGCACGCTTCATAAACGAAGCAGCCATCTTTGGCTTATCCTCTTTGCGCAGTTTAAATTCAATAACAGCGCAACGACTATGCAATGGTTCAATGATACGATTCTTGAAATTACAAGTCATGATGAACGTACAGTTATGCGCAAACTCTTCCATTGCCGCACGCATGGCTGGCTGAGTTGAGTTTGGATTTAGATAATCTGCTTCATCAATGATGATGACTTTCTTGCCACCAGTCATTGACATTGCACTGGCATAGTTTTTGATCTTTGTTCTGAATGTGTCAATGCCTGATTCATCCGAGCCATTGATCATTAGATAATCACAGCCAATTTCATCACACAATGCACGTGCGACTGTGGTCTTGCCTGTGCCTGGACCACCGCAAAGCAAGAGATGGGGAATCTCTTTGCGATCAACATAAGATTGGAAAGTTGCCTTGTATTCATCAGGAAGAATACAATCGGCAATAGTATGAGGACGGTATTTTTCAACCCACAACGCTTCATTCATAATGTAACTCCTGATTGTTTATTCAGTCACTATTCTACGCCATTTTCCGTTTGTCATCAAGTACATCTCGCCATCAGGACCGACGGTCATACTTGCGGTTACATGCTTTTGTGTTCCTGGAACAAATTTGGGACCACAACTGATAGTGCCGTCTGGTGATGCAAGTTCACCATACTCAGTGCCAATGTTTAACTTGCCATTGTAACCAGCGGCTTTAATTTCTTCTATTGCCTTACACTTATCAGCATCAGGAAGAACAGCGGCGGCGGCTACAATACCACCGCCAGCAACACCACCAGCAAGACCAAGATACTTGAAAAAATTACGCCTTGTTGCCATACTTATGCTCCCATATCGAATACAATCCAACGAACAACACCAACATTACAGGTGGTGCTGATGCAGGAACCCAAAGAAAAAATGTGTTGACGAGAGCGAATGCGGCGAATAAAAGAATAATAATCAATACTTTTAGATCATCTTTATGCATAATATAACTCCGAAGAGAAGATGGGGTGGGGAAGGTGAACTCCCACGGCGAGCAGTCTGGCGGATAGTGCCGTCAACTTAGAGTATTGCACCCCAATATTTTTATTTAGCCACGTTTTCGTAAATGGTTTGGAAATCGCTCTGCTCTGCGACTTCTTCCTCATAATTACGTTTGTGGTAAACACGCGCCAGTTTACGAGCCAACTTCTTTGGAATCTCACATTCGTCTTGCATCTTCTGAAGAATGTCTTTAATCAGATCACGTTCAGCCTCAATACGAGTGAGTGAGTTGGAGATTTCTTGAAGGCATCCCAATACCTTTACTTTATCAAGTGCCATCATTATTCTCCGAAAGTTGAACTTGCGGCTTCAATCGCAATGTAATAGGTGATGTCAACAGTTTTGTGCTTAAATCGAGCAAGACCTTTCTTGGCAATTGCAACGTCATACGAACCTTCAAGTAACTTGAAGTTTTCGACCTTCATCACAACTTTGAATTCCTTACCATTCTCAGCAGTACCAATTTCAATCTTGGACTGATCAGCAGAATCATCCTTCACGTCTGTAGCAATGAAGTGAATTGTGGAACCATCGCTTTCAAACACGAAGTTGGGCGAACCAGAGATGCCAGCACTCTTACGCATCCAATCAAGATCTTCTTGCGAAAGACTGAATGAACAATCAGGCTCACCAAACGTGATTGCCTTCTCAGGTGGAGTTACAATAACTTTCGGCGAGCAATACTTGATGTAATCAGACTTCTTGTTTGCACTAATATTGAGTTTGTCATCGTCAAACGACAACTCGGCATCCTTGTACAAAGATACCTTTGCCAAAAGTTTGTTCAAATCATAAAGAGCGAACTCTTTTGGAAAACTCTCACCAACAGTTGCTTCAACGAAGATTGTCTTGAGTGGAGAAATAGTTTTCAAAGTATTGCCAGACTTGAACTGCAAACTTTGATTAATGCCTGAAAAGTTTTTCAGGACTTGCACAGTATCATCAGAAAGTTTCATAATTAACGACCT
>Ga0208485_1000653_pt1 | contig 10004 bp, 9 predicted proteins | sample LakMenEpi27Jul12_FD_150707 | JGI IMG/M metagenome (GOLD analysis project Ga0208485, IMG submission 150707) | Freshwater microbial communities from Lake Mendota, WI - 17JUL2012 deep hole epilimnion (SPAdes) | ecosystem: Environmental > Aquatic > Freshwater > Lentic | place: Lake Mendota, Madison... | reverse complement strand
CAGAAAACTTAAGGACACTTTCTCGAGCGATCCAGCAACCAAAGAATCGGTGAACTTTCCGGAGAAAGTCATTAAGTGGTCAAGACCTACCGAACCCGCTACACCGATTTTCATGTAGGGATCCTAGTGTGTTGCAGGCAGGTGGTTAGTTAAATGAATCGCCGCAGGCACAAGAACCTGCTGCGTTTGGATTATCAATTGTGAAGCCTTGCTTTTCAATTGTGTCAACGAAATCGATAGTTGCACCAGATAGGTATGGGTCAGACATCTTGTCTGTGATCACCTTTACTGCACCGAATTCACGAATGATGTCGCCATCCATATTGCGGTCATCAAAGTACAGCTGGTACTTGAGGCCAGAGCAACCTCCAGGTTGGACAGCAACACGAAGGTTCAGATCATCGCGACCCTCTTGCGCAAGCAGGGCAGATACCTTTGATGCGGCGACATCTGTTAGAAGAATTCCTGTTGTTGTTGCTTCTGTTGTCATTATTGCTCCCCTTAATTGACTACCCCGTAATCCTACTCCCCGCACAGGCCCGCTGCGAGTCGAGGCTTTAAGAGTCGGGCTCTATAGTTGGCTTCATGACAACTAATGACGGTAAAGGGACAACGAGCGAGGGAAAGGGTCGTCCGACCCCCAAGCGAAAAGAAGCAGAATCAAAGCGCAAAGTTTCTACGTTAGCTCCCGTTGTAACTAAGGATCAAAAGCGCGCATCAAAGGCGCTAGCCCGACAGAGTCGAGTGGCACAACGCGCCGCCTATTTACGTGGTGAAGAGTCAGCGCTGCCTGCTCGCGATCGCGGACCTGCCCGACGCTATGTTCGCAACTTCGTTGATTCACGCCGATCAACTGGTGAATACTTTTTGCCGATCATCTTTATCGTTTTAGTTCTAACGCTCTTTCCAATTCCTGCGGTGCAAATTGGCGCAGTTGCATTGATGTACGCCGTTCTAGTTCTTGCAGTTATTGATGGATTCTTTCTATCACGCAAAATTCGTAAAGCAATGGCAATTAAGTTTCCAGGAACATCTACTAAGGGTCTAGGAATGTATGCCTGGTTGCGTTCAACTCAAATGCGCAGACTTCGTGCACCGCACCCTCAGGTAAAGGTCGGCGACTCGATCGATTAAAGAAGCGTTAAGCCCGTGGGTTAGGGCTTACGTTCTTTGCAGCATCGCGCTCAGGAAGATTTCCAAGAGCTTTATCGATTGCTTTCATTACATCGGCATCTAGCTTTACACCAGCGGCCTTAACATTTTCTTTAACCTGCTTAGGCTTTGTCGCACCCATGATTGCACAAGAGACATTTGGATTTTGCAATACCCAAGCTATAGCTAGTTGCGACATTGTTAATCCGGCTTGATCTGCAATTGGCTTAAGGTTTTGAACTGCTTCTAATACCTCTTCGCGCAACCAACCCTTAATCATGTTTGCGCCACTTGCCTTATCGGTGGCTCGTGAACCAGCCGGTGCCTTCTTGCCTGGCAAGTACTTTCCAGTTAGAACACCTTGGGCCATTGGAGACCAGACGATCTGTCCGATTCCTTCCTTTTGGGAAAGCGGAACAACTTCAGCTTCAATAACCCGCCACAAAGCTGAGTACTGGGGTTGGCTCGACACAAAGCGGTTGTAACCGCGGGCGTCCTGAATTGCTAACGCTGATTTAATCTGCGAAGCATCCCATTCTGAAAAACCAATGTAATGAACTTTGCCCGCGCGAATAAGGTCATCAAAAGCGCTTAGTGATTCTTCCAGCGGCGTTTCGTAATCAAAACGATGCATCTGATACAAATCGATGTGATCGGTTTGCAAACGCTTTAGCGATGCGTTGCACGATTCGATGATGTGCTTTCTAGACAATCCTCGATCATTCTTACCGGAACCCGTTGGGAAGTATACCTTTGTGAAAAGCTCGTATGACTCGCGCTTAACTCCCTTGAGTGCTTTACCTAAAACAACTTCGGCCTTAGTGCCGGCATAGACATCTGCGGTGTCGTAGGTAGTAATTCCTTCATCAAGTGCGGCTCTTACACATTTGATAGCTGCTTCTGATTCGATTTGGTTTCCGTGCGTAATCCAGTTTCCGTAAGCGATTTCAGAAACGTACATTCCGGTACTGCCAAGGCGTCTGTATTCCATCCCAAAAGCCTATGGCGTGCGCGCCTAGTTGCCAACCCTCACTGCTTGTGGTTTGGTTCGCACACAACTAAATAGCTCACCTTGTAGGGGAAGTTCGGTGAAAATCCGACGCTGACCCGCAACCGTAAGTCTTTACGTGAATAAAGAAATTTGTTCACGAGACAAGTCGGATTACCTACTTGGTGTAGATGAGACAAACACCCGCCGAGGTTTGCGGGGTGTGCTCCTAACGTCAGTACAAGTTGTTTGCATGACTTGTCCTATATTCGTGTGGTTCACTCCCTGTGAGACTCTTTCACACTCGAGAGGCTCCACAGTTATGAAAATGAAATTCTTAATTGTTTTATTTACTCTGACATCACTATCCATCCCTCAATCTCAAGCTGCCGACACCGGTTGGCGTTATTGGGGTTACTTCCAAGCCGCACCAAATGCAACAACATGGACAGCAGCGATGACCGGACCAACAGTCGGCGTTGCCGATGGTTCTGTAGAAGGTTGGGCATTTACCTTTAGCAACGATGCAATTCCTGATGCTAAATCTCCCAAGGTCGCTCCCTCATTTTCTAAGATCTGCGGAAAGACCAAAGCAGTTGCTGGCAAAAAACGAGTAGCTGTCATGATTGATTTCGGATCTTCAGTTTTACGCCCCAAGGGTGAATCAACGCCACGGTTAATCCAAAAGTGCGTGGTTGCAGATAAAGATGCTTTAGGTATTGATGTGCTGGGGCAAGTTGCCAAAGTTCGAGCACAAGGCTCTGGCTTTATTTGCGGCCTTAATGGATACCCTGCCAAAGAGTGCGGCGTAGAAATGAAAACACCTAAGGGCTACCTCAAAAAATAATTATGACAAAACCATCCCTGCACCCTTTCACTTGGTGGCTATGGGCTATCGGATTGGCAATTGCCATTATTCGCTTCGATAGCACCTGGTTCACTCTTGCCTGTCTGGGTGTAGTGATGGTTGTTGTTTTTAGTTTGCGTGATGATGCTCCGTGGGCGAAAAGTTTTGATTGGACTTTGAAACTATCTGCCTGGATTCTGGCCATCCGCACCCTGATAGGTATCACAATTGGTGTTCCGATTCCCGGAACGAAAATTATCGAGCTGCCTATCGTTCCACTGCCCACATGGATGCCCGGAATACGTTTAGGTGGCGTTGTCACGTGGGAACGACTTTCTTCGGCTCTGACAGAAGGACTTCTGATTTGTTCCATCATCGTAATCTTTGGCGCAGCTGCATCTCTGACAAGCCCACACCGCCTGTTGCGAGTTTTACCGGTTTACATTTATGAATTTGCAGTTGCGGTAGTAATCGCGACATCGGTGCTCCCACAGATTGTTACTTCCGTAAAAAGAATTCGCATGGCGCAACGGTTGCGCGGACAGAGCACCAAGGGCTTTACTTCCTGGAAGCGAGTTGCAATTCCTTTGCTCGAAGAATCTTTGGCTAGATCGCTAGATCTAGCTGCAGCCATGGATAGTCGCGGTTATGGTGTTAGTAAAAAACGATCCCGATATCGCCCGATCTCGTGGAGACTGAAAGATTCACTCGTCGTTGCATCGGCTCTTTGTGTGTTGGTGATTTCATGATCAAGTTCTCGCATGTATCCCTGATTTATCCAAATTCAACTACAACAGTTTTAGAAGATTTGAATCTGACAATCGAAGAAGGCGAATTAGTCCTAGTCATTGGTCCAACAGGTTCTGGTAAATCATCTCTACTGCGTCTAATCAACGGCCTAGTCCCTCATCACACCGGTGGCATTTTGGCCGGAGATGTAAGTGTGAACGGAACATCTACCCAACTGGCTAAGCCTGGAGCCATGGCACATCTAATTGGAATAGTCGGTCAAAATCCTGCAAATGGTTTTGTCGCTGACACGGTAGAAGAAGAGTTGGCTTTTGGCATGGAAGTTCTGAACCTGCCAAATGAAGTCATGCGAAAGCGCGTAGAAGAGGTTTTAGATCTCTTAAGCCTTGCTCCGCTACGAAATCGATCCATCGCAACTTTGAGCGGCGGTGAACAACAGCGCGTGGCGATTGGTGCGGCACTGGTTACGCATCCAAAGGTTTTAGTTCTAGATGAACCGACAAGTGCGCTAGATCCAATAGCAGCTGAAGAAGTTCTATCAATTCTGCACCGACTAGTTCACGACTTAGGACTAACTGTGGTGATTGCAGAGCACAAACTGGAAAGAGTTATTCAGTTTGCAGACAGAATCGTGCATATCAATGGCGCTGGTATCGCAAATGTCGGTACGCCTGAAGAGATATTAATGAACTCTCCAATTGCACCGCCGATTGTGCATCTTGCTAAAGCCTTAGGTTTGCAGGAAATAGGTTTAACGGTTCGTGAGATGCGCCGAATGACCACGCAGTTTAGAGAACTACCAACACAAGCCAGAAAAACTGAACCAGATGAAATTAGCACCGCGGTTGTTTCAATCCAGAATCTAAGTGTCAGTTATGGATCAAAGGTTGCTCTGAACAATGTTTCTTCGCAGATCAATCAAGGCGAAATCGTTGCCGTGATGGGAAGAAATGGTGCAGGAAAAAGTTCACTTCTCAAAGCTATTGCAGGTGTGAATCCAGTTCAGTCAGGAAAGATTGATTTACTGGGCAAAGACCCTCTGGAACTACAAGGAAAACAGCGTCGCCAAAGTATTGGTTTTATCCCCCAAGAGCCCAGCGATCTTTTGTATGGCCAATCTGTGCAGATTGAATGCGAGCAAGCAGATCGAGACAATGAATTAACCGCGGGAACTACGTATTCGGTACTCGAGCAACTAGTTCCCGGAATATCAGGAAATACCCACCCCAGGGATTTGTCAGAAGGTCAACGTCTTGGTCTAGCGCTCAGCGTTGTTGTCTCTGCCAATCCAGCTATTTTGATTTTAGATGAACCGACCCGGGGCCTTGATTACGAGGCGAAGAGTCAATTGACGCGAATTCTGATTCAGTTTGCTGCAACTTTCGGAAGAGCTGTAGTGCTTGCCACCCATGATGTTGAACTTGTTGCAGAGCTTGCGAGCCGAGTCATATTTGTTGCTGATGGAGACATCGTCGCTGATGGATCAACATTAGAAGTCCTGTTGTCATCACCAGCATTTGCACCGCAAGTTGCCAAGGTCATGTCCCCCCAACCGTGGTTACGTGTTAAAGATGTTGTTGCCGCAATCCAGGAGTTGCAATGAAAACTACAAGTAATGTCATCACTTTTTCTAGACAAACCGCTTTCGTTTTATTTATCGCATCATTGTTTAGTGCAGCCGGATTTTTGTGGCCTTTTTTCTATGAAGGTGAGAATCTGCCCCAAACTCAACTTTTCTTTTGGATAGCGGTTGGATTCTCTTTTGTAGTAGTTGTACTTCAGGTTTCCAGTCAACAATTAGATGCGAAATCAATCGCGTTGCTCGGGGTTTTATCTGCGCTCATTGCAGCACTGCGTCCTTTGGGCGCGGGCGCCGTCGGAATCGAGCCAATGTGGTTTATCTTAATTTTAAGCGCTCGAGTGTTTGGCCCGTCATTTGGATTTCTCTTAGGAATGATTTCGATGTTCGTATCTGCGTTGCTTACAGGAGGAATTGGACCTTGGCTTGGATACCAAGTATTTGCTGCCGCCTGGATAGGTCTGATGGCTGGCTTCTTACCTAAAGCAACGCGGGGAAATCGAGAAATTGTGATGCTGATTGTTTATGCAATCTTTGCTGCGCAATTGTTTGGAATTTTGATGGATCTTCAATTTTGGCCTTGGGCATTGGGGTCATCAACTCAATTGTCGTACTTACCAAACGGGGATATCTCAGAGAACATGACTCGCTTTGTGACTTTTCATTTCGCCACCGCTATGGCCTGGGATATTCCACGAGCAGTATTTACTTCAGCTCTAATCATATTTTCTGGAAAGCCTGTCCTGTCAGCTCTACGTAGGACTCATACCCGCGCTGCGTTTCTAGCGCCGATTAACTTTATCGAACGCGTGAAGTAACAAAAGGCAGTTTTACGACTTCGCACTGACTTTCGCGACCGCGAACATCAATAACAAGTTTCTGCCCCAATTTTACGTCGGGGGTCAGCAAGGCAAGACCTATGCCATGTTTTAACGTTGGCGAAAATGTTCCACTTGTAATTTCACCGACAACGATTCCCTCTAGGTTTTTAACCGACATGCCTGCTCGTGGTATTCCACGATCCAAAGACTTAAGTGCAAAACTTTTGCGCGGAGCACCCTCTTCTTTTTGGGACTTCAAAGTTGCTGCGCCGATAAAACTTTCTTTTTGCCAACCAACCGCCCAGTTGGCGCTGGCTTCAACAGGTGAAATATCAAGAGATAGTTCATGGCCATGCAATGGATAACCCATTTCAGTTCTTAAAGTGTCGCGAGCTCCCAGCCCACATACCAAGCCCCCCATTGGAGTAATGACTTGAACAATGGCGTCCCAGACTTTTGCTGCGTCCTGTGTCCGTGGAAGTAGTTCAAAACCTAGTTCACCGGTATATCCGGTACGACAAAGAATTACATCAGCACCAGAAATGCTGACATGCGTGAAAGCCATGTAATCAATGTCTGTCGAAATTCCTAATTTGGTAAGGACCTCTGGTGCTAGCGGACCTTGTATCGCAAGGACAGCAAAATCATTGTGCAAGTTAGTAACAGTGATGTGTGCAGGTGCCTGCTCTTGTAGCACTTTTACAACATCGGTCGTGTTTGATGCATTGGGCACTAAAAAAAAGTCGCTAGGAGAATTTCGATATGCAATCAAATCATCAATGACTCCACCGTTGGCAGAACACAACAAGGTGTACTGAGCCGAACCGTCAGTAATCTTGGTCAGATCATTTGTCAGGCATGCATTGAGAAACTCAAGGGCCCCATCACCTGTAACTGATGCCTTGCCTAAATGGGATACATCAAAGAGTCCCATCTTTTCCCGAACCGCTGCGTGCTCAGCAAGAACACCTGCGCCGGGATACTCGATTGGCATCAACCAGCCACCAAAATCCGCCATTTTTGCGTTCAGCGTTAGGTGTTTGTCATGTAAAGGTGATGTCTTCATTGTGCAAACCTACCAATACATCTATTACGCTTCAGGGTATGAGCACACTAAAGATTTCTGATGGCGTCGTTAAAGATGAAGTACTTGTCCTGGGTCTTGCCTCTACAAATTCAAAGGGCGGAATCGCCATCGAATCTGGCGAGATGGCGATCGACACAAAAACAGTCCTAGCCCAACTTGTTGACATGGGCGCTTCTGGAAAAACTGATGAAGTAATTAAGGTGCCAGGTACTCATGTTCGGATGTTTGTTTTCACCGGCCTAGGTCCTAAAGCAACGCAGTATTCACATGAAACTCTTCGCCGTGCGGCAGGTTCTGCTTCTCGCGCGTTAGCCGGCAATGCATCAGCAACATTTTCACTGCCAGCTAAAACGCTGCCAGAGATTGCCGCTGTTGCTGAAGGCGCAGCACTTGGTGCTTATTCCTTTACCGAATTTCGCGGATCGACAAAGACTGATTTCAAAGCTCCGCTAAAGACCATCACTATTCATTCCAAGCTTGCATCAACTGCAGATGCCAAGTCGGCCATTGTGCGTGCTGGGATCGTGGCCAAGTACACATACCTAGTAAGAGATTTAATCAACACTCCCCCAAGTCACTTAACACCAGATTCCTTCACCAAGAAAATGGCAGCGGTTGTAAAAGCTGCAGGCGGATCAAAATCTGGATTAAAGGTTCAGATCTGGGATGAGAAGCAACTCAAGTCTCAGGGCTTTGGTGGAATCATCGGAGTAGGTCAAGGTTCAGCAAATCCACCTCGTTTGCTACATATTTCATACACACCAAAAGGCAAGGTCGCCAAGCGTTATGCATTTGTTGGAAAGGGAATCACCTTTGATACAGGTGGCTTAGCCTTAAAGCCTGCCGCGGGTATGGAGGCGATGAAGTCAGATATGAGCGGAGCTGCCGCGGTGAGCGCAGCAGTTGTCGCAATCGCTGAATTAAAACTCAACGTAGCAATCGATGCATGGGCACCATTGGCAGAGAACATGCCAAGTGATACTGCGACTCGTCCAAGTGACATCATCACAATCTTTGGTGGCAAGACCGTTGAAGTTTTAAACCCTGATGCTGAAGGTCGTTTGGTTCTAGCTGATGCTTTAATGAAAGCTCAAAAAGTTAACACCAAGTTAGATGGAATTATCGATGTTGCGACTTTGACAGGTGCACAAGTTGTTGCGTTAGGAACTCGTACCAGTGCCGTAATGACCAACAACCCAGAATTTAGCGAAGCTTTCATGAAGGTAACTGCGATCAGTGGCGAGCAGTTCTGGCCGATGCCACTTCCAGAAGAGCTACGCGCTTCACTTGATTCCCCAGTTGCAGATTTAGCCAATATTGGTGATCGCATGGGCGGCATGCTTGTTGCTGGACTTTTCCTTAAGGATTTCGTTTCTCCAGATCTGCCATGGCTGCACTTGGATATTGCGGGTCCTGCTTACAACGAAGCCAAGGCACATGGCTACACACCCGTCGGTGGAACCGGTATTTCTTTGCGCTCACTTGTGACTTTGGCCGAGCAAGGGTAGCCCTTCGCTTTGCATTGGGAGGTTTGCCCCTCTTTGAGGCAAGATAAGCACATAGCCCGCGTGGGCGCATGGAGGGAGCCGTTTAGTGTCTCAATTTGATCTCGTCATCCTTGGTGGAGGAAGCGGTGGATATGCCGCAGCCCTTCGCGGCGCGCAACTTGGTTTGAGCGTTGCTTTAATCGAAGCGGACAAGGTCGGCGGAACGTGCTTACACCGAGGTTGTATTCCCACCAAGGCGCTTTTGCATTCCGCAGAGATCGCAGATGGCGCTCGCGAAGGTTCACACTTTGGAGTCAAGTCAACATTTGATGGCATCGACATGGCTGGGGTCAACTCATACAAAGATGGCGTCATCAGTAAGTTGTACAAAGGTTTATCTGGATTAGTTAAATCCCGCGGCATTACCTTTATTGAAGGTTACGGAAAACTCGTTGCCAAAGATGCAGTAGAAGTTAATGGCGTTCGCTACACCGGAAAGAATGTCATTCTTGCAACCGGTTCGTATGCAAAGACACTTCCTGGTTTAGAGATTGACGGCGAAAAAATTATTACCTCAGATCATGGAACGAAGATGTCTTATGTTCCAAAGAGCGTGATTGTTTTGGGCGGTGGAGTAATTGGATGTGAATTCGCATCGGTGTGGAAGTCTTTTGGTTCTGATGTAACCATCATCGAAGGTTTGCCTCATTTAATTGCCCTAGAAGATGAGTCATCCAGCAAGCAGTTAGAGCGTGCCTTCCGCAAGCGTGGAATTAAATTTGAGCTTGGTGTTCGCTTTCAGTCTGCCGTTAAGAATGCAGATGGCGTCACCGTTACTTTAGAAGATGGAAAGACATTTTCTGCCGAAGTACTTATGGTTTCAGTTGGTCGTGGACCAGTGTCGGCAAATCTGGGCTATGAAGAACAAGGCATCTCAATGGAACGTGGTTATGTACTTGTTGACGATAAGTGCCGCACCAACGTTCCTGGCATCTGGGCAGTTGGCGATTTGATCCCAACTTTGCAGCTTGCCCACGTTGGTTTTGCTGAAGGAATTTTGGTTGCAGAAGAAATCGCAGGTTTAAATCCACGTCCAATTAATTACGATGGCGTTCCACGTGTTACATATTCAGAGCCTGAAGTTGCCTCAGTTGGTTTAACTACTGCAGAGGCAAAAAAGCGTGGGCATGATGTCGTCGAGCTGACTTATGACTTGGCCGGAAACGGTAAGGCTCAGATTCTCAACACAGCCGGTTCAATTAAACTTGTCGCACAAAAGGATGGTCCAGTACT
>Ga0208485_1000650_pt1 | contig 10037 bp, 11 predicted proteins | sample LakMenEpi27Jul12_FD_150707 | JGI IMG/M metagenome (GOLD analysis project Ga0208485, IMG submission 150707) | Freshwater microbial communities from Lake Mendota, WI - 17JUL2012 deep hole epilimnion (SPAdes) | ecosystem: Environmental > Aquatic > Freshwater > Lentic | place: Lake Mendota, Madison... | reverse complement strand
TATGGCACGGCCTGGCCGAGTGTTGATGCGCTAAACGCTTATCTCGAATTGTTGCTAGAAGCTGAAAAGCGTGATCATCGCCGCTTAGGTGCCGAGCTAGATCTATTTAGTTTTCCCGAAGAAATCGGTTCTGGATTAGCAGTCTTTCACCCTAAGGGCGGAATTATTCGTCGAGTGATGGAAGATTATTCGCGAATTCGCCACGAAGATGAAGGTTATGAGTTCGTCTATTCACCACATATAACTAAATCAGCTCTATTTGAAACATCTGGTCACCTTGATTGGTATGCCGATGGCATGTATCCGCCGATGGTTATGGATGAAGAACTGCACGCCGATGGCACAGTTAAGCGGCCAGGACAGAAGTACTACATGAAGCCGATGAACTGTCCGTTCCATAATCTGATCTACAAATCTCGCCAACGTTCCTATCGTGAATTGCCGTTAAGATTATTTGAATTTGGCACAGTTTATCGTTACGAAAAGTCTGGAGTTCTGCACGGAATTACCCGAGCACGAGGCTTCACGCAAGATGATGCACATATCTACTGCACAGCTGAACAAATGCCAGGTGAACTTGATTCACTTTTAACTTTCGTGCTTAATTTATTGCGCGACTATGGGTTAAATGATTTCTATCTCGAATTATCAACTCGCAACCCCGAGAAATCTGTCGGCGAGGATGCCGAGTGGGTGGCAGCAACTGAAGCTCTTCGACAAGCTGCAACACTGCAAGGCCTTGATTTGGTTCTTGATGAAGGTGGGGCAGCGTTTTACGGGCCAAAGATTTCGGTGCAAGCAAAAGATGCGATTGGTCGCACTTGGCAGATGTCAACAATTCAAGTTGATTTCCAATTGCCACAACGTTTCGAATTGGAGTACGCGGATTCCGAGAGTTCTCGTTCACGTCCAGTCATGATCCACCGAGCTTTGTTTGGTTCGATTGAACGATTCTTTGGTGTTCTTACCGAACATTACGCAGGCGCTTTCCCGCCCTGGTTAGCACCAGTTCAAGCAATCGGAATTCCGGTGGCTGAAGCATTCACGCCATACCTATCTGAGGTAATCAACCAAATGCGCAAAGCTGGTTTGCGCGTTGAACTAGATGCCTCCGATGATCGAATGCAGAAAAAAGTGCGAAACGCGCAGATGGCGAAAATTCCATTTATGGTTATTGCGGGCGAAGAAGATCAAACTGCCGGAGCTGTCTCGTTCCGCTATCGCAATGGCGAGCAGAAGAACGGCATTCCAGTTGCCGATGCGATCTCTGAAATAAAGAGGATCGTCGCTGAACGCACTCAGGTCTAAAGATGTCTGAGCTAGTTGGGGGAGCCGGGATTCCTGATGCTTGGCAACGATTATGGGCGCCACATCGAATGGAGTATTTATCTGGTGATAACCGGCCGCTACCTGGCAATGAAGTTGAGTGCCCATTTTGTCGAATCCCAACACTTAGTGATCAAGCAGGTTTAATTGTTGCGCGCGGTGTTCATGCCTATGTTGTGATGAACCTTTATCCCTATAACGCAGGGCATCTCTTGGTTTGTGCGTTTAGGCATGTTGCGGATTTAACAGATTTAACAGATTCAGAACGTAATGAAATCTCGGAGTTGTCAGCGCACGCAATGACTACATTGCGCAAAGTCAGCGCACCTGCGGGATTTAACTTAGGAATGAATCAAGGAGCTATTTCAGGTGCCGGCGTCGCAGCGCATATTCATCAACATATTGTGCCGCGATGGTCGGGAGATGCAAACTTCATGCCAATCATTGGGCAAACAAAAGTTTTGCCGCAGTTGTTAAGTCAGTCCCGTGATCTAATTGCCGCTGCTTGGTAATTAAAGCTGCTTCAAGTATTCGCGAATTTCTGGGATACCCATACCAGTTTGAAAATCAAGTGGAATAGCCGGAAACAAAAGCCCTGCCGCAAAAGCATCAGGACCCATCTGATCGATTGCAATTAGGTATTCATCACGAAATTCACTAACTAGAGTTTTATGTTCATCAGCGCTCTCTATTTCAACCGATGAGCCATCTTGATAGTTAGTGATTTTCAAATCAGTTAACGATATAAGTGCGCAAGGCGTTCCGGCATCATCGTGTAAAACCAAAAATGGAGTAACGCACTGTTCGAAAACTCGGTTCGCCAGCATGACGGCATCGTCAAAGTCGCCATCGTTGCCAGTCAGTCCGGTGACCACGATTAGTCGCGGGATCAAATAATCATCAAGGGATTCCCAGATTGCTATGGATTCTGGTGATATGCCGGTATTTGGGTTGACCGCAAAGATCGCTAAATCTGATTCGATCACGGCTTGAGTGCTAACAGTTCCCCCGATTTCAGCGGCGACCTCTGCCAAAAAGGCGCTCTCGTGGCCATATATATGGACGCGTAAGTTAGTTGAACTCATGTCTACAGCCTACGATGGGTCACGATGATTAGTGACATTTTTAAGCCCGCGGTGGTGCGCATAATCTCACCTACTGCGCGAGTCATGCTGCGCATCGGATTGACGCCTAATTCAGTTACCACGATCGGCGCAATTGGGGTTATCGCCACCTCGCTTTCTGCATATCCAAACGGGCATTTGTTTGGAGGCACAGTTGTGATCTGCATACTTGCGCTAAGTGATCTCTTCGATGGCACGATGGCTCGATTGTCTGCAAAAGGTCCCAGCAAATGGGGCGGGTTTTTAGATTCGACTATTGACCGGGTCACCGATTCAGCTATTGCCATGGGTTTGCTTATCTACTTGGCGAAAAATGACGATCCACTGTCTTTTGTTTTGCTCGTCTCGATCGTCTCGGGGTTTTTAGTTTCCTATATTCGAGCGAAGGCCGAGAGTCTGCAGATTGAATGTAAAGGCGGCTTTGCCGAAAGAACTGAACGGTTAGTAATTTTGTTAACTGCAATTGGATTTACCGGCTTAGGGGTCGAGTACATATTAACCCTAGGAGTGTGGGCTTTAGCGCTCGCGAGTGTTTTCACCGTTGTGCAGCGTTTGCGAATAGTGCGGAAAGCTACTAACTAATGAAGGCCGAGGATTTAACTGCAGTTGCTTACTTTGCTGGCTGGCGGATTGTTCGTTGGTTGCCTGAGGAAAGTGCTTATCGGCTATTTGCTTTCGTGGCCGATCGTACGAGCGCCAAGAATGGGAAAAACTTCCAGCGATTAGAAAGTAATTTAAAGCGAGTTGTCCCGGAACTTACCGAGACGCAATTGCGTAGTTTGGCCCAAGCCGGAATGCGTTCATATCTGCGTTACTGGTGTGACACATTTCGATCCCCAGATTGGGATACCAAACGAATTCAATCGACAGTAACAGTTAATGATGCTGAGTTACTTTTAGAACCCGTGCGCAGTAAGCGGGGCGTAGTAGTTGCTTTACCCCATTCGGGTAATTGGGACCATGCGGGTTCTTATTTCTGTAGCCAAGGGATTCCACTGGTAACTGTGGTCGAGCGTTTGAAACCCGAAAAATTGTTTCTCAAATTTCTGGAATATCGCCAAGCAATAGGAATGGAAGCGTTGCCCTTAGATGGTCGAGTAATGGCAACATTAGCCAGCAGATTACGTGAAGGAAAACTCGTTGCCTTGGTTGCCGATCGCGATCTCTCACGCAGCGGAATTGACGTTAAATTTTTCGACGGAACCGCGCGAATGCCGGCAGGCCCAGCACTGTTAGCGATTCGAACTGGAGCAGATCTAATCACCGCATACGTTTCATATAACGCTGCAGGTATTGATATTGATTTTCGTAAAGTCCAGATCGCAGATGGCGATTCTGAAAGCGAACGTGTAGCCAAGACTGTGCAACTTTGCGCGGATAATTTCGCTGCTGGTATTTCCGAACATCCGCAAGATTGGCACATGCTGCAGCGAATCTGGGTTGATGGCGACTTTGTGGAGCGACCATGATTGATCGCAAACTAAGAATTGGAATTGTTTGTCCGTACAGTTGGGATGTTCCGGGTGGAGTTCAAAACCATATTCGCGACTTAGCCGAGTTTCTTATCAATAATGGGCACCATGTCGAGATCTTAGCTCCAGCAACCGAGGGAACAGATTTACCTGATTACGTTATTAGTGCAGGTCGCGCAGTATCAATTCCGTATAACGGCGCAGTCGCTCGAGTGTTATTCGGCGTAGGAGCAAACAGTCGGGTTCGTAATTGGATCAGTGAGGGGAATTTTGATCTACTGCATCTGCATGAACCAGCTATACCGTCGTTGTCACTTTTGGCATGTTGGGCCGGAGAAGGCGCAATGGTCGGAACGTTTCACGCGGCGGCTAAATATCAGAAGGCGATTGTGGCGATCGGTCCGATTCTGGAACCAGTTATTGAAAAGCTATCGGCACGCATTGCGGTGAGCGAATCAGCTCGCCTAACACTTACTGCGCATCTAGAGACAGATGCCATAGTGATTCCAAACGGCATCTATGCGGACAATTACCTTGATGGTTCACCGAGAGCAGAGTGGCAAGGAAACACGATTGGTTTCTTAGGCCGGTTTGAAGAAGACCGAAAAGGTTTACCGGTTTTGCTAGATGCACTGCCAATTATTTCGCGCTTTATCCCAGACATCCGAGTTCTAATTGCTGGTCCTGGTGATAGTGAAGAAGTCCTGGAAAGAGTTGACCCGCAACTGCGAAATCGCGTTGAATTTCTAGGCAAGATCAGCGAAGAAGACAAAGCTGACTTTCTCGCGAGTGTTTCACTCTATATCGCACCGAACACCGGCGGTGAGTCGTTTGGAATTATTCTCGCCGAGGCAATGGCCGGGGGAGCAACGGTGGTCGCAAGTGATATTCCAGCATTTGTCGATGTCTTAGGCGATGGTCAATTCGGAGCCCTCTTTGAATCGGAAAATTCCGAAAGTTTGGCAAAAGTGATTATCGACTTGCTTCGCGATCATGTCAAGCGAAAAGAGTTAGCAGTTGCTGGAGCTGAACACGCTCAGAGATTTGATTGGAGCCAAGTTGGTGAAGAGATCTTTGAAGTGTACGAGCTAGCCATGGTTAAGGGCCAGAAAGTATCCTTGTCATCAGAAGGTCGTTCCTGGACTAGATTGTTAAGTAGAGATTAGTTATGAAAATAATGATTTTCTCAGTCGGGCTAGCAATCTTGATTTTTTGGTATTTAAGCTTCTCAGCTAGTCGGTTAGATCGACTGCATCATCGCGTCGAAACAAGTTGGGCAACTCTTGATTCGTTGCTACAGCGCCGTGCGGCAATCGCGCTCGAGGTTGCGCGCAGTGCGATTACAGATCCGGCTACTTCGCTATTACTTACGGCTAGTGCTTATCAAGCTCGAAGCGCTGATATTGAAGACCGATCGAGTTCAGAAAGTGTGCTTTCAGGTGCGCTGGGAATGATGATTGCAGAACGTGAAAGCATTGTGGCTAAATCAGATCAGGTACTGCTAGATGAACTTGAACAACTTACTGACAAGATCAAGGTTGCTATCTCGATTCACGTTGAGTCCGTAACTAGAACTCAACTAATTCGACAAAAGTTGGTTTTTAGATTGTTCCGATTAGCGGGTACAGCGCCGCTACCTGTAACTTATGAATTTGAAGCCGATGCGATTTAAATTATTTTTCTTATTTGCCGTCTCTGTGTTAGCGCTCTCTTCTTGTGCAGATAATCAGGTCAAATCAGTTACTGAAGTTGAGATTACCTATAACTCAATTAGTGGGCGCGTTGGTATAGATGGACCAATCCTTGCCGTGAAAATCGACGACACTCGTTTAGCCAGACCGCAGATTGGAGTCGAGGATGCGGATCTGGTTTACATCGAGCAAGTTGAAGGTGGTCTTACGCGTTTAGCGGCAATTTTTTCTTCTACTATTCCGCAAAGTATCGGTCCGGTTCGAAGCGCACGTATTTCCGATATTGATATCTTGGCTCAGTACGGCAAAGTCATTTTCGCTTACAGTGGCGCGCAGCGAGCGATGTTGACAGTCATTGCCAATTCAAATCTCTGGGACTACGGCGCACAACGTCAGTCACCAATAATTTATACCCGAGATGACGTACGACCAGGTCCGTATGACATGGTTCTACGAAGTGATTTACTTATGGAAAAAGTGAAGAATGATCAACGCGAAGTTGCGGTTTCTAAATCTGCCGGTTGGAGTTTTGGCGAAGCACCAATCGGGGGCGTCGCTATCGATTCGGTATTGGTTCAATGGCCAGCCTCGAAATATGAAGCAACCTGGTCAAAGACTGAAAAGCGTTGGCTACTAAGTAACGGTGGTGTGCCAAATCTGGCAGCCAGTGGGAAACAACTGGGTGCTACAACTTTTGTGATTCAAAATGTCGAAATGTCAGATTCGATTTATCGGAGCGCAGATGGTGGATACACACCGCTATCTGAAACGGTCGGCTCTGGCTCTGGCTACATCTTGCGCGATGGCCGATCTTTCAAGGCCAACTGGAGCAGACCTACGGCGGAGTCTGGAACCACTTGGACTCTGGCAGATGGCACTGAGATTAAGTTCGCAGCCGGCTCGATCTGGGTTGCTTTAACCGATCGGAAGCCTGAATTCACGCTCACCGCGCCAACTTCACCTGATTCAAAGTAGAGTAGGTACCCTGATCGCGAGCTAACTACTCGCCAAGAATTCAAAACTAGGAGCATCGGCATGAGCCAGAACGTAGGAACAGCACGAGTAAAGCGCGGCATGGCCGAGATGCTCAAGGGTGGCGTCATCATGGACGTAGTCAATGTCGAGCAAGCCAAGATTGCTGAGGCCGCAGGAGCCGTTGCGGTCATGGCACTTGAACGCGTTCCAGCTGATATTCGCGCCCAAGGTGGCGTTGCTCGAATGTCTGACCCTGACATGATTGAAAAAATTAAAGCCGCAGTATCTATTCCAGTGATGGCAAAAGCGCGCATTGGTCATTTTGTTGAAGCACAGATTCTGCAGAGTCTTGGTGTTGATTACATCGATGAATCTGAAGTTCTAACTCCGACAGATATGGAAAACCATATTGATAAATGGAATTTCACAATTCCTTTTGTATGTGGTGCTACCAACTTAGGTGAAGCTCTTCGTCGTATTAATGAAGGCGCAGCCATGATTCGCTCTAAAGGTGAAGCTGGTACGGGCGATGTTTCAAATGCTATGACGCATATGCGTTCAATTGGTGGTGACATTCGCCGTCTCTCTGCCCTTCGTGAAGATGAGCTTTATGTTGCGGCTAAGAACATGCAAGCTCCTTACGATTTAGTTAAAGAAGTCGCGCAAACTGGAAAACTGCCGGTAGTCCTTTTCACTGCTGGCGGAATTGCAACTCCAGCAGATGCTGCCTTAATGATGCAAATGGGTGCTGATGGCGTGTTCATTGGTTCAGGTATTTTCAAATCTGGCGATCCAGCTTCACGTGCTGCTGCTTGTGTTAAAGCCACAACTTTCTTTGACGACGCAAAGGTATTGGCAGATGTTTCGCGTGGCTTAGGTGAAGCAATGGTGGGCATTAACGTTGCCGATCTTCCAGTTGCGCATCGTTTAGCTGAACGCGGTTGGTAATTTAAGGACCACAAATAAATGCGAGTTGGTGTTCTAGCGCTGCAAGGCGATTTCCGTGAGCATCTATTTGCGCTTGAAGAATGTGGCGTTACTGCCAGCATTGTTCGTAGACCGAGTGAATTAGCCGCGGTAGATGCCTTAGTTCTACCGGGGGGCGAATCAACAGCTATCGCAAACTTGGCGCGGAACTTCAACCTAATCGAACCGATTAAGACACGCATCGCCTTAGGTATGCCGGTATACGGTTCCTGTGCCGGAATGATCTTGCTAGCTGATCGCGTTTTAGATGCCGCCGTTGGCCAAGAAACCTTTGGCGGTCTAGATATTACGGTTCGCCGCAATGCCTTTGGGCGCCAAGTTGATTCATTCGAAACTGATTTGGAATTTAATGGCATCACTAATCCACAGGTACGAGCAGTTTTCATTCGTGCCCCATGGGTCGAGTCAATCGGCGCAGGCGTGAGAGTTCTTGCCACTTATGAGCACGCAGTAGCCGTGCAACAAGGTGGACTTTTAGCTACTAGCTTTCATCCTGAATTAACTGGCGATAATCGCATACATCGTTTCTTTATTGAATCGGTTGCGCGACCAGCTTTGGAAAGAGCTGCGGTAAAGTAAGTTCATAACTTTCATCGGCAGGTTCGGTGAAAATTCTAGGGGGTAGATCATGTCCGGCCATTCCAAATGGGCAACGACAAAGCATAAGAAGGCAATCATTGATAGCCGTCGTGCAAAAAATTTCGCCAAGTTAATTAAAGCGATTGAAGTTGCTTCACGTAATGGTGGCCCTGATGTTGACGGCAATCCAACGTTGTTTGATGCGATTGCTAAGGCCAAAAAGAATTCAATGCCAGCAGATAATATTGAGCGCGCAGTGAAGCGTGGGGCTGGCCTCGAATCAGGTGGCGCTGATTGGCAAACAATTATGTATGAAGGTTACGGACCTAATGGCGTCGCCATCATGATCGAGTGTTTATCTGATAATCGCAACCGTGCAGCATCTGAAGTTCGCGTAGCTGTTACTCGCAACGGGGGCAGCATGGCCGATCCTGGTTCAGTTGCTTATTTGTTTAATCGCAAAGGCGTAATTATCGTTAATAAGATTGGTCAGTTAACTGAAGATTCAATACTCGAAGCCGTACTTGAAGCCGGTGCCGAAGAAGTAAATGACCTAGGCGAATCTTTCGAGGTTGTCTGCGAGGCCAGCGATCTAGTTGCCGTACGTACTGCGCTACAAACAGCACGCATAGACTACGAATCAGCTGATTCTTCCTTCTTGCCATCTATGACAATTCCATTAGATGCCGAAGGTGCAACGAAAGTTTTTGAATTGATTGATGCTATTGAAGAACTAGATGATGTACAGAATGTCTTTAGTAACTTCGATGTTTCTGATGAAGTAATGGCGAGCCTGGCCTAACTATCTTCACCCCTTATCTAGGCTTAGCAAATGAGAGTTCTAGGTATTGACCCTGGTCTAACGCGCTGCGGAATCGGCGTTGTAGACGGGTCTATTGGATCTCCACTTCAAATGGTAGCGGTTGGCGTAATCCTGACTTCATCGGAAGATCCAACCGAATCTCGACTTTTACAACTAGAACGAGAAATTCAGCTTTGGATAGCGGAGTTCAAACCTGATGTAATCGCAATCGAACGGGTCTTTTCACAGCACAACCTACGTACCGTTATGGGCACAGCTCAAGCTGCCGGGATCGCACTTCTATTGGCAGCACGCAATCAGATTAAAGTTGTAATGCACACCCCTAGCGAAGTGAAGGCGGCGGTGACCGGTTCGGGCCGAGCTAACAAAGCCCAAGTAGGTAAGATGGTGCTAAATATTTTGAAACTGGACGAAGCTCCTAAACCAGCTGACAGTGCTGACGCATTAGCGTTAGCAATCTGTCACATCTGGCGCGGAGGTGGAAATACCAAAATTGCAGATGCGTTAGCCAAAGAGAAGAAACGTTTAGCACTCCTAAAAAAGACGGGATCAATCAAGAAATGATTGCCACGCTTACCGGTGAGATAAAAGCTATCTCGTTAGATCGTGCTGTCGTTGAAGTCGGGGGCGTTGGCCTTTCGGTAAACCTCACTCAAACTTCTGCGGCGCATTTGAATTTAGGCACCGTGGTAACTTTTCATACTTCCTTAGTAGTTCGAGAGGATTCCTTAACTCTCTATGGTTTTCTTACTGCTGAATCAAGACAATTATTTGAACAAGTTCAAACAGTTAGCGGCATCGGGCCTAAGGTGGCGTTGGCGATTCTTGGTTCGTTATCGCCAGAAGAACTAGCGACTGCAATCGCGAGCGAAAACATTGCCGCCATTGAACGCGTTCCAGGAATTGGCCGCAAAGGTGCGCAAAGATTAATTCTCGAGTTAAAAGGTAAGTTATCTGACCTCTCCGACGGCGCGCGAGTTTCTGGACACCAGCCGATTTGGCGCGAACAACTTACCAATGCCTTGATTTCGCTGGGCTTTGCGCCGAAGGATTCGGATCG
>Ga0208485_1000649_pt1 | contig 10055 bp, 9 predicted proteins | sample LakMenEpi27Jul12_FD_150707 | JGI IMG/M metagenome (GOLD analysis project Ga0208485, IMG submission 150707) | Freshwater microbial communities from Lake Mendota, WI - 17JUL2012 deep hole epilimnion (SPAdes) | ecosystem: Environmental > Aquatic > Freshwater > Lentic | place: Lake Mendota, Madison... | reverse complement strand
CTTGCCTACCTTGCAGGTGCTGATCGAATTGAAGGAACATTATTTGGTAATGGTGAGCGAACTGGAAATGTTTGCTTAATTACCTTAGGACTTAACCTTCTTACCCATGGTATTGATCCAATGATTGATTTCTCAGATATTGATGAAATCCGAAGAACAGTTGAGTATTGCAACCAATTGCGAGTGCCAGAGCGTCATCCTTATGGCGGGGATTTAGTATTCACTGCTTTTTCTGGCTCACATCAAGATGCAATTAAAAAAGGTTTTGAGCACATGGATAAGGATGCAGCAGCTGCTGGAGTTGCACGAGATAAATTCACTTGGGCTGTTCCATATTTACCTATTGATCCAAAGGATATTGGCCGCTCCTATGAGGCGGTAATTAGGGTCAATAGCCAATCTGGTAAAGGTGGAGTGGCATATTTGATGAAGCATGAACACCAACTAGATCTGCCACGAAGATTGCAGATTGAATTTAGCCAAGTAATTCAAGCATTAACAGATTCTGAAGGTGGTGAGGTTTCACCTGAGGCGATGTGGAATACATTTGAGGATGAGTATTTGCCAGCAAAAAACAATCAATGGGGCAGATTTAAATTAGCTGGACTTTCTCAAAGCTCACAAATGGATCAAGATGTTGATCTAAGTATTGAGTTGCTAGATGGCGGTGTTTCCAAGAAGTTATCTGGCAAAGGCAATGGACCAATTGCAGCATTTGTGGCAATTGTTAATGCTCATGAGCCAAAGCTTGCGCTGCGAGTTTTGGATTATTACGAGCACGCACTTTCTGCAGGTGGAGATGCAAAAGCTGCCGCCTACCTTGAGTGTGAAATTGCTGGGCAGGTTTATTGGGGAGTTGGAATTGACCCAAGTACAACAACTGCTGCGTTAAAGGCTGTTATCTCCTCAATCAATCGCGCAGTTCGCTAACCGGCTCTGTCTTACTCCTCTAGTAACTTAGGGGTATGTCTTTATACCGTGATCAGGCGATTGTGCTGCGCACCCAAAAACTTGGTGAAGCAGATCGAATAATTACTCTGTTCACAAAAAATCATGGCCGGATCAAAGCTGTGGCAAAGGGTGTCAGAAGAACTAAATCAAGATTTGGCGCACGTCTTGAGCCAGCAAGTTATGTTGATTTGCAGCTCTATACCGGGCGCACCTTTGACACGATTACTCAGGTAGTAAGTATTGAAAATTATGGCGATGTTTTATCTAGTGATTACCAAAGTTGGACAGTTGCAAGTGCAATCCTTGAGGCGGCTGAGCGATTTACCCAGGCAGAGCATGAGCCAGCCCTTCAACAATTTCTACTTGTAAGTGGTTCCTTAAAGGTTTTAGCTGAGAAAAAATATGATGCATCTTTGATATTAGATGCTTATTTACTCCGTTCATTATCAGTTGCAGGTTATGCACCATCATTAACAATTTGCTCAAGATGTGATGCACCAGGACCACATAAGTTTTTCTCACTCCAAGGTGGTGGTTTGGTATGCCCAGCCTGTAAACCATCAGCATCCGCATCACCTGCTCAGGCAACCTTGGATTTAATGGCGCACCTATTAACTGGTGACTGGGAGTCAGCGGTAAAGAGTGAGGCAAAAAACCGCAACGAGGCATCAGGCTTAATTGCCGCATATCTGCAGTGGCACCTAGAGCGTGGTTTACGTTCTCTGCCATTAGTTGAGAGAATTAGCCGTGGTTAAAAAAGTTAAATCTAAATCATCTAAGAGATCTGTTATGCCCCCTGCTCCACATCGCAGTGGAGTTAAACCACCAAAAATTGATCCAAAACAAATTCCGCAACATGTTGCACTGGTTATGGATGGCAATGGCAGATGGGCAAAGTTAAGAGGCCTTCCAAGAACTGCTGGGCATGAAGCAGGTGAAGCTGCGCTACTTGATATGGTCCATGGCGCGATTGAAATTGGCGTAAAAGAGTTAAGCGCTTACGCCTTCTCAACAGAAAACTGGCGCAGATCCCCGGAGGAGGTTAAATTCCTAATGGAGTTTAACAATCAAGTTTTGCGTAAACGCCGGGATGAAATGAATGAGCTAGGTGTGAAAATTCGCTGGGTGGGAAGAGAAAAAAGGTTATGGAAAGGTGTTATAAAGGAATTAAGGGACGCTGAGGAGTTAACGAAAAACAACAAAGTTTTAACTTTAAATATGTGTGTTAATTATGGTGGTAGGGCAGAGATGTTGGATGCAGCAGTTGCAATTGCCAAAGATGCAATGCGCAAGAAAATTAAACCAGATGCGTTAACTGAGAAATCAATTAGTAAGTATTTATACGCGCCACAAATGCGAGATGTCGACCTATTTTTAAGATCATCAGGGGAGCAGCGAACAAGCAACTTCTTGATGTGGCAATCAGCTTATGCTGAGATGGTTTTCCTTGATGTGCTTTGGCCAGATGCAGATAGGCGCACCCTTTGGCGAGCAATTGAGATTTATGCCGAACGCGAAAGACGGTTTGGTAAGGCTTAAATCAACACTTTTGGCAAAGGCCAAATAGCTCCACAACATGTGAAACCTTTTTGAAACCATTGTTTTTAGCAACAGTATTTGCCCATTTTTCAACAGCGCTTCCTTCAACCTCAACCGTTTTACCACAACTGGTGCAAACTAAATGGTGGTGATGGCCAGTAGCGCACAAGCGATAAAGTGCCTCACCATCTTCTTTTCGCAATACATCAACAGTGTTTTCAGCCGCAGCTTTTTGTAATGCACGGTAGACAGTTGCTAAACCCGTTGGCTTTCCCTGTTTTCTCATCAATTGAAAAACCTCTTGCGCGCTAGCAAATCCGCCAGCGCGCTCAAGGGTGGTGATTACTGCAGGAAGTGATTTACTCATGTGGCAAGTTAGCTACTACTAACCACATCACGATGATTCCAACAAAGGTTGCAACCATAGTTAATTTAGAACTGTGCTTAGCATGTGCCTCTGGCAAAATATGTGAAGTTGCTAGATAAATTAACATGCCAGCAAATGCTGCAAGGTATAAACCAAGAAGCGGATCGCTAATTGAAATATAGGTTCCAAAGGCTGCACCACTTATGCGCATTAGAGCATCTATCCCAAGTAGCCAGATTCCCCGCTTGGTCCAATTTCCACTCTTAATCAATAGTGAAACTGTGTTTAATCCATCGCTAAAGGCGTGGACTAGGAGAGCTACAAATATTGCAAACCCCAAAGAGTTGCTTACTTGAAATGCTATTCCTAAAGCTACGCCATCTAAAAAGACGTGTCCGCTCATAGTTAGAGCGCCAACAGTTCCAGCTATGTTATGGTTGTGCTTATGGTCATCGTCATACTCAGAATCACTTGGTTCATGTGAGCCAAGTGCTCTTTCAAATAGATGCAGCAACATAAAGCCAGCTACAAATGCGATAGAAACTGCAGGAGCATGTAGAAATTCATCGGTATTTAACTCAAAAACCTCAGGTAGTAGGTCAAATGCAACAAGACCTAAAAGTAATCCAGCTGCTAATCCAAGAACTATATGCAGGCGATCACGAGACTTAATAGCGAGCAATCCACCCATGGTGGTTGCTATGGCGGTAACTGCGGCAAGTACTAGTGCGATATTCATAAAAGGAGCGTATCACAAAATGAGAATGATTATCAATATCACCAAGGCCCTGGATTTGCCGCCCAGGTAAAGGCGAATCGACCAGTTTTGATCCCGCCAAGCCTTACACTTACATCCACAAGCAAGCCGCCGACAGCCAGCCGGATGGAGATATAAATGGCGCAAGATCGTTTAGAGCAAATCGTTTCATTAGCCAAGCGGCGTGGATTTGTTTATCCCTCATCTGAAATTTATGGCGGCCTACGTGCTTCCTGGGATTACGGTCCATTAGGTGTTGAATTAAAAAATAATATTAAGCGCCAGTGGTGGAAATCCATGGTGCAGGGTAGAGATGATGTTGTCGGATTAGATTCTTGCGTAATTTTAGCTCGTGAGGTTTGGCAAGCATCTGGTCATGTTGAAACTTTCTCTGATCCACTAACTGAGTGCACAAGCTGTCATAAACGATATCGCGCAGATCATCTTGAAGAGGCTTATGAGAATAAGCATAAGAAAAAACCAGCTTCGATGGATGAGGTAAATTGCCCAAATTGCGGAACAAAGGGAAAGTTTACTGCCCCAAAACAATTTTCAGGTTTGTTAAAAACCTACCTCGGACCAGTTGAGGATGAATCAGGGCTTGCATATCTTCGACCAGAGACTGCTCAAGGAATTTTTATCAACTTTGATAATGTGGCATCAACTTCGCGAAAAAAGCCACCATTTGGTATTGGTCAGATTGGTAAATCATTTAGAAATGAAATTACCCCAGGAAACTTTATTTTTAGAACCCGTGAGTTTGAACAGATGGAGATGGAGTTTTTTGTAGTTCCAGGAACTGATGAAGAGTGGCATCAATACTGGATCGATACCAGATTAGCTTGGTATAAAGATTTAGGAATTAATCCAGATCGACTTCGTATTTTTGAACATCCAAAAGAAAAACTCTCACATTATTCAAAGCGCACCGCTGATATTGAGTACAAATTTGAATTTGCTGGCACTGAGTGGGGTGAGTTAGAGGGAATTGCAAATCGAACTGATTTTGATTTGAAAGCGCACTCTCGTGCATCTGGTGAAAATTTAACCTGGTTTGATCAAGAAAAAAATGAAAGATGGACGCCATATGTAATTGAACCTGCAGCTGGTGTTGATCGATGCGCCCTGACTTTCATGATGGATGCATACACCGAGGATGAGGCGCCAAACTCAAAGGGTGAAATGGAAAAGCGGGCATTAATGAAATTAGATTATCGCTTAGCCCCTGTGAAAATTGGCGTGCTGCCGCTATCTAGGAATGCTGATTTATCACCAAAAGCTAAGGATTTAGCTGATTCTTTGCGCAAGCATTGGAATGTGGATTTTGATGATGCTGGTGCAATTGGCAGACGCTACCGCCGCCAAGATGAAATTGGTACACCATTTTGTATCACAATTGATTTTGAAAGCTTAGATGATCAAGCAGTAACAATTAGAGAGCGCGACACTATGGCGCAATCTAGAATTGCAATCGATCAAGTTCAAAATTATTTAGCTCCTAAATTATTAGGCGCATAATTGCTTACCCAGGTTAAACCCCTTCATTTGCCAATTTCCAATGGCAGATTTGAGAACAATCAATTTGTTTTATCAACTCCAGTTGTTTTAGCTCCAATGGCAGGAATTACCAATGCTGCTTTTAGGAGATTATGCCGGGAGCAAGGTGCTGGTTTATTTGTTTCCGAGATGGTTACCGCACGAGCATTAATTGAAAGACGAGAGGAAACCTTTAGATTAATAAAGCCAGGAGTTGGTGAATCACCTAGATCAATCCAGTTATATGCAGTTGATCCAACAGTTCTTGCAAAAGCCGTTGATCTACTTGGTAGTGAGGATTTAGCAGATCACATTGATTTAAATTTTGGTTGCCCAGTTCCTAAGGTAACAAGGCGAGGTGGTGGAGCGGCATTGCCATACAAGAGACGGTTATTTTCTGCCATAGTTGAAGCAGCGGTTAAAACCGCTAGCAAGTATGGAATTCCGGTAACGGTAAAAATGCGAGTTGGAATTGATTCAGACCATCACACTTTTTTAGATTCTGCTAAATCTGCTGCTGATTTAGGAGTTACCTGGGTTGCACTCCACGCCCGAACCGCTGCGCAGTTATATGAAGGAAGAGCTGATTGGAACAAGATCACAGATTTAGTTGAACATTTATCAAATACCTCAGTTCCTGTTCTTGGCAATGGTGATATTTGGTCTGGTGAAGATGCTGTAAAGATGATCTCTCAAACTGGTTGCGCTGGAGTTGTGGTCGGACGCGGTTGTTTAGGCCGGCCATGGTTGTTTGCAGATTTAGTTAGCTCAATTGCAGGTGAAAATAAAAGAGTAAACCCAACTTTGTTTGAGGTTAGAAATATTATGTTGCGCCATGGTCAATTACTTGTTGAATACTTTGAAAATGAGGATCGGGCGATGCGTGATATTAGAAAGCATATGGCTTGGTATTTAAAGGGATTTTCAGTACCTCGTGAGATTAGATCCTCCCTTGGCATGGTTACATCCCTTGATCAGATGTCAGAGTTGTTATCTCAAGTAAGTGATCAGCCTTATCCGCAAGAGGTTGGCGATGGACCGCGGGGAAGAACCAGCCATGGCCGATCTGTAACACTGCCAGATGGTTGGTTGGATGATCCAGATGAGCTGGCAACAATAAGTATTGATGATGCGATCTCTGGTGGATGAAGTAATTGCTACTGTTTAGATTGATTAGAAGATTTATCTCATTCATTTTACTTTTATTAATTGCAATTCCACTGTATGTTGTTGGCAGCGTTTGGTATACCGCAAGAAATACTGAGCCAGTAAAATCTGATTTCATCTTAGTAATGGGCGCTGCTCAATTTGATGGCCGGCCAAGTGATATTTTAAAATCAAGATTAGAACATGCATTAGATATCTATAAAGCAGGATATGCACCAAAGATTTATACCGTTGGCGCAGGAGCTCCTGGGGATCGTACAACTGAGGCGGCGGCGAGTAAGGCTTGGTTAATTGATAGAGGCGTTAAGAAAAACAATGTAATTGCAGTGGCCAAGGGGCGAGACACATTAGGTAGTACTAAGGCTTATGTTGAGGCTGCAGATAAAGCCAAACTTAAATCGGTAATAATTGTGACCGATCCTTATCACTGCCTTCGCTCAAAAAAGATGGCCCAAGATTTAGGTCTTTCGGCATCTTGTACAGCTGTTGAATCTGGCCCAGCCTCGGTGGCAAACTCAGAGTTTAAGTATTTAGCAAGAGAAAGTGGTGCTTATTTGGCCTACATAACTCTTGGTCGGTTCGGCATTAATTTAAGTGATCGATAAATCTAGAAAAAAGCATATTCTTAAGCCATGGAGCTACTACCGATCTTAGATATTTTCTCAACCTTAGTTTTTGCAATTGTTGGTGCCCGGGTTGCAGCTGATAAAGGTTTGGATTATGGGGGTATTGCATTTATTGCAGCAGTTGCCTCGGTATCAGGTGGAACATTAAGAAATCTTTTTCTTGGGCTAAAGCCAGTATGGATCAGTGATCCTTGGATTGTTGCTGCGATATTAAGTGCTGTTCTACTCACATTAGTTTTTAGAAGAGTAACCCGGATTGGAAAAACACTTTTAGTAATGGACACATTAGGACTTGCAGTTGCCACTATTTCAGGTGCACACTTGGCATTGCAACAAGATGTGGCATGGCATGCAGCAATTATCTTGGGAGCAATTACTGCAGTAACTGGTGGGTTATTACGTGATGTGCTCTGCCAATTAGAGCCGGTATTGCTTCACCGTGAAACTATTGGCACATCATCTTTAATGGGGGCAATAGTTTTTGTTGCCCTGCGGCAGAGTGATTTAGAGTTAAATATTGCCGCCTTGATTGGCGCACTAGTTGTAATTATCACCCGGATACTTTCAATTTACTTTGATCTGAATCTGCCAAAATTTAAATCAGGCAAAAAGGCTTAAACTGGCTAAAGTTTTGGGAAGTAATTAGACAGGTAGGATTACTAGATGGTGATTAGAGCAGCAAAGGAACATCCAGGCTACTCAGAGTTTGATCGCGCCAGATTTTTAGATGAACCGGCAAAACGTGGTGGTCGAACTGAGTTTGCTAGAGATCGCGCCAGAATTATTCACTCCTTTGCACTTCGCCGCTTAGCTGCAAAAACTCAGGTTGCAGTTCCATGGGCAACAGATTTTCCAAGAACTCGTCTTTCTCACTCACTTGAGTGCGCCCAAGTTGGTCGTGAGTTAGGAGCAGCATTAGGAGCAGATCCAGATTTAATGGAGGGTGCATGTTTAGCTCATGACATTGGACATCCTCCCTTTGGTCACAATGGTGAAGAGGTTTTAAATCAAATCGCTAACTCTTGTGGCGGGTTTGAAGGAAATGCCCAAAGTATTAGATTGCTAATTAGATTAGAGGCCAAAACAGTATTACCAGATGGAAAATCAATTGGTTTGAATTTAACTAGAGCCTCACTTGATGCTGCTACTAAATACCCATGGACTCGTGCGGTGAATGCTCGAAAGTTTGGTATTTATGAGGATGATTTAGAAATATTTAATTGGTATCGAAGTGGTGTTGAATCTGGAAAAACCTCTATGGAAGCACAGATCATGGATTGGTCAGATGACATTGCATATAGCGTTCATGACTTAGAGGACTCATTGGTTTCAGGTCAAATTAAATTAGATCAGTTAAATACTGATCTACCAAAACTTTTTCAAGTTGCACAAAATATGTATTTGGCAGATATCACAGAATCTGAGGCAGAAAATGCCCTTAGCAATCTTCAACAATTATCCTGTTGGCCAAGATATTACGATGGCACACATCGCTCACTTGCTAGGTTAAAGGATTTAGCGAGCCAATTAATTGGCAGATTTGCTCAAGCAGCTGAGGTTGCAACGCAAGGTGAGTATGGTGATGGTGATTTAACTAGATATAACGCAAATCTAGTTGTGCCAAGGGCGCAACGAGTTGAGGTTGCACTTCTTAAATCAATGGCAGGCCATTATGTAATCAATGCAAGGCAATCTCAGATTCGCTACGCAGAACAACAAAAATTAATCACTGAGTTAGTTGAGGCAATATTAGAGAGCGCCCCAGATACCTTAGAGAGTTTCTTCTTACAGGATTGGCAAAGAGCACAATCTGATCAAGCACGTCTTCGGGTAGTAATCGACCAGGTGGCCTCTTTGACCGATCCTGGTGCAGTTGCCCTGCACGCCCGCTTAGTTAACAAGGGTTAATTACTGTTGTTGGATTTGAAACTAGGATAGGACTTATGGCCGGGCGAATTAAAGATGAGGATGTTACATACATCCGGGATCACTCACCGATAGATGATGTGGTGGCTGATTATGTTCAATTAAAAAATGCCGGTGGCGGACAGAAAAAAGGGTTGTGTCCATTTCATGATGAGAAGAGTCCTTCCTTTCATGTGACGCCAAGTAAGGGATACTTCCACTGCTTTGGCTGCCAGGTGGGTGGGGATGTAATCGCCTTCATTATGAAGTTAGAACATTTAACCTTCACCGAAACAGTTGAAAGATTAGCTGATCGAATTGGTTACACACTCAGATATGAATCAGGTGGATCAACCACCACACCTTCTATTAATCGATCACGATTGGTGGCTGCAAATACCGCTGCCTCAATTTTTTATCAGGAACAACTGCAACTGCCAGCAGCTCAGATTGGCCGAGATTTTTTAACTAAACGAGGTTTTGATCGAGATGCTGCAAAACAATTTAATGTTGGTTACGCACCAGATGAGTGGGATGGCCTTTATAAACATCTTAAAGGAAAAGGCTTTACCGATGAGGAGTTAAATCTTGCAGGCCTAGTTAAAGAGGGCACCAAGGGAATGATTGATCGTTACCGAAACCGATTGATCTGGCCGGTAAAAGATATTTCCGGTGATGTGGTTGGTTTTGGTGCTAGAAAGTTAGCAAGTGATGAGGTTGATACTGGGCCAAAGTATTTAAACTCACCGGAGACTCCTGTTTATAAGAAAAACCAGATTCTTTATGGATTAGATATGGCAAAAAAAGAGATCTCCAAAAATCGTCAAGTGGTAATTGTTGAGGGTTATACCGATGTAATGGCAGCTCATATTGCAGGAGTAAGCACAGCGGTTGCGACCTGCGGAACCGCATTTGGTGATGAGCACATCAGAATTATTAGAAGATTATTAATGGATGCAGATGCATTCCGTGGTGAGGTTATCTTTACCTTTGATGGCGATGCAGCCGGTCAAAAGGCTGCACTTCGTGCATTTGAAGATGATCAAAAGTTTGTTGCACAAACATTTGTGGCAGTTGAACCAAATGGCATGGATCCATGTGAGTTGCGCCAAGCCCATGGTGATGATGCAGTTCGCAATTTGATTGCAAGACGGGTACCACTATTTGAGTTTGCGATTAAATCAGTGATTGCAAATTACGACATCAC
>Ga0208485_1000646_pt1 | contig 10088 bp, 9 predicted proteins | sample LakMenEpi27Jul12_FD_150707 | JGI IMG/M metagenome (GOLD analysis project Ga0208485, IMG submission 150707) | Freshwater microbial communities from Lake Mendota, WI - 17JUL2012 deep hole epilimnion (SPAdes) | ecosystem: Environmental > Aquatic > Freshwater > Lentic | place: Lake Mendota, Madison... | reverse complement strand
TGGTGGTTTTATTGCTCCTTTTCTTGATCCCGATTTAGTCTGGGATTTTCGCCTCAAATGGGTTAAATCGATTAATGCTTCTGGGCATAAATACGGTTTAGTCTATCCCGGTGTCGGTTGGATTATCTGGCGAGATCGGCAAGAATTGCCAGAAGAATTAATCTTTCATTGTAATTATTTAGGCAGTGATCTGCCTAATTTTACTCTCAATTTTTCTCGTCCCGGCAATCAAGTAGTCGCTCAATATTATAATTTTTTACTCTTGGGCAAAGAGGGTTATCGACAAATTCATCAAGCCTGTCGAGATACGGCCTTGTATTTATCGGGGGAAATCGCTAAGATGGGGCCGTTTGAATTGATTACCGATGGCAGCACTATTCCAGTTTTTGCTTGGAAATTAAAGGAGACAATTAGCGATCAATATAATTATATTTTATTCGATTTAGCCGATAAATTGCGCGAGCGGGGTTGGTTAGTTCCTGCCTATACAATGCCCAAAAATCGCCAAGATTTAACCGTGCAGCGCGTGGTGATCAAGGAGGGATTTAGTCGCGATATGGCGGATCTGTTGTTGCGGGATATTCATTCAGCGATCGCATTTTTTCAATCTCAGTCTCATTATCAGTCAAAATTATCTGGTTCCCATTTCCATCACTAACAGATGTTGAGGAAAAACTCGCTTAAATTTCCTAAATATTGGCAACCCTTACAGAGTTTTGGTGTTGGCAATTTTTCCACTCCTGTCTCAACCTAGAATATCTGTACCTCATCGAGGACAGTAATGCCTAAATCTTACCCGAATACACCCAAAAAAATCTGACTTAATCCTATGAAATCTGTACCATTTTTCGATATTAATCTAATATCTTTAATGCCAAGTAAACCATCTAGAACTAGAGGATGGATGAAAAAAATTGGACATACTTTGGTAATATTTATCGTAGTTTTACTACTGACTCTAACCTCCCCTCTTTTGGGAATAGCTCAAAATCCGACACAACTGGAAAATAAAATTGACGGCTTTCCAGTTATGTTAGATGGAAAAACTCTCTTTTTTATCCGGCGTGGAGTTTCTTCATTTTCGGCGGAGGAGAGAGCTAACGCTATTACCCGGAGAATTGAAAGAATTGCTCAAAATGATTCTATTCCTGTTGAGAACCTGACAATTAAGCAGATTCCTGATGATAACTCACTTTATTTAAGTGTAGATCAAGAAGTAATTCTAACGGTGACGGAGCGAGATGCAAAAGCCTATCGTTCAACGCCGGAGGTTTTAGCTCAACAAGCTTTACAAAAAATTCAGGTTGCTATCGCTCAATATCGCCAAGATCGAAAACCCGAACAACTACTTAAGAACATCATTTATACGGTTATAGCCAGCTTTGCCTTCCTGATTATTAGCTTTGCAGTTATCAAAATTTCAGGGAAGCTATTTCCCTTTATTAGACGTTTGATTGAATCCTTGACGCCAGGCATTCAAATCGGGAATGTTGAGATCATATCTTCCTCTAATATAAGCTTTTTTTGGTTGCGAGTTCTTCGCATAATTCGCTTCTTTGTTCTGTTTTTATTATTATTTAATTATGCCACATTTGTACTTCGTTTATTTCCCTGGACAAGAGTTTTTGGTGAGAGTATTTTAGGCTATTTTTCTCAATCATTAGAACTGGTTTTATCCTCTATTGGCCAATATCTTCCCAATGCCTTTATTATTGCCATAATCATTTTTATCACTTACTACTTAATCGGGCTAATCAAGCCCTTTTTTACAGCAATAGAAAGAGGAAATCTGGTTATTCCTGGTTTTTATACTGATTGGGCTAAACCGACTTACAATATCCTATTAGTCATAATTATTGCCATAGCAGCAATAGTTGCTTTTCCCTATTTGCCCGGTTTTGATTCCCCTGCTTTCCGAGGTGTTTCTGTTTTTCTTGGTCTTCTTTTATCCCTTGGTTCTACTTCGGCAATCGCCAATGTTATTGGGGGAATTATTCTTATTTATACCCGGGCATTTCGCATCGGAGATCACATTCAAGTAGGAGATGTAATTGGCGATCTAATTGAAAAAAACTTCCTAGTCATCCGCATTTGTACTCCCACTAATAAAATCATTACTATTCCTAACTCATCTTTATTAAGTAGTAATGTGATTAACTTTAGTATTTCCTCGCGGGAATTAAACAGAAATCTAATTATTCAGACAACGATTACCCTAGGGTACGATCTGCCCTGGCGAAAAGCCCACAAAACCTTAATTGAAGCTGCACTAGAGACCGAGCATATTCTCAAAGAACCCGCACCTTTTGTCCTGCAAACTAGCCTAGATAATTTTTACATCAGTTATCAATTGAACGCTTACACTAACCAACCCAATTTAATGGTAATCATTTATTCAGAACTCCATCAAAATATTCAAGATAAGTGTAATGAAGCTGGGATTGAGATTCTTTCTCCCAGTTACACCTCCCTACGAGATGGAAATACAACAACCATTCCCGAAAATTATTTACCTTCCGATTATGTTGCGCCTCCCTTTCGCGTTCAATCTTCAGACAATCAGGAAAACAACACATTATGATAGTAAATCCGTTTTTAAGCACTCACTGTTGGCGGATTATTAATATGATGAGCCAATTCAAGTCTGAATTGCATCACTGTCCGATTTACCTTCATAGAATAGCTGATTTGGGGTACGATAATTAAGACATTTTCGAGGACGATTGTTAATAGAGTTTACGGCTCTTTCTACCTGCTCTAGCTTAAGGATTTTAAAATTCGTTACCCTTGGGAAAAAATTGTCTCAATAGTCTCTTAATCTGCTCGTTTAATCCCCTCTCCCAAGAACGATAAGGATCTGATTTGTTTTTGTATTGATCGGACAGTACCTGATCAGCCTTTCTTTGTTAACTATTGAGGTTGATGCGTTTCATTTTTGAATTGGCTATTACTTAAAAATAATTGTCTTAGTCAAACATTATAGCAGTTATCTTAATGGTGAGACAGGAAGTTTTTTTGGGGAGTCGATCATCAATAGCAAATTAGGTTGTACTTTATCCTGATGAGAAAAGCTGTAACACAACTAAGGTTTTTAAATTGAATAATCGATAAATTTCTCAATTTTATTGTCAAAATCAGTGAGTAAGGTCGCTTTTCTCGGTTTTAAATTTACCGTTTGTTCTGGTTGTAACTGTAATTGCTTGTACTCCTCACGATTGAGATAAGCCACCACCATTTCCCCATCGGCTAACATTAATTCTACTTGTATTTCCCAGCCTAAATGAATAACTCTTTTTACCACTGCCCAACTATTCAACCCATCTTGTTCGGGAATGATTTCGAGGTCGTGGGGACGGATAAAGACGGTAGAATTATCCCCCTGATGATACCCTTTTCCTAATCCTGCTAAACTGTGTAAGATATTCACTTCCCCAATAAATTGCATCACAAAAGGTGTAGCGGGATGATCGTAAATTTCGGCGGGAGAACCCACCTGTTCAATTTTACCATGATTCATCACGACAATCGTATCGGCTACTTCCATTGCTTCCTCTTGATCGTGGGTAACAAAAACACTGGTAACGTGAACTTCTTCGTGTAAATTTCTCAGCCATACCCTTAATTCTTTTCTAACTTTTGCATCTAAAGCTCCAAAGGGTTCATCTAATAATAATACATTCGGTTGAATGGCTAAAGCGCGGGCTAAAGCTACTCGCTGCCGTTGTCCTCCCGATAATTGGGCGGGATAGCGATCGCCTAATCCTTGTAATTGAATTAATTCTAATAATTCCTCAACTTTTTTCTTAATTACTGGCGATTTTTGCTGGCGAATTTCTAGACCAAAAGCAATATTTTGGCGGACAGTTAAATGTTTAAATAGGGCATAATGTTGAAAAACAAAGCCGATATTTCTCCGTCTAGGGTCCAGATGGGTGGTATCTTGTCCGTTAATGATAATTGCGCCACTGTCGGGAGTTTCTAATCCCGCAATTGAACGTAATAAGGTGGATTTTCCCGATCCCGATGGTCCGAGGAGGGCGACTAATTTACCTTCAGGAATGGTTAAATTGATATTATCTAAGGCTTGAAAATTGCCGAAACGTTTAGAAACTTGCTGGATGATAATACTCATATTTTTAGGTTTTTTGTAGAACGTAGGTTGGGTTGAAGCATGAAACCCAACGCCCGCTCATATTTTTAGGTTTTTTGTAGTTAGGTAGTGTGAATTTTGTGGGCGGTTTTACGTTCGAGAATTTCTTTGATAATTAAAGTAACTCCCGCTAGTAAAGCTAGAATAGCCGCCGCACTAAAAGCGGCAGGAGTGAGATAATTTTTATAAGCCTGTTCTACGAAAATTGGCAGGGTGGCAGTTCTCCCTAAAATACTGCCAGAAACCACAGAAACCGCCCCAAATTCTCCCATCGCCCGGGCATTAGTTAACAGCACTCCGTACATCAATCCCCAACGAATATTGGGTAAAGTTATGCGCCAGAAAATCTGCCAATCACTTGCCCCTAAAGTGCGCCCCGCTTCCTCTTGTTCCAAGCCAATTTCTTCTAAGACTGGGATAACTTCTCTAGCGACAAAAGGCATAGTAACAAATATAGTTGCTAATACCATTCCGGGTAAAGCAAAAAGTATTTTTATATCGAAAAATTCTAGAAAAGAACCTAACCAACCATTGCGCCCATAGAGCAGTACAATCATTAAACCCGCTACCACGGGAGAAACGGCAAAAGGTAAGTCAATTAAACTAATTAATAACGTTTTGCCACGAAATTGATTGCGAGCAATTACCCAGGCGGCACAAAGTCCGAAAATTGTGTTTAAAGGTACAGTAATTAGGGCAATAATTACTGTTAATCTTACCGCTTCGATAAAGTCAGAAGTTCCCGCCGCTTCTAAAAAAGCTTGGAATCCATTGCGAAAAGCATAGTAAAATACTGCCGCTGCTGGAATAAATAATAACAGTGCCAGATAGACAAGGGCAATGATAATTAGTAGGGGTTTGTAATCCCATTCTTTCTGTTTAGTTAAGGCTTTTGGATTCTGCATTTTTGATCTGTCTCCAGTCATACTGTAATGTTTTTTACTCTTTACTTAACTCTGTATTTTTGCCCCCATTGTTGCAGGAAATTAATTACTACTAACATCCCTAGGGAAACCAGCAATAAAACCATGCCGATTACTGTCGCCCCCGTGTAATCATATTCCTCTAGTCTTTGGAAGATTAAAACTGGGGCAATTAAATCCTTAAAGGGAATATTAGAGGAGATAATAACTACAGAACCATATTCACCGATCGCTCTGGCAAAACCGAGGGCAACTCCTGTTAAAATAGCGGGCAGTATTGTGGGAAAAATCACTCGCCAAAAGATTTGCCAAGAGGAAGCTCCGAGGGATAAAGCTGCTTCTTCTACTTCTTTTTCCATTTCCTGTAAAACCGGCTGTAGGGTGCGGACAATGAAGGGTAAAGCGATAAATAACATCGCCACAAAAACCCCTAAAATGGTAAAGGATATCTTAATACCAAAGGTGGCAAAAAATTGACCGATCCAACCGTTATCACTATAAACTGTGGCGAGGACTAAACCAGCAACAGAAGTGGGTAAAGCAAAGGGCAAATCTACACAAGCATCGACAATTTTTTTCCCAGGAAATCGATAACGCACTAATACCCAAGCGATAATAGTGCCAAAAACTCCGTCAATTAGTCCAGCGATTAAGGAAGTAAAAAAAGTGACTTGGTAGGCGGATAAAGAAATCGGTAAAGTGGCAATGCGCCAAAATTCGGCAAAACCAAGAGTTAGGGATTTAGCAAATAGTGCCGCTGCTGGTAAAACCAACAAAACCACTAGATAACTAATGGTAATTACCCAAGGAATAGAAACTTTTTTCAGGGGTTGACTGGGAGATAAAGATAATTGTGGGTTAGCCATTGTTAATTATTGCTAAGTAAGTAGTTCCAATTAAATAGAAGATAAATTTTGCTTTTGATCACCCCCACCCCCCTTGATAAGGGGGGTGGGGATCCGCCTTGATAAGGGGGGTGCCGATTAGAGATTACCAATTGTCCGCTTCTTCAAGAACTTGTGCTGAATCATACCAAACTTCTACATCTAAATCTGCCAGATAGGAAAGGGCATTTTCTATCCCTTGGGAGTTGCCTTGTAGTTGTAGATCGAACCAGCCATCTTGATTATTATTGGCAGCTAACAAAGCGGAAAATATATTCACTTTTAGACCAGAAAAAGACCCTAAACGTGCTATAATTGGCTCGTTAATATATTGTTTAGGAATCCGAATTTTTATTCTTCGGGAAGTGGGGCGATCGAGTCCAGATTGATCGAGATGTAAGTCACTTTGGGGATGATTAATAGTTTGCCATTGAGGTTGATTATCCATGGTTTTTATCCTTTAAGATTTACCAGCTTTAGTCAGAATTTTATCGAACAAGCCTCCATCATCAAAAAATTGCTTTTGTACCTTATCCCAACCGCCTAAATCCTGCACGGTAAAGAGATTTTTTATCTGAGGAAATTTACTCTCAAACTCTTTAACTACCGTCGGCTCAACGGGACGAAAACCCACCTGAGCAAATTCTCTTTGTGCTGCGGGAGTAAATAAAAACTGTACAAAAGCTTCGGCCACTTTTCTTGTACCTTTTTTATCCACATTAGCATCAACAACCGCCACGGGATTATCAATAGAAATATTATAATCGGTGGGAACAGTATAAGCTAACTTCTCACCTTTTTGATTAGCGAGAATCATCTCATTTTCGTAATTAATTAGCACATTTCCCTGACCTTGTTTAAAAAATACATCACTAGATTCGCGAGCATCTCTAGGTAAAACTGGCGCATTTTTAAACACTTTTTCGACAAAAGTTTGCGCCGCTTGTTCACTGCCTCCCGCTTGCGTCACCGAACCCCAAAGAGCGAGAAAATTCCAGCGCGCTCCGCCAGAAGTCTTGGGATTAGCGGTAATAACTTTAATATTATCCTTGGCTAAATCTGACCATTGATTAATTTTAATATTGGCATCACGAGGAACAAAAGCCACCACAGATTTATGAACAATAGAGTCATTGGGTGCTTCTTTTTCCCAACCGGGTTGAATTAATCCCGCTTGCTCAATTTTCTTGGTATCCAAAGCTAAAGCCAACGCTACCACATCCGCTTCTAAACCATCGATAACGGCACGAGTTTGGGAACCGGAACCACCATAACTCTGTTCAAAAGTTACTTTTTGCCCCGTTTTTTGTTGCCATTCCTCGACAAATTTGGGAATGATTTTTTCGTAGGCACTTTGGGTGACAGCATAGGAAACAAGTGTCACAGTCACGGGTTTTTGGCTGTCATTGCCGCTATTGGTGGGGGATGAGGTACAAGATGCCAGCATTCCTCCCGTCAGGACAGTTGCCATGAGTAGGGATAAACAAGACTGGGATGACTGCATCGGCGGCGCTCCTAAGCTTTACTCTGAGGTTGTATCTGTTTTCAGGTGTAGTTTAATCCTACAGCATGGGAAACAAAATTTCAATACATTTATAAAACAAATTGGAAATAAGGTGATAACAAGGGAAACTGTGAGAAGATAAAATCAGTGCTACATCTAGGTTTGAGACTATGGGCAAGAGCGTCAAGGCCAAAAAAACAACCCTCCTACAACAACTGATTAACCAGAGTTTTCTCTTTCGCGGACTAGAGGAAGCTTGGTTAAGTCAGTATCTCGATGCCGACAATCTCAAGTTAGAGACGCTATTTTCCAATCGTCCCGTCTATACGGCTTTTCTTCCCGATGAATTTCTAGATGTTTTGTATGTGATTTTGAATGAGGGTGTAATCGTTGTCCGCAGCACACCCCTCGACCGGATTATTGCCATTACCTACCCCGGTAGCTGTTTTGGCATGAGGAGTTTACCCTTTAGTTATGGTTTAGCCAGTCGCGCCTTTCCCTGTTTGGTGGAATCCTATAAAACTACCCACGTCCTGAAAATTCCCTTATCGGCGCTAGAAAAGATTTACAACGATAACGAAAGTTTTCGTCAACGGTACTGTTTTTTATTTGAATTACAGCAAAAATTCGAGTATCATTTGCTTAATTGCAGTAGCTATCCACCCCAAGCTGTAGCCACTTTACTCAGAGCCTTAATCTATCAAGAAAGAGAATTAGGCAGTCAACCAGATGCCGAAAATATCTATACTTTTGATCTATCCGTCGATGTGATTGCTCGCGCTTGTCAACTCAATCAACGCACCGTCGAACAGGTATTAAAAGGATTGCAAAACGTGGGATTAATTGCCTCAGAATCGACGGGGGATTTAATTCGGGTACTGGATGCCGAGGGTTTAAAAGAAGTTTACAGTGCCACCAGAGATAAAGTTAATTGGTGGCCCCTAAGATAAGTAGGTTTGGCCTTATTTATTATTGCCATTGACAGCGCTTTAAGGCATCTTCGGCAGCCGCTTTGGTGGCATCCTGTTTCCGTTTGCCTTTACCTGTACCGTAGAGAAGATGATTAACCCGCACTTCGGCAGTAAATTCCCTAGCGTGGGGGGGGCCGGTAACATCAATGATCGCATATTCTGGATTAGAGGCGAAATTGGCCAGCGCCCACTGTTGAAAGAGATTTTTGGCATCGATAAAAGATGGCGATTCCGATTGTTGAGAGACTAAATGAGAGGCAACAGGGATAAAAAGCCCGTGCAGATAGTTTTTAACCGCATTTAACCCCGAATCTAGATAATAAGCCCCAATTATCGCTTCAAAAGTGTCCGCTAATAGGGTAGGATTTGATCGCCCCCGATCTTTAATTGCTCCCTTGCCTAAACGCATTAACTCCCCCAGGCCGATTTCAATGCCTAATTGCGCTAATTGTTCTTCTTTGACCAAATTTGACCGCAAACGGGTTAATTCGGCCTCGTTCATGGCGGGATATTTTTGATACAATAGTTCGCCCACCAAAAAAGCCAAAATCGCATCGCCTAAAAATTCTAGGCGCTCGTTATTTTCCGTCAATTCCGACTGTTCATTGACATAGGAACGATGGGTTAAAGCTTGGGTGAGAAGGAGAGCATTTTGAAAAGGAGGCAAACAAGACATTGCACGAGTAAGTCAAGAGCATTTCTTATCTTAATCTGACCCCACCGCGAATAGATGAGACGAACGATCCTTTTTTTACTGTTTTTTCCGGCTAGTTTAGGCATAATCTCCCAAATCTTCTCACCGGAAAACCTATCCGCTGCTATTCTTGCCCTAGGTATCCTGGGGATGTGTATGGAACAGGCACGCATGGCGGCGGTGGACTTGGCAGAAATTGCCCAATTTCAGCAAAAAACCAGCGATCCTCGCCTCGATCGCTTTTTTATCGTCACAGTTAGTACAATTGTTTTAGAATTATCGGGCTTTTATCTGGCTGCCCTCTCGATAGGATGGGGAGCTTTAATAGTTTTAGTCAGTCAAATTTGGTTTCAATGTTTAGCCAAGATTCAACTGCAGCCAAGCACAGAAAAAATTATTGACCATGGCATAGTGCCACGTTTACCCATCTTACTCGCTGACGGAATCGGCATAATCTTCGTGGCTTTCTGGTTAGCCAAAATCGCTCCCCTAATTATGGCCATAACTTTAACGACAATGTTATTAATCTACGGCTCTATTAAGTATAGACCTCTTGTCAAAATCAAAAATCTTCCCTTATCTGAGGAGTAAGTAGCCAGTATTCGGTCGTCAGGAGAATCAAGAATGAGCTTTAATCAACTAAATTCTCTACTTAGAGATTTTATGCCTATTTTTCTCATTTTTGAACTCTCAAAAATTAATTATCCAAGAACTCTCCTGTAGTCCCTCGAAATTACCGCAGAAATCGAGTGCCTTAATCAACCCGACAAAAAGTTAATTTTAGAGAGAATTCCCCCAGATGAAACCATTACCCATTATTTTATCAGTAGTCCAGACGCAGGAGGCTCTCTTAGGTTTGGTGGGTAAAATGTATTCTAAGATATAGTCCTGCTGGCGAGCGAGTGGCAGGAACCCGACCGACACAGAGGACACGAAGATTGATCGCTTCTATAGTAAGTTAA
>Ga0208485_1000642_pt1 | contig 10157 bp, 7 predicted proteins | sample LakMenEpi27Jul12_FD_150707 | JGI IMG/M metagenome (GOLD analysis project Ga0208485, IMG submission 150707) | Freshwater microbial communities from Lake Mendota, WI - 17JUL2012 deep hole epilimnion (SPAdes) | ecosystem: Environmental > Aquatic > Freshwater > Lentic | place: Lake Mendota, Madison... | reverse complement strand
GACACTAAGGGGATTAACCACAAAGGCACGAAGGACACTAAGGGGATTAACCACAAAGGCACAAAGGACACTAAGGGGATTAACCACAAAGGCACGAAGGTCACAAAGATAGAAGAACCACAAAGGCACAAAGGACACTAAGGGGATTAACCACAAAGGCACAAAGGACACTAAGGTTATGGATGAGAGGGCTAATGATTTATCTAAGGAGATTATTGGGGCGGCGATCGCTGTTCATCGGGAGTTGGGTCCAGGACTATTGGAGTCGGCCTATGAGGCCTGTTTAGAGTACGAGTTATTGGATAGGGGGATAGCGGTGGAGCGTCAAGTTCCTCAATCAGTGATTTATCGCGGTGTTAAACTTGATTGTGGTTATCGTCTCGATCTATTGGTGGAAAATCTGGTTATTGTCGAACTGAAAACTGTTGAACAACTTACCCCCATTCACGAGGCCCAGTTGTTAACCTATCTCAAATTACGCCGGCTTTGGCTAGGATTACTGATTAATTTTAACGTTCCCGTTCTCAAACAAGGCATCAAACGCCTTGTCAACAATTAATCTTTGTGTCCTTTGTGCCTTTGTGGTTCTTTATCCCAAGAGTCTAAATTATGAATACTTACAAAATACAAACAGTTTTAACTGAAGATGGGACGGTATTATTGAAAGAATTACCTTTTCAGGCTGGAGATGCGGTGGAAATTATTATTTTAGAGCAATCTAAAACATCGTCATCATCTAGTCAGGAAAAACTAATACATTCCTTGAAAGGTTCTGTCCTTCGTTATGATGATCCCTTTGAACCAGCTATTCCACCAGAAGACTGGGAAGTTCTAAAATGATTATTTTGGACACTCATATTTGGCTCTGGTGGGTTGACAGTAGCTCACGTCTCACAGCACGGCTAGAACAATTAATTTTAGAGCATCAGGTTAGTCAGCTTGGAGTTAGTATTTTTTCTTGCTGGGAAGTTGCTAAATTAGTTGAGAAGAACCGAGTGGAGTTATCTTATCCGGTCGATGAGTGGCTCAATTATGCGATCGCTTATCCAGGTGTTCAATTACTTCCACTGACGTTACCCATTATCGTGCAATCAACTCAACTTGCTGGATTTCATAACGATCCAGCCGACCAAATTATTGTCGCCACAGCGAAGGTTCACAATTGTCCCCTCCTGACAGTAGATGAAAAAATACTTGCCTACCCCGACGTAAACACGCTTAAGTGATTCCTTTTAGCCAAAGAACTCGCCTATTTATAGCTTATGCGCCAGAAAAAATTGGACTACCGATGCGATCGCCTACAATCGTCTAGTCACCTCCTGTCCAAAGATTACGGACTAGCCAACGAATACAAACCCTCTCCCCAATAAACAACCCTTCCTTTGTGTCCTTTGTGCCTTTGTGGTTCCTTATCTCAAGAGTCTCAATTATGAATACCTACAAAATACAAACAGTTTTAACTGAAGATGGGACAGTATTATTGAAAGAATTACCTTTTCACGCTGGAGATGCGGTGGAAGTGATCATACGATCGCATCCCAAAACTCAGCAAGATAAAATTATTACTAATAAATCAGCGTCTAATTTATATCCGTTACGGGAAAAAGAACCCTCTCGATACGACGAACCTCTTGAGCCTGCGGATAGGGAATATCTCAAGGGAATTTCATCTATGTTGAGTGAATGGGAGTCAGAGGCTGATGAATGTGCCTACAGTGATTTATGACCGATCGAAGTATTGTAGAGAAAGCTCTCAAACAATTACTTAAGCTCAACTAAACCTTCGTGTCCTTTGTGCCTTTGTGGTTCTTTTATCTCCCATGACCTACCGTAAAAAACTCATTGAAGTGGCCCTACCCCTAGAAGCCATTAACGTCGAATCGGCACGGGAAAAATCGATTCGCCATGGTCATCCCTCTACTCTACATCTTTGGTGGTCCCGGAAACCTTTAGCTACAACTAGGGCGGTTTTATGGGCTTCTTTGGTGGATGATCCTTCCAGTTGGCCAGAGAAATTTCCCACGGAAGAAGCACAGAATCGGGAACGGCAGCGATTGTTTGATATTTTGGGTAGGATTGAGCTTGAAAAGGACAAAAAAGGCAACACTAAGCAGGTGGTTAGAGGGTTGGTATCTTGGGATGAGATTAACCAGCCTAACTCAGCAGTATTGCTAGAAGCACAGCGAGAAATTGCGCGCTGTTTGGCTTGGGAACGTGGGGAAGAACCCCCCACTAAACCTGATGCTATACGGGATTATATCGCTAAATATGCCCCCCCCGCCTATGACCCGTTTTGTGGTGGTGGTTCCATTCCTTTGGAGGCCCAGCGCTTGGGTTTGCAGGCCCACGGTAGTGACCTCAATCCGGTGGCGGTGTTGATTACTAAGGCTTTGATCGAGATTCCGCCCAAGTTTAAGGATAAACCGCCGGTTAATCCCGATTCTCGCCAAAAACAAAAGATTTCTTCCTGGGAAGGGGCCCAGGGATTGGCCGCAGATGTGCGCTATTACGGTCAGTGGATGCGGGATGAGGCTTTTAAAAGGATTGGCTATCTTTATCCGATGGTGGAAACCAACCACAAAGGCACAAAGGACACTAAGGTGATTGCTTGGCTTTGGGCCAGGACGGTGAAGTGTCCTAATCCGGCCTGTGGCTGTCAGATGCCTCTGGTTAATAAGTTCTCGCTTTCGACGAAGAAGGGTAAGGAGGCTTGGGTTGAGCCTATTGTGGGGGATTTTAACCACAAAGGCACTGAGGGGGATTTTAACCACAAAGGCACAGAGGACACAAAGGAGGATGATTTTGGTGTCTCTGGGGTGCCACCCAAAATCCGCTTTGAGGTCAAAACGGGTAAGGGTACGGCCCCAGATGGGACGGTAAACCGCAAGGGTGCAGTTTGTATCGCTTGTAATACTCCTGTTCCTTTTGATCATATCCGTAGGGAAGGTAAGGCAGGCCGGATGGATGCTCAGTTAATGGCTATTGTCGCTGAAGGACAAGGGGGAAGGGTTTATCTTTCTCCTGATGAGGAACAGGAATATATCGCTAAAAAAGCACAGCCTGAATGGAAACCAGAAACAGAATTAATCTGTAAATCGGGCGTTATTAATGCTCCGCTTTATGGCATGACCAAACACGCCGATTTATTCACTCCCCGTCAACTCGTCGCCCTCACTACTTTTAGCGATTTAGTAAGTGAAGCCAGAGAAAAAATTAAAGCTGATGCAGTAGCCGCAGGAATCCCTGATGATGATTTACCTCTTAATGATGGGGGAATAGGTGCGACGGCTTATGCGGATGCAGTGGCGACTTATTTGGCTTTTGCGGTGGATAAGGGGGCAAATATTTGGTCATCCTTGTGCAGTTGGATGAACGATAGAGGTGCTATGAGGGAAACTTTTGCGAGACAAGCAATACCAATGATTTGGGACTTTGCTGAAGCTAATCCTTTTTGTAATTCAGGTGGCAACTTTGAGATGTTTATAAATCGCTCAGTGGATGTAACACAAATTATCAACTCTGACAGCATCGGGAAGGTATTCCAACATGATGCTGCTATTAAGCATAAAAGCGATTCAGTCACCAAATTAATTTCATCAGACCCCCCATACTATGATGTAGTCCCTTATGCCGATCTCTCAGACTTCTTCTATGTTTGGATGCGTCGGTCTATAGGTTCAATTTATCCAGCAATTTTTAATACTTTATTAGTTCCTAAAACTCAAGAAATGGTTGCCGATCACTTTCGACATGGAAGCAAGGAGAAGGCAAAACAATTTTTTGAAGATAGTCTTATTCAAGTTTTTAAACGAGTCAATCAAATCAACGATAAAGATTATCCCGTAACAATCTACTATGCGCTCAAGCAAACTGAAACTGATGAGAGCGATCAAGTGGCTTCTACTGGATGGGAAACCATCCTTGAAGGCTTAATCCAATCTAACTTTAGTATTTATGGAACTTGGCCTATTCATACTGAAAGCTCTGGCAGAATTAGAGCAACAGGCAGCAACGCCCTCGCCTCATCTATAGTCCTCGTGTGTCGTCCCCGTCCCGCCGACGCGCCCAAAGCCAGCCGCCGGCAATTCCTCAACGAACTGAAGCGAGACCTTCCCCAAGCCCTAAAACTGCTGCAACAGGGCAATATTGCCCCCGTTGACCTCGCCCAAGCCAGTATTGGGCCCGGGATGGCAATCTACTCCAAATACGCCGCTATCCTCGAATCTAACGGCACTTCCATGGGTGTTCGCACGGCCCTGCAACTGATTAACCAGATTCTCGACGAATTTCTCACCGAACAAGAAGGAGAATTTGATAGTGATACCCGTTGGGCGCTGACTTGGTTCGAGCAGTACCAATTCAACGAAGGACTATATGGCAATGCAGAAACCCTCTCCAAAGCCAAAAACACCAGTATTCAGGGCATGGTTGAAGCTGGCATACTAGAAGCAAAAGCCGGTAAAGTGCGACTACTCAAGCGCGAAGATCTTAAAACCGATTGGAAGCCAGAAAAAGATGAGCGGACACCCATCTGGGAAATCACCCAACACCTCATCCATACCCTCGATAAAAATGGCGAAACCGGAGCCGCAGAACTCTTGGCTAAACTAGGAAACAAAGCCGATTTAGCCAAAGAACTCGCCTATAGACTTTATAGCCTCTGTGACAGAAAAGGTTGGACCCAAGAAGCCATAGCCTACAATAGCCTAGTCACCTCTTGGCCAGAAATCACCCGCCTAGCCAACGAATATAAACCCTCTCCCGAACAACTATCCTTTTCTTTGTGACCTTTGTGCCTTTGTGGTAAATCCCCCTTCGTGTTCTTTGTGCCTTTGTGGTTCCCCAAACTTCGTGTTCTTTGTGCCTTTGTGGTTCAAAATCCCCCTTCGTGTTCTTTGTGGTTCAAAATCCCCCTTCGTGTGGTTATCTCTCCCAAATTGAGGCATTATAAAAATAACTCCTCATCAAATCCCATGGCAATCAGCAATCGTGAACGAGTCGGACGCGCCCTAGATTTCCTCAGAGAGGGACTATACCCCTTCATTGAACGAGAAATGAAAGCAAGCTACGGCCAGAAGTGGCTCGCCGTGGCCTTAAGTTGCCTCCCTGAGAGCTACACGATCCGCAGGACAGGTGATGCCGTCCTCAAGGAAGACGTTTCGGCCCTGCTAATTGTCCTCTGGGAGCAGTGGAATGAAGTTTTTAAGAAAACCCTAGGCAGAAGCGATCGCTCTCTGTCCAGTGAACTAAGAGATGTCCGCAACGCCTGGGCCCATAACGATGCTTTCAGCCTCGACGATGCTTACCGGGCTTTTGATAGCATCTCTCGCCTACTGAGTTCGGTTTCCGCCGACACCCAAGAGGTGGAGAAGCAGAAGCAAGAAATCCTCAGACTTCGCTTTGAAGAACAGGCCCGGCGAGAGACAAGGCGCCAAGCGATCGCCCCGACGGAGGGACAACCGATGTCGGGATTGAAACCCTGGCGGGAAATCGCCACCCCCCACCCCGATGTGGCTTCTGGACGCTTCCAACAGGCCGAATTTGCCGCCGACCTCTGGCAAGTCTATCTCGATGAAGGCTCTGACGAATACCGCGACCCGACGGAATTTTTCCGCCGCACCTACCTCACAGAAGGACTCAAGCAACTTCTGACCAATGCCCTGCTGCGTCTGAGTGGTAATGGCGGAGAGCCGGTGATTGAACTGCAAACTAACTTCGGTGGCGGAAAAACCCACGCCATGCTGGCCCTCTACCATCTGTGCAATGCTTTGGCGATCGAAGATCTTCCCGGTATGGAGTCGATCTTCCAAGCTCTGAACATTAAAAAACCCCCCGAAAATGTCAACATTGCTGTTCTGGTCGGCACTAAAGTCCAGCCTAGTGGCATTCCCCCCTATAAACCGGAACACAACAAGCAAAATCGCCCAGAAATCAAGACCCTGTGGGGAGAAATAGCTTGGCAACTCGGCGGCGCTGAGGGCTACGCTCTGGTTCGCAACGCCGATGAAACTTCCACTAATCCGGGGGACGCACTCAAAATATTGTTTAATCGTTTTTCACCCTGTTTGATCTTGATCGACGAATGGGTTGCCTATGCCAGGCAATTGCACGACAAGAACGATATTCCCGGCGGTAGTTTTGACACCCAGTTTACATTTGCCCAAACCCTGAGCGAGTCGGCGAAAAATGCCCAGCAGACGCTTTTGGCTGTGAGTATCCCCGCTTCGGAAACCGTTGACGAAAAAACCGGAGAAGTACGGACTACAGATGTTGAAACCGGAGGAGAACGGGGCACAGAGGCCCTAGACCGCCTTAAAAATGCGATCGGGCGCGTCCAGTCCCCCTGGCGACCCGCCAGTGCCGAGGAGAGTTTCGAGATCGTCCGCCGCCGCCTGTTCCAGACCATGACTGACTCGGAACTATATGTGGCCAGGGATGCGGTTATTAAAGCTTTCTCCGAGATGTATCGCACCCAGGCCCAGGAGTTTCCTAGCGAATGCCGGGAGGCTGACTACGGGCGCCGCCTGCGGGAAGCCTATCCCATTCACCCGGAATTTTTTGATCGCCTCTACTCCGACTGGTCAACCCTCGATAAATTCCAACGCACCAGGGGTGTTTTGCGACTCATGGCCAAGGTCATCCATTCCCTTTGGGAGCGAGAGGACAAGAGCTTGTTGATCATGCCGTCCCACGTCCCGATGGATGATGCTCAGGTTCAGTCGGAGTTAACCCGCTACTTAGATGATAATTGGGTTCCGATCATCGAAAAGGATGTGGATGGCCCCAATTCTCTGCCCCTCGACATCGATCGCCAAAATTCCAACCTGGGACGCTATTCTGCTTGCCGTCGGGTTACGCGCACTATTTACCTTGGCTCGGCCCCCACGATTCGGGCTGCTAACCGAGGACTAGAAGATAAGAGGATCAAACTCGGTTGCGTGCAGCCGGGGGAGACTGTAGCCACTTTTGGTGATGCCCTACGGCGGCTAACAGATCGGGCCACCTACCTCTACATCGATGGCAACCGCTACTGGATTTCCAATCAGCCCAACGTCACCCGCACAGCCCAAGATCGGGCAAACCTGCTCTTTGAGGAGCGGTATAAAGTGACAGAAGAAATCGTCCGGCGCTTGAAGGCCGACCAGCAGCGAGGCGAGTTTGGAGCGATTCATATTGCCCCAGAATCTACTGCTGATATTCCCGATGATCCTCATCTGGGGGTGCGGCTTGTAGTTCTCGGTCCTGGGCAACCCCACAGCAAATCCGCCGAAGATAGCCCCGCTCGGCGTTTAGTGGCGGAAATTCTCAATCAGAGAGGGGGTAGCCCCCGCTATTACAAGAATACGCTTGTATTCGTTGCCGCTGACAAGTCGAACTTGGAAAACTTAGAGAAGAACGTCGCCGGATATCTTGCCTGGAATTCAATTGTGGCGGATAAGGAAACCCTCAATCTCGATGTTTCTCAGAATAAACAGGCGATCACTAAGCGCGATCAAGCCGACAAGGACGTAAGCACAATCCTCAACCAAACCTATAAGTGGCTGCTGGTTCCAGAGCAACCCGACCCCCAGAAAGGCATCCACTGGACTGAAACCCCTCGACCGGGGGATGATTCCCCTATCGATCGAGCCAGCCGCAAACTGGTTCATGAGGAGCAACTGATTACCCATTACTCTGGTGACAACCTGCGGAGGGAAGCCCTCGACAAATACCTGTGGCGTTCAACTAACCACATCGATCTGAAACGTCTGTGGGAGTACCTAGCGCAGTATCTTTACTTGCCCCGTCTCAAGAACCAGGATGTTCTACTTCAAACTGTGCGGAACGGAGTCCGTTCTACGCTTGTACAGGAGAACTTCGCTTATGCAGAGGGCTGGGATGAGGCGAAGCAAAGATATACTGGTCTTGTCATCCTTCGGGATATTAACCCGAGTATCAGCAGTCACATCCTTCTGGTTAAGCCTGATGTAGCCATGGGGCAGCTAGAGGCCGAGAAACCAGCTAACCCCCCGACCGCTGCCGAGACTGATTCCGTTATCTCTAGTGACCGCGATCGGCCGCCATCTTTACCCTCTGGTGTTGGATTAACTGCGAAAGAGTCCCCCGATGATCTGGTTGAGAAAAAGCCGGTTCTGCGGAGGTTTTACGGCATTGTCTCGATCGATCCCCTGCGGATCAATCGAGACGCTCCAGCGATCACTAACGAGGTAATCCAGCATCTCACCCGACTCAGTGGGGCCAGGGTTAAGGTAACACTGGAGATCGAGGCCGAAATTCCCGATGGTGCGCCCGATGATGTGGTGCGGACGGTGACGGAGAATTGTCGGACTTTGAAATTTAATAATCAGTCTTTTGAACCGGAGTGAATATCGGGAAATTTCCCTATCTGGATTCGGTCATGGCTCTCTTAATTCTTTGCGTGATCAGTTTAACTTACTATAGAAGCGATCAATCTTTGTGTCCTCTGTGTCTGGAGTGGTTCCTTCCACTCCCTCGCCAGCAGGACTGTATCTTAGAATACATTTTACCCACCAAACCTAAGAGAGCAATAATAATCCCCCTTTTATCTGAAAAAGAGGGATTTATTTAGTCCAAATTGGTTAGATTGTGAGGAAAGTTTTCACCCTTCTCAGTCTCAAGACAAGAGATTTTCTGCTGATGTCTTCCCACTACCAAAGTCCGCGGATAGGAGATACACTAGGCTCGGGAGCAGGTTGGGGAGCAACTTCAGTAAAGGTTCTGGTTTCCGGGGGTAAAGCGGGAAGTCCCCAAGCGGGTTGTTTTTCGTTGATTTCTCTTAAAAGTTGCGAGCGAGTGCTACTGACGGCGATTTCTGATTTTAGTTTCAAGCGGGAAACCCAATAGGGATGAGCTTTACCCACATAAACTAATTTGCCATCTACCACTTGCAAAATCACGTCATCACCACCCATGGCATCCCCAACAATACGAGTGGTGGTTCCGTCAGCAAAGTCGCCGTTGAAAATTTCTTTGCCATCCACTGTTACAAGTCTGATCAATTGGATGGACATAATGCCACCCACGGTTCCCCGGACGCGACCGAGTATATAGTCACCGGGGTTGAGTTGCGGCTCACCTCTGTAGGTGTCATGGCCGCGCAGTTGACTGATCAGGATTTCGTTATTTTGCGGTTCTGCTTGTACGGGTACAGCACCAACGGTAGTTAGGGCAACTAAACCGGCAAAACCAGCGACAAGGGAAATTTTGTTAAACACAATTACCTCAAGCAAAAAGTTAGTAAATTGTCTATAGACGTTTTAGATTATAACCTAGTTCCCAATTTTGTCTATATTGCGAAATATTAGTTTAATAATTTCTCGATCAAGCGGTTGGAGGTTTCAGTTATCAGTTATCAGATTGCAGTTTTAAGTAGACAGTGTTGGGTGAAAACTTCGGTGTCTTCTGGACATCAGGTGAAAAATGTTCACTATGTCACATAATGGGCGCAAGCAGTTCGATAAACTCACTGACCACCTTGCGCCCCTACAGCCGGCACGATGTTAATGGTAGGGACATAAGGCTTATGCCGTTTTTTCGATAAGATAAGCTGATCACTTTAACTCCAATATAACCAAACTTGGGAGCTTTCTTTTCACTGATTACTGATTACTGTTTACTGCTCACTGAAAAACCCCCACCCCCCCACTTCCCCTGAAAACTGGATTAAGCTAGGCTCTAAGACCGCTCGACATTGCTGAATAATTGAGGATCGAGGGTGGGTAGTTCGATATCTTTTTCTGCTGGGGAAGAGGCCAACTGGAAGCGATTGAAGGTTTGTTGAACGCGATCAAAAATGCTGATTTTTTGCTCGCTATTGTTCTGGGGTTCGGGAATAGGTTCCACTTCTAGCGGAGGCTGAATACCGGGGGCAGGTTCGTTAATCTCTTTTGTCTCTGGTATGGTGGTTAGGGGAGATTCGATCGCTTCAGGGGTTTCCTCTACCTTTTCGATTGTTTCTGTCTCCACTGGTTTTTCTTCCACGATTGGGCTTTCTGACTCAATAACAGGGTTTTCCTCAACTATAGGGCTTTCTGGCTCAATAACAGGGGTTTCCTCAACTATAGGGGTTTCTTCCTCAACTATAGGGCTTTCCTCAACTATAGGGGTTTCTTCCTCAACTATAGGGGGTTCCTCAA
>Ga0208485_1000639_pt1 | contig 10219 bp, 18 predicted proteins | sample LakMenEpi27Jul12_FD_150707 | JGI IMG/M metagenome (GOLD analysis project Ga0208485, IMG submission 150707) | Freshwater microbial communities from Lake Mendota, WI - 17JUL2012 deep hole epilimnion (SPAdes) | ecosystem: Environmental > Aquatic > Freshwater > Lentic | place: Lake Mendota, Madison... | reverse complement strand
AAAAATGACAATATCAAACATATTGATGACTTTGTTTTTAATTGTCATATCACCTAAGGAGTTAAAAACTGCCAGTCCTATCATCAAAAAAATTGAAGTAGTGGAACCGGTTATTGAATTTGAAACTGTTACGTTAACAATTTATAGTCCAGTTATTGGAGAAACAGATTCAACCCCCAACATAACGGCGAGTGGTTTTAAAATCAATACTAAACATCCAGAGAGACATAAGATAATTGCGGTTAGTAGAGATCTTAAAAAGAAATGGAAGTTTAATACTAAGGTTAGAATTACAAATGGTGGAAAGTACAATGGTGTTTACACTGTTAAAGATGTGATGAACAAACGTTATAAAAACCGAATTGATATATTGGTGGGTGTAAATCATAAACCAATTAAGTTGAGAGGAATAAAGGTTCATGAAATAATTGACACAGATGAATAGACATGAGTATTATAAATTATTACAGGACCCCAAATGGAAGATTAAAGCATCTTTCATACGTAAAAGGGATAAACACATGTGTCGACATTGTGGTAAGAAGAGTCATAGACTCCAAGTACATCACACAATTTATATTAAAGGTCATATGCCATGGGAATATGACAACGAAACATTAATTAGTTTATGTTCAACCTGTCACAAAAAGGAACACGGTATCGAAACTAAAAAGAAAAAGAAGAAGGTCGATAAACCAAAGGTAGAAAAGAAAACTAAGAAACCAAAACGAACCATAAAAATTAAACCGATTGATGATGAGGGGAATGATTCAAATTAATTTAATTGAGGGTTATGGTACTATACTACGTAATTTTTACGAATCAATTGTTATTTGTAAAAGACTAAAACCACATTTAAAACACATAACTCTGATTGTTAATTGTGAGCATACACAATATTTTGAATCGACAATTTTTAGTAAATTATTTAATTTAGATTATTTAAAAAGTCACTTCGATGATATTGTTGTAAACGACAAATCGTTTGTAAACAAAGAATACAATGGAATAACACATGTCTACACAAGAGATGAACATATTCCTGGCGAAAAGGATTGGGATTTATTTTTGGATGGGGATTGTGATGAGATTCGATATTTATTTGACCATAGAATTGAGCCGAGGTTGTTGAATACATTAAGTGTTGATTATAATGAAACACCTAAAATAACAATAGATGAAGAGTTCAATTTATTTAGTGATTATGTCATGAATGAATATCAAAACGTAAAAAAATCAGACTATGTCACAATTCAATGGAGAAGTAAAATTTATGATACAGATGATGTAACAAATATGACCAACCCAATTGATTTATATGAAGATGAATTTAAGAAAATAATAAAGAGCAATAATTTAGTGTATGTTTGTGGTAATTTTTTTAAGTTAAAAGAAAAACTGTCAAGTTATCAAAATGTTTTTTTTAATGATGAGGTTTTAAATCAAGAAGACGGATTTCATAACATCAAAGATTTGGATTTATTATTAAAACAAAATCTATTAACCATTTTTGACATTTTAATGCTTAAAGATACTAAACACATATATCATTTTACTTGGTTTGGTAAACTCTCTTTGTTTTTAATTTTACCATATATAAACAGAACACCAATTACCATGTACACATTCCCAAGTGACATAATAAACAGAGGAGAATTTAACGGAAACATATATGATAGACAACATTGAATATATTAAACGATTGTTGAACTTTGATAATGAAGGTGATTTCTACATGCTTTATGTGTTCAAACGTAAGAAGGATCAACCTGAAGGTGAAAGAGATAATCATCAATCAGTAAGAACAATTAAATCATACTGTGTTGATAGTATTTCATATCTCAATATGAGATATGACGAAATAAAAACATTATGTGAAGTGTTTAAAGCGAGAGCATATATTCATGTTGTGAAACAAAATCACAAAGATGTCGCCATGAATATGATAACCGAAATTGTTACTCGTATTCAGTCGGGACAAATCAATCAAAAGAATGTATTTGATTCGGTTGTTGGTCAAATTAAAACAACTGAGAAGAGATGGATTATTGATGTTGATAATAAAGACACTAAAGAATTGGTTGGGATTATTGAAGTGATTCATTCACTAAGACCCGAAGGTGATAAACTTGAGGCATGTATACCAACAAAGAGTGGTTATCATTTAATAACAAAACGATTTGATGTTATGGAATTTAAGAAAGAATATCCAAACATTGATATCCAAAAGAAGAACCCAACATTATTATATTACCCAAACAGTTTAAATTATGAATAAGAGAATGTTAGAATCAAATAGTAAGATGCGATTCCTATTAGGAAATAACCCATTGGGTGAATTGGTTAGGATAATCAAAGAGATTTGGTTAGGATTTAAAATCGCAGAACAAAACAGAGATAAATCCCAATGGGGTAAATTTTAAGTTAAAATAAATCTATGCGAGAGTTTAAATTTTTTCAGAAGGGTACGGTAGATATGTTGGATGGTGAAACACATGTCACCGCATCATTCAATGACGATACACCAGAAGGTCATATGAGTAGAAGGGCATTATACCATACCAACCCTGATTTATATGGTAGACTTCGTCAATCCAACAATGAGATGGAGCAGTACTTTATTGAAAGAGGATTTCATCAAGAGGACTTAACGGAACAAAGAGATTTAAATGATAATCCAATAAGATTATTTCAAACAACATCGGTAACAACTGTTAAACCAAAGTGGTGGATGAAGATAAAGATGTTCTTTCAAGAGGTAAATTTTAATGGTGATATCTTAGGTATTATTCTTATTGCTGGTTCATTAACTTTTGGAGTAATTCTTGTCATATCAAAAATATTAAACGCATGGTAAGTGAATTCAAGTTTTTTCAGAAGAATAAATTTAAAGATAGATGTAGATTACAAGTTGGGTCATCTTTTGTCTTTAAAGGATATTATTGTACAGTCACACAAATGTTACAAAATGATTTTAGATTCACGGTTCAAGAAAATGGTTTCAGTCGCTTAATGTCATATAAATGTTATCTAACAACACCATCTGCTGCGGGTAGACAATTAAATCGAATATAATGATTTTCTTTTTATTTTATATAATAGGATTTATCCTAACACTAACATTCTTAAAGTTATATGGTAAGAAGATGGAGATTGATTATGATCCACCACATGATGAGGATTATGATGACTATAAAAATAATGCTGAAGCCTATCTATTCTTTTCATTGAGTTGGTTTGTAACAGCACCAATGTTTATTATTGTTGCAACGATTCAGTTGTTATATAAATTTGCTAAATGGTTTTTAAAATACCCAAACGTATAATATGATAAAACCATTTAAGTTCTTCCAGAAAGAAGATTATTTTCTTCCGATAGTAAGAAGAGGTGCGGGGAGAACCATCGCTCAAGACCTTGTGCCGGTTCAACCATTGGGTCCACCTGATAATGACTTTCATATTCTTAGGAATTCACTATACGGCGCACTTCGTACAAGAGAATGTGCGGTAATTTCATCATCCATTAGGGATTTCAATAATTGGAGAAATGAAACATTTGACAGAAGTGGTGTTTTTATTATAACCAATAGAGATTTCACACATACTAATGGAAATAACAATCAAACCACAAGATACAGGGCAATAACGCGAATTGATGATTGTTATGGACTAATGTTCGATGATTATATAACAACGGATAGAATTGAAGATATAATACTAAGTGGTTATGAAGATACCATAGACCACATTAGACAATTAATTGTTGAGGTTAACTTACACACAAGACATGAAAACGTTTAAATTCTTCCAGGAACCAAAACCAATACGATGGGTAACGGCCAATGGGTTATCACATCGTCTTGAGAATATATCTATTGACCATATTGTGAGTATCATTAGATGTATGAATGGGGAGGGCAATATGGTTATCCCAAATCCGTATGAAGGAAGAACACATAATGAATGGTCTATTATATTTGATAACGAATTAAGAAGGAGAAGAAATGAAACCATTTAATTTCTTTAAGGGTTATGTTTATAGTGATGAGTACACAATACCCGTACAACCAAATTTACCAATAGACGAAAGATACCCCGAATATTATAACACAGATGAATTAATATTCTTTGATGTAACCCAAGTTATGACTGACCCCGATAGTGTTCGACCATATAAATTTATGTTGTTTAGACATATTGAAGATGGGTACACAGTACAAGGACAAAGAATATATTCAGACCACCCAATGTGGAATTTTCCTGATGTAATATGACAATCTCGGAAGTTGGTAATAGTTTTATTAAAATAACGATATTTATATAAATAGACTATTTTATGGAAAATAAAGTTATTAAACTTAGTGAAAATGAATTATTAAATATTGTTAAAAGTGTTGTTCAAGAGCAATTTAAACAAGGTAATATTAACCCAAAGAACTTAAAATTAGGGGACGGTGGAAACAAAAATACGGGTCAAGTGGCAGATGTTAAAGCTCTACAACAAAAGCTTATAGATTTAAAACTATTAAAGACTAAAAGCAATAAACCGACCGGATACTTTGGTCCATTGACCGATGCGGCACTTAAACGTTACACCAATGCTAGTGGTAACAAACCATCGGTTGATAACAAATCATCAGTAAAAAACACTAGTCCTTGGGATGTTAATTCTTATCCATCTTGTGTCCAAAAGTTTGGTAAACCACAAAGCTCCGCATTAAATATGGCCAATTTATTTAATACAATGCGTTTTGGTAGTTACCAAATACATGGTACGGGGTTTTACGAAGGATATTTTTTTACTAATGATGGTAAATATTATTCAATATCCAATAAAAAACCAGGAACATATCGTTGTTCCTCTGACGGTAAAATAATGTTAGATATTGCCGATAAAGCAAATAACCCTAATACATTAAAAAGTGGTAATTATAAATATAGTCCAAGAATTGATGCTGAGCTTACACATATAAAAAATAAAAAAATGGATGACGCACCTTTCTTTATTTATGACCCTAAAGATAATTTAATTTTTCTATTTGATGTTGGTGGAAAATATGTTGCCAAATCTTCTGTTGTGGATGGTGGGGATGCTCAAAAAGAATTATCGTCACATAAAGCTTTTTCAAGAGAGGATTGGTGTAAAATAAATGGGTTGAATTCTGAACCACATTTTTGTACAAATAAAGAAACAAAAGAACCCCAACCTCCTTATATGGGACCAATAGAAAAAGTTGCTTCTAGATTCTTACCTAAAGGTATTTACACAATTAAAGGGTTGGTATACAAAAAGGGTTATGTTGGTAAAAGTAGTAACCAATTTAATTTGGCACCAATAAAGTTAGAAGGTACAATTACTGCCGCAATGAAAAAAGGTATCGGTACTGCAATTCACGGAATTCCGAATATGGAAAAAAGACTAAAACCAAGTAGGGAACTACAATCCCTTTTACAATCCGATCTTGACAATGGTAAAGTCCCTGCGGAATATATCAATAGTATTAAAGCCATATTGGCCGCAAACCAAAGTTATGGTTGTATCGGTATTCCAGCGTCATTTGTCGACTCTGAACAAGTTCAAACTTTAATTAGAAAACCTGGATTTAGGGTTTTTGCTATGGGTGAAGGTGCTGATTTATTGGTTAAAAACACTAAAGGTGATGATAACGAACCTTTGGTTGCAGAATCTGAAATTAAAAAAATCATTATCGATACGATTATTGATTTTAAGTCAAAGGCTTAATTTTCTTTCTACACATATCACAAATCCAAACACGTTCTCTATCAATTTGGGTCACCGTACCATCTGCTGCGTGCATTAAACACTCCTTATCATTCTCACAATGAGGAATGTTTAGATTATGACCAATTTCATGAAGTACGACCTTTTCTAATCTATCCATTAATTTAGCCTTTCCGTTTCTTTTAATTCTAAATGTTGAAACTACGCAGGTTTTACCCGGACGAAAGGCATAACCAATAATTCCATACTCTTTTATGTTTCTAACCTTATTGTGGTAGGCAATGTCAACATTTGTAATGAGTAGGATATTTTTATCACTATTATATTTGGTAATTATTTTGCTGGCCTCATATCTTGTACCACTCGAGGCTAATATATCCGAGGTTAATTCTTCTTTCTTATCAATTACACAGGTAATTTCGGGGTAAAAAGACTCCACAGACTTTTTGACAAACAAAATATCCGAATCATTAACATCTCCCAAAGCGACAATATGTAAAATAGGTTTAAAGTAGGGTTTGGGGGACTCTTTTAAAAATGAATCATCAATAACTCGGGTGTTAGTTGATAAAATCAATACACAGACCAAAACCGTAACAAATAGATATATTTTTTTCATATCACAAAAGTAATTAGAATATTCCAATAAAAAAAATATTTTATTTTACTGAATAATATGACAATCTCGGAAGTAGAATCGTGACAATCTCGGAAGTCGATAATAATATGTTAACCTAAGTTCCGGTTTTGTAGAACTATTTATAGAGAATGAAGATAGAAGCATTATTCATCTCAGATGTTCATCTGGGTTCAAAAGGTTCCAACGCAAATGAGGTCCTAAACATTCTTAAACAATACCAACCCGAATATCTATTCCTTGTGGGAGATATTATTGATGGATGGTTATTAAAAAGGAAGTTCCGTTGGCCTCAATCACATACCAATGTACTTAGGAAGATATTATCCTATTCAAAGAACGGTACTAAAGTTATATACATCCCCGGCAACCATGATGAATTCATGAGGGACTACCTTGAACTATCATTTGGAAACATAGAGGTTCACGATGAATATATCTACAAGAACACTTACATCACCCATGGTGATTTATATGATGGTGTGGTGAAACTTAAATGGCTAGGTATATTAGGATCAATTGGTTATGATTTGGCAATATCAATTGATAGAAGATTAAAATCTTGGGGATATAAGAGATCACTATCCAAATATCTAAAGAACAAAGTTAAGGAGGCTGTAAAGTTTATGACATCCTTTGAAGAAGAAATTGTTCGTCAAGGCATCAAACATAACTGTACAACTGTAATGTGTGGACACATTCATCATCCTGATGATAAAATAATTAATGGTGTAAGATACTTAAACACTGGTGATTTTATCGAAAATAATAGTTATATTATATACAACAACGATGAATACACGGTCATTAAGTAAGAGATTAACAATTGTAATCCCAAGTAAAAACGAGGGGGTGATTTTATATAACTGTATTCAATACATATCAAGACAGAACCACATCGACGGGGTAAGATTAATCATAGCAGATATATCAGATGATAATGACTCAATACTGTGGATTAAGAGAATACAAGCAGACTTCAGACACATATTAAAGATTATAGTTATCAAAGGAGGATATCCAGCACAGGGGAGATTAAATGGAAGTATGTTAGCGGTAACTCCGTATATTTTATTCTTGGATGCGGACATCTTATTAACCAACCCAAAGATTATAGAGGAGTGCTTATCTCATAAGAAGGATTTGGTAACAGTTCCATTCAGTACTGACTATCCCTATAGATGGGTGTTTAGGGTATTCGATATATTCCAATCTCTTTCTTCTTTAATCGGTTCACCATTCGCCGTGGGAGGATTTCAACTGTGGAATACAGACTCATATTGGGAAGTGGGTGGATATAATCCACAGGAACTATTTGCCGAGGACTATTCAATATCACAGAAGGTTAACTCAAAGAACTTTAAAGTGGTTAATATAAAGGGAACATATACATCATCACGACGTTTCAAGAACAAGGGTGTGTTATGGATGTTCAAGATAATGATTAAGAGTTACATAAACAGAAAGAACCCTGAGTTTTTCAAACATCACCATGATTATTGGAATTAAATAATAAAAATGAAATCATTTTACATAAAAGAATTAAACAAAGGATTTGTCTGTTTAAATAAATCTGGTTCTTTATTGTTATTGAACACATTTTATGATTTTTCACATTACAAGGGTTATACCATCACCGATGGTTTAAACGACACCAACGAAGACACCGAAATTTTTATATTTGTTAGAAACCCAATTGAAAGATTAAAGACATCATTTTCATGGTTTTTGGGTTACGAAAATTTCTGTAAAGAATTTTATGAAACCTATGATAATTACAATCCGATTGATATGTTCACGATGGATAACTTCAAAAAATTTATTAATCGACAAAGTGAAATATACAAATTAAAGGATTATCATTTTCTACCGCAGAAATATGATATTTGTAATGTACCGTATAGTATGAAATTCACAATAACAGATAATTTAATAAAAACCACATACCCAAATTATCGGATTATTAAATTGGAGGAGTTTAGTGAGGAATTACTTAAATCAATATCTGCCGATTACAAAAAATTAAGATTGGGTATGAATTATACTGAGGAGACGGATTTGGCGATAGATTATGTTTTTTTAAATTCTTTAAATTTAAGTGAATTAAAATTATTCACATCATTATATTTGTATAATAAAACAATATTGGATACACATCATCATTCAAACAAGGTAATAGATATTGACAATAATTTGGAAAAAAGGATATTTTTTATGTTAGAGGATGAGTACAATTTATATGGTTATGAGTTTAAAGAGCATTTTAAAAGACTAATTTAATTATGGGAACAATATTTCCAATCATTATATCATTTACATTTGTAATAGGATTAACTATTATTATGATGATAGTAGATCACATCACAAAGAAGAGATAAATGTATAAAGAACTTATAGTATTGGTTGCTCAAACCTTATATAATATTTTTAAGGTGTTAGAGATAAAGTATACCTATCAGAATAAGGTGGGGGCTTTACTTCTTAATTCCGTATGGATAAATTTGGTGGCATTAGCTTGTACCTATTATACTATCGATGACTTATTAAAAGGTAACTTTGTCATTGTAATATTCTACATTGCCGGTTCAGTCCTTGGGAAGTACTTGGGTATGCAACTTGGCAATCCAAGAAGTCAGGTGTGGAAGAAATTATTTAAACAAAACAAGTAGTAATGGCAAAGAAACAGTTTCAGAAGATGGTAAGGGAATGGAAGGATTGTGGACCAAAGGAGGTCTTCGAGGGTGTAAGGGATAACTTCATCTTCGGTTTCCTTGGTGCAACCATTGTGGTATTCATTGCCACCCGTATGGACTTCATGGTATTATTCGGGTATCTAATTTACTATTTCTTTATGGGAAGGATTGTAAATCGCCCCAAATACGTAACAGACCTTGGTAAACTCATTGTGTTTCCAATTCCATCCGCACTCGGGGCGTTCGTTGGTTATAAATTATCCTATATTATTCAGGGACTTGTTTTCAATCCTTAGGGATTCATTTTAATCACACATTCCAAATGATTGGTGTTAACAAGGTAATCGGAATCAACTTCCGAGGTATCTCCACCACAATATTCACATACCCATTGGTTTTCTTTTGGTTCACCATATTCTGAGTGGTAGAACTCACGTACCTTAGCTCCGAGTTCCATATTATTGGGGAAGGACTTAATAAAGTGTTTTGGAATAAGAATCATATCATTTAACATACATTAGGGGTTTTATTTAAAATATAACAAATCCCACAAAAAGTCAACCCCTATTTCTGCGAACGGGGATTCCGGCGTCCGAAAGTCGTGAACGGGGGTTCCGGCCTCGGAGATTCAATAAAATAAATTTGGAATATACCAGAACATATATTATCTTTGTATTCTAAAACAAAATATATGTTACCATCACAATTAAGAGAATTAGAAAGACAAGCTGACGTTATCGAACAAAACCCTGAAAGGGAATCGTGGGACGTTAAACGTGGGAGATATGTAACCGCAACCAAGAACTTTGCTGACAGGTATGGGTATAAGGATATCTCCAACCACATCACGGATGTAATGGTATCGATTATGATGACCAGAGATAAGGTATTGGACGGTGGATCCTTTGTTCAAGCCGTGTGTAATAATAACTTAAGGGAATGTATTAGTAGAGCAGATAATGATTGTATCAATCATTTAAGACTATTATCACTTACCCATTCATTCTGCAGGGTTGAATCAAATGGACTATAAAACAAAGATATGAATAGTTTAATGGAATTAAAGGTCGAGGTACTGAGATTAATCGATAAGTACCCCAACAAGGGAGATGAGTTAAGGGACTTATATTACCTTGCCAGTGATGA
>Ga0208485_1000638_pt1 | contig 10232 bp, 10 predicted proteins | sample LakMenEpi27Jul12_FD_150707 | JGI IMG/M metagenome (GOLD analysis project Ga0208485, IMG submission 150707) | Freshwater microbial communities from Lake Mendota, WI - 17JUL2012 deep hole epilimnion (SPAdes) | ecosystem: Environmental > Aquatic > Freshwater > Lentic | place: Lake Mendota, Madison... | reverse complement strand
ATGAAAGAAGCAAAAACAATCGCTAGTAGTCCAGCTGCTGCTGTAATAATTCGAGCTGAGCGCTGCAAGCCAATTGCTACTGACTCAACATTTGATTTACCAGCATCATGCTCTTCTTTAATTCGAGATAGTAAAAACAACTCATAATCCATAGATAATCCAAAGGCAACGACTGCTACTAAAATAATTGAACCAGTATCAACTGCGCCCGTAACGGTGAAATCACCAACTAACCATCGCAAATGTCCATCAACAAATATCCAGGTAATGGCTCCTAAAGTGGCAGCGAGGGATAAAATATTTAAGATCACAGCCTTAATCGGCAAAATTATTGATCCTGTAAATACAAACAACAAGACCAGAACTCCAACTGCAATCCAAGTCAGTGCCCATGGCATTGTTCTTGCAATTCCAATTTGGGTATCTGCATAATCTGCAGCAATTCCACCAATTAAAGTTCCCTCTGGAGATTTTAATGCGCGAATATCTTTAATAAGTGATTCTGCTGGCAAAGTTCTTGGTGGCATTGAATGTACAGCAGTAATTCTCAAATCATTACCGAAAATTTGTGGCGATGAAACTCGGACAATTCCATCAACATTAGCTACTTCAGAAATATATTGCCTTACTTCTTCTTGAACTAATGCTCCATTTGGAATCACAATTTCAACTGGATTTCCTTCTTGTCCTGGAAAACGATCTGAAATTATTTTTGAAGCAAAGGCTGCTGGATTACTAGCAGGTAGGACTCTTGAGTCAACTTGTGAGAAAACTATGTTTTTAATTGGCGCTGCTAATACGGAGAGAATTACTAAAGATAAAACTACAACTGCTACTGGTCTGCGCATAACAAACCGAGCGGTCTGTGCCCATCTACCATCTTCTTTTGGAGTTATCGCACTCTTACGTATTACAGCTTTATCAATTCGCTTTCCTAAGATTGCTAAAAGCGCTGGTAATGCAACAAGTGAACCTAAGACAGCCATTATTACAACAGTTACGCCGGCATAACCAAATGATTTTAAAAACATAAGTGGGAATAAAGTCAGTGAGGCAAGTGTAATTACGATTGTTAAGCCTGAATAGAACACAGTTTTACCAGCGGTACTAACGGTGCGTTTAATTGCATCATCTACTGATTTACCAGCATGTAACTCTTCTCTAAATCTATTAACAATTAGAAGTGAGTAGTCAATACCTAATCCAAGACCTAGTCCGGTAATTAGGTTTAATGCAAAGATACTTACACCAGTAAATAAGGTCAATAAATACATAACTAAGAAAGACCCTAGAATTGCAGATACTCCTACTAGAAGTGGCATACCACTTGCAACAAGGCCTCCGAATACAAAGACTAGTAAAATAAAGGTTAAAGGAATCGAAATAGCTTCAGATAGTTTTATATCATCAGCAATTTTCTTATTAATCGCACTAGCAAACACACCAGTTCCACTGGCGTAAATTCTTAAATTCTCATAGTTACCATCATATTTTTTTCCAACCTGCTCACCCAGGCTTTCAATATCTTCCCAATCAACACTTTTGCTATAGATAAACAGGAATGCTGAATTACCATCAATACTTTTAAGAGATGGTGCGCCCCCTGCTGACCAATAAGAAAGAGTTGATTCCACTCCTGGAATAGATTTGATTTCCTGTTCAAGTTTTGTTGCAGATGCCACTGATTCAGGATTAGTTAAGCCATCCTTAGTTTCAACTACTAGAACAACGACTGGCTCTTTAACTTTAAAGACATCAGTTAAATACTCAAAGGCTTTGGCCGAGTCACTATTTAAGTCTGAGTAGCCACCGCTTTCTAACTTTCCGAAAACAGCTGAGCCAATTCCACCGGATGCGATTACTGCTGCTACGAATAATGCAAAAATAAATTTCTTTCGGCGTACTACTGCTGAGCCTAATTTTTCAAACATAATCACCTTATCGTTAATTACCTACAAGTATTGGGTAGACTTGTATTCTAATGAACATAGATAAAGAATCAAAAAAGATTACTGATTCAGCATCAGGTGAAGTTAATCACCCACTTTTGCCTAAAATAACTAATGATGAAGTTGATTTAGAAATTGATACTCGCCGAGATGATGAGATTAAGGAAGATAAACCACCTCATCACAGTTAATCCTTAGCTTTTGGCTCTGCTTTCTTCTCAACTTTTTTCTCAGGTTTACTTTCAGTTTTATCAGCAGACTTCTCAGTTTTTGTAACTGGCGTTGCCCTTGAATCTGTTTTATAAAAACCGCTTCCTTTAAAGACAACCCCAACATTGTTGTAAACCTTGCGAACCTCACCCTGACATTTTGGGCAAACCTCAATAGCGGCCTCGGTAAATGACTGAACTACTTCGAAAGCGTGCTCACATTTATTACACAGGTACTCATAGGTTGGCATAGGAGATAATCTTAAGCAGGTGGGAAGATAAGGGCTAACTGAAGATGAGGGGTCGCTAAATGAAGCGGGGATTTCAAATACTTACTACCTTGATGTTTTCTGTCATTTCAATCTCACCAGCTTTTTCAACTTCAATCGTAAGCACATCACCTACTGCAGGCTCTGTGTTAAGTGTTGCGCCAACTGCTGTGACCATAAAAGCAAGTGCTGAACTTGCCGATGTTGCTAATGAAATAACAATTACAGATCCAAATGGTGTGCGAGTAGATGATGGCTCTGTACAGATACAAGGACAAGTTTTAATGGTTGGCTTAAAGCCACTAACTGTTTCAGGACTTTATACAGTTTCATACACAATCATGGCAATTGCAGAAGCACCAACCGTAAGTAGTTTTACTTTTCTTTTCAATGCACCAGCTGAAATGACACTACCTACTCCATCACCTTCTGAAAGCAAGGCGAGTACCCCAACTCCAAATCGAATGACAGATATATTTGTCATCGCATTACTTATTTTCGCGTTTATAGTTTTAATCTTTTTATCTAGGTATGCGAAGGAAACTTTTAATTCACCAGCAAAAACTAGAAAGCCACCTACCCGAAAGAGTAATAGCAGGAAATTTCTAAAATAGGTGGATGCTTAATTGATAGAGATTTTATCGCCAATTTTCAAAGGCTTAATGCAGTTAACCGGAGTATTAAGTATTGGTTTATTGCTAACGCTTAGTTTTTTAGATTCAGATGTAAAGGGTGGGATTACCAATATAAAATTAGTTAAGAAAACCAAGGCACTTCTTTTAGCCTGGTTACTTTCAACATTTGCTTTTGTTGTAATACAAATCTCTTATTTACTTCAACAATCACTAGCTTCATCTTTTGATTTAACAGTAATTCGCTCTTATCTAACTCAGACTGCAATCGGTAAGAGTTATATAGTTCAAATAATTGGAATCATTGTCTTATTAATTATTGCTCTACGAAGAGTGATTACTACCTACCTATGTCTGTTGATAGGACTAATAGCGATAGTGGCGCCAGTTTTTCAAAGTCACGGTAGCTCATCAGGCCGACATGGCCTGGCAATCGGTGCCCTAGTAATTCATGTAATTGCTTTATCTTTTTGGGTTGGCGGTTTATTTGGTTTAACGCAATTAAGTAAGGAGCAAAAACTAATTGCTCTGCCTAGGTTCAGTGAATTATCGCTTTGGAGTGCAATCACAGTGGTGATAACTGGAGCTGCAACAGCTTGGACTAGATTAGACAGCATCGAAGCTTGGCAAAGTAAGTATGGCGCAATTACATTACTAAAAATTTCTTTAGCGGTAACACTAGTTGGGTTTGGAGCATTACACCGAAGGTGGATTATCAAATCCGATTTCCCTTCCATATTCAGATTAGTTACTGCAGAAATTGCGGTTATGTTTGCAACTGTATTTGTTGGAAGTTGGCTATCAACTGTGGCCCCACCAAATAGAGTGGTTGAATCAACACCCGCACTACTAATTACTGGTATCGCAATGCCAGAGGCGCCAAACTTAACCCGCGTATTACTTGCATATGATGCAGATGGATTAATGCTTGCGCTACTTATATTTGCAGTAGCACTTTACATCAAAGGTGTATTAATTTTAAGCAGGCGTGGTGTTAAGTGGCCTGTTGGACGAACAATCGCATTTGCAATTGGAATCAGCGCAGTTGATTTTGCAACTAGCGGTGGTCTAGGTGTTTATTCACGTTTTGCATTTTCTAATCACATGATGGCGCATATGGTGCTTGGGATGATTGCACCTATCGGAATTGTGTTAGGTGCTCCAATCACCTTAGCTCTTCGCACCTTGCCTCAGGCAAGAAATAAAGAAGAGTGGGGTGTGCGAGGTGCTTTTATTGCAATCTTGCACTCTAGATTATCTCGTATCTATACCAACCCGATTGTTGCATTAGCAATATTTGATGGCTCATTATTTGCACTTTATTTCACACCACTATTTGGAAACCTAATGCAAGGTCATAGCGGTCACTTCTTTATGTCACTTCATTTCTTACTCGCAGGAATACTATTTTTCCAGGTACTAATAGGTATTGATCCAATGCCAAATAAGATTCCACATCTTGTAAAGATCATAATTATTTTTGCGGCAATGAGTATTCATGCCTTCTTCTCAATCTCAGTTATGTCAGCTACTACATTGCTTGATAATGGATTCTTCGCGTTGCTAGAACGCCCATGGGCCACTGATCTATTAGCAGATCAAAAACTAGGGGGATCAATTGGATGGGCTATGGGTGAGGTTCCAATTTTGCTCGCCTTACTTGCAACCTTTATGCAGTGGCAGCGGGCGGATAAAAATGAGGCGAACCGGATTGATCGGGCGGCCGATCGAGCTGCTGCGATGGGTGAAGATGATGAACTTGCTCAATACAACCGCTATTTGGCGCAGTTAAATCGGCGCGATTTACCACAATAGAATTACCCCATGTCGACGAGTTCAGATATGGCTGCATTATTCGGCGATGAGTACCAATCATTGCGCGAGAGTGTTAATGGTCTTGCTCAAAAAAAGATTGCACCGTTTGCACATGATGTCGATGAAAACTCTCGTTACCCACAAGAAGCAGCAGATGCTCTACAAGCAGCTGGCTTAGCTGCGGCGCATGTACCAGTTGAATATGGTGGCCAAGGAGCGGATGCGTTAGCTGCTGTAATAATTATTGAAGAGGTGGCAAGAGTTTGTGGTGCATCATCTTTAATACCAGCGGTTAATAAATTAGGTTCAGTTCCATTAATGATTGCTGGAAATGAAGAGCAAAAGAAAAAATACTTAACTCAATTAGCAGCTGGTAAGGGCTTCTCTTATTGCCTATCTGAATCAGAAGCTGGTTCAGATGCTGCAGCAATGAAAACAAAGGCCGTTAAAGATGGTGATAATTGGATTTTATCCGGCAGTAAAAAATGGATTTCAAATGCAGGTGTATCAGAGTATTACACCGTTCTAGCTTCAACTGATTTAAGTAAAGGTGCGAAAGGTATCTCAGCTTTTATTGTTGAAAAATCAGATGCAGGCGTTTCATTTGGAGCTCATGAAAAAAAGATGGGCTTTCGAGGATCACCAACGCGTGAGGTTTACTTTGATAATGTAAAAATTAGTGATGACCGAAGATTAGGTGAAGTTGGAAGTGGATTTTCTCTTGCTATGAAAACTTTAGATCACACCCGAATTACTATCGCCGCGCAAGCACTTGGAATTGCCCAAGGTGCTTTTGATATTGCAAAAAAATATGCTCATGAGCGTCAACAGTTTGGTAAACCAATCTTTGATTTCCAAGGAATTCAATTTATGTTGGCTGATATGGCAATGCAGATTGAGGCAGCTCGACAACTTACATATGCCGCAGCGGTTAAGAGTGAGAGAGGTGAAAAGGATTTAACATTCTTCTCAGCTGCAAGTAAATGTTTTGCTACTGATGTTGCAATGAAGGTGACAACTGATGCCGTGCAAATACTTGGTGGATATGGATATGTAAGTGATTACCCAGTTGAGCGAATGATGAGGGATGCTAAATTAACTCAGATTTATGAGGGTACAAATCAGATTCAACGAGTTGTGATGGCTCGAAATCTTGAAACCTTAACAAACTAGAATCTAACAATAATTTCTGGAGTGGCTGCAGCATCAACTTTTTCATCATGTGGCTGAACAGGTAAAATCTCACTAGTTAATTCACCATGATGAAGCAGCGCTATTTTAAAAGCCTTACTTCTAGATAATGCGCGATCATATGAACCTCCACCTTGACCGAGTCGATTACCCATTCGGTCAACATGTAGGGCAGGTAAAATAATTACATCTAAGGCAACCTCTACTGCGCTTCCAATTGGTTCATAGATTTTTTCATTTTTTGTTAGATTCTCAAGTGATCCATCCCAATTAACCCATTGGATGTCATTGTTTTCAAGCAATCTTGGAAGGAATACTTTCTTTCCATCTTCAATTAATCTTTGATTTATATCACTTGTTTCTGGCTCAAACTCATATGAGATATATGAAGCCACATTTGTTGCAGTTTTTAACTCTGTTGCAGAGAGAATATGCAGCCAACTTTCAGTATTAAATCGATCTGCCCGCTCGCGTCGATATAACTTACGTAACTCTGATTTATTTTGCTGCTTATCCATGCCCCTTACCTTAATTTATGGTGGTGGCAAAGTAGGGTTTAGGTATGGATGAAATTCTCACCGTTGAGCAGTTACAGGAGCGTCTACTTGAGCTGGCTAAGCCACTCGCTGCGCTAGATCTTCCGCTACTTGATTCACATGGGGCAACTTTGGCAAATGATCTCTTAGTAGATGATCAACTTGCAATCAAAAATGGTCAACAAATTGGTTCAACCCAGATTGCACTTGCAGCATCCCTTGGCCTTGATCGATTGCCGACTAGACCACATCCACGGGTAGTAATTATTAGCGCCGGTGATGATTTAGTTGAGCCTGGCAGTGATTTAGCAAATGATGATGACGAGTTTGAAAGTAACTCTTGGTTTTTAACAACATTTATGCGAGAAGCAGGTGCACACGCATTTAGAGTTCACACAATTCCTGAAACAGCTGAACAGTTAAAACTTGTAATAGAGGATCAACTAGTTCGAGCAGATTTAATAGTAATAAGCGGGGAATCAAAGGATGAATCTTTTGACCTTATAACATCGGTAATCTCAAAATTAGGTGAGATTAAGGTTGTAGCTCCAAATCTAAATGAAAGTGGTAAACATAGCTATGGTTTAATCGGTCCAGATAAAATACCGGTAGTCACATTACCTGGGGATCCAATAGCAAATTATCTATCTGCTGAAATATTTATTCGGCCAATGATTTTAAAGATGCTAGGGAAAACTCAAATTCACCGACAAACTAAGAAAGTAAAGTTAAGTAAAGCTTTAGATTTAAACTCTGACAAAGGCAGCTATGTAAGGGCAAAATTTAATGCAGAGGGTCAAGTTACTCCGCTTACTAATCAGGAGTCACTAATAACTCTTTCTGAGGCTGATTCTTTGATTGCACTACCAGAGAAGAGCAAAAAGTTAAGCGCAGGTGATTTAGTAAATGTACTGCTGATAAATCGAGTAAGTAATTGAAAAAGCTAGTTGATGGTGAATTGTTCTTAAAGCCAATTAGATTTCGAGATAAATCTCAGTGGGATAGTGTGCGTGCAATAAATCGTGATTGGTTATCTCCATGGGAGGCAACGAGACCAAATATTGATCACAAATCTGCCCTTCCTTCTTACTATGGAATGGTGATGCAATTAAACAGAGAGTTAAGGGCGCTTCGTTCAATTTCACTTGGGATATGGCTAAATGAAAATCGAGATCAAGTATTAATTGGCCAAATCACATTAGGTGGAATTATTTTTGGTGCAATGCGTGGAGCTCATATTGGATATTGGATTGATCAGCGATTTGCCAATCGTGGCTACACAACAAGAGCGGTTAAATTGTTAACAAAGTTTGGCTTTGAGCAATTACGTTTGCACCGTATCGAAATTAATCTTCGGCCAGAGAATGAAGCCTCAAAACAGGTTGCAATCAAGGCAGGATATTTACTAGAGGGTGCTCGCAATAACTACCTTCATATTGCAGGGGATTGGCGCGATCACGTTACTTTTGTTAAAGAAAACCCAGCAATAAAATAAAATTAAATTAGGACATACCTACCTAATTCCCCTTAAAACTAAGGTTTCACATTTATCGTTGGTCTTTATGGGTTCAGGTTTTATCTATTTAATCATCATGGGCATGTGGGCTGCTTATTTTCTGCCGCAGTGGCTTAGCAATCATGAAGATAGTTCAGGTAAAGCAATTGAACGCTACAAAAATGCGATGCAAGTAGTTGCTGAAAGTAATGGAAGTATTAAAAGCGAAAGTAAAATAGAAGATAAAGATAAAATATTTTTAAAGCGTAGATTAATTTTCGGATCTCTATTTTCACTGTACGCACTTTCACTAACAAGTGCTGTGATCGGGTTTCTAGATTGGGTAACAACTCTTGTGCCACTAACAGGCATACTTATTTATTTTGTAAATGTTCGAAAACAAGTTGTCGCTTCACAACTTAAAGCACGCAGACTTAAAGCACTTGAAAGAATTACTAACAGTAAGATTCCAACTACAGTTATTCCAGAGCGAGTTAAAGAGAAAAGCTCAAATGAATTTTGGATTCCATTTGCAGATCGTGAAGAAATAACAGGCGTAGTTGTAGTTCCAAAGGATAGAAAAGGCTGGCAACCAACTTCTATTCCTAAACCTGTCTACACCACTGCTGCCAAAGCTATTCCTAGTAAGCGAATAATTGATTTAACAACAACGGGCCAGTGGAGCGCTGAGCAGGAGTTAATCAAGACGCTATCTGGTCGAGATGATGATTTCTTTGACCAAGAAACAGTAATTGAAGTTAGTGAAGAGGCAAAAGCAGTAAACGAGTAAAGTTTAAATCCAGCTCGGTAACCACATTCGATTAAGCCAGTCGCTATAAGGTATTTCAATACCGATATAAATAGGCAAGAAATAAATGAAGTTAATAGCAACAATTAAGATAAAGAACTGAATAACCCGCTGATAATTAAGATGTTTTAGTAGTAGATCAAAGCAATAAATTAGGGCCAAAATTAAAAATGGCAATGTTGTGATTGAATAAAAATAAAACATAGTTCGATCCTGAAAAATAAACCAAGGTAGATATGTTCCCGCAAATCCAGCTAAAACTATCTCAGCTGATTTATTCACAGTCTTCAGATAAAAACCTAGAGTTATTGCAACTGCAATAACAGCGCTCCACCAAAGAAGTGGCGTGCCCATCGCTAAAATCTCTTGTGCACATTTACCCGCCCCACAGCTATCACCACTTTGATAGTAAAAGGAGGTAGGACGACCTAGAACTAACCAACTCCAAGGGTTAGCTGAATAGGAGTGCTTTTCAACAAGGTTTGTATGAAAATTTAACATCTCAAAGTGGTAATTCCATAGGGATGAAATCGGGTTTGAGCCAGAGTTTCTCGCCCAGCCCTTATCACTTACAAACCATCCAATCCATGAGGTCAAGTAGATTGCCATAGGCAGGAATATAAATTGGCCAGCTCGCTTAAGAATTTGGTTAAGGTTTAATTCTTTAAGCGTTAAAGTAAGTATAAGCAAAATTGGAATCAAAAAAGCCGCACTCCATTTTGTTGATACCCCAAGTCCAATTGCCAAACCACTTAACCAGTAATTTTCCTTCAATAAAAAATAAAAGGTAAGTAGGATAAAAAACATTAAAAATATATCAAGCAGTGCAACTCGAGACATTACCAAGCTCAGACCATCTAATGCCATTAACAGGGCTGCTGATAAGGCTAAAAACTCTGATTTGAATAATCGTTTTGCAATTAAGTAAATCAGTAGTACTGAGGCGCTACCAAAAAGAGCTGAACTACTACGCCAACCAAACTCATTATTACCAAATAGCTTCATACCAATACCAATTAGCCATTTTCCAAGTGGTGGATGAACAACAAATTCAGCTCCTCCTTCTTGATCTAATTCAACACCGGAGGAAATTAAAGAGTAGGCATTTTTTGCGTAGTAAATCTCATCAAAAATATAACCTTTTGGAGAATCTAATCGCCAAAGCCGAAAGCTGAGTGCAAAGGTCAGGATTGCAGAAATTGGTGCAAACCTGCGCAGTAGGGCTACATCCATAGCATCAGCCTAAGTCCTGTTGTAAAGCAGGAAGTGAAATAACCTGAGAGAATTACCAAATGTTAATTCTGGCCTGCCTACCAATTGGTGATGTG
>Ga0208485_1000633_pt1 | contig 10260 bp, 10 predicted proteins | sample LakMenEpi27Jul12_FD_150707 | JGI IMG/M metagenome (GOLD analysis project Ga0208485, IMG submission 150707) | Freshwater microbial communities from Lake Mendota, WI - 17JUL2012 deep hole epilimnion (SPAdes) | ecosystem: Environmental > Aquatic > Freshwater > Lentic | place: Lake Mendota, Madison... | reverse complement strand
TAAACAACCTGGTAAGAAAAATCCATTCAAGATTGAGCCATCACAAAAACCAAATCCAAAAGCGGAAATGACCGAAGCTGGAGTTGGAGCACCTGCACCTACAAAGGCACCTGTTAAAACACCAACAAAAACACCAAGTAAAGCACCTGGTAAGAAAAATCCATTTAAGATTGAACCGGCACAAAAACCAAATCCAAAAGCTAAAGGACCAAAATGGTTGAGCTATAATACATTCACCTCAATGGGTTATAATTTAAAATAATGAAAAACAAAAGAAAAATATTTGAAGCGCCAATTGATGAACCAACAGGTTTTAGAATTAACCCTGATTTAAAAAGTGCAATTGAAAGAGGTGAAACACCACTTTCTAATAGTCCATTTATCCCTAAAAAAGGTGAAGATGATAGACAATCGTTTGAAGAAATTGCAGCATCTAAAAGATTTAGAGATGTTGTAACAAAACTTGAAAGATATTTGGGAATGAATGTTCCAAATAACATGGGTGGACTTCAAATGATGATGATGAGATTGTTTGGCGAAGTTAGTCAATTTGAAAGTTCAAGAAGACAACAACTTGAACAATTGGCTAAAGATTTAGTATCAAATGAATTGGTTGACCCAAAATATGCCGAATTTATACAATTTGACCCTAAGTTGGTTGGAATGGGTGAAGCAGGAAATGAAAATTTTCAAGCAGAACCTGAAGAGTTTTCATCTGAAGATATTGAATTAGCGTTTGAAGATTCTGGTGAGAATTTAGAAGAATTTGTAGATGCGTTTGAAAACTTTGATTACATGGTTGCAAAACGTAGGTTTATGAACGCAATCATTCAAGGAGCGGCTAAAAAAGGACACTTTATGTTTGAATTAATCAGAGATTCATTGGAAGAAATGGAACCTGGTATTACTGACAAGTATGGCGCTTTGATGGCGATGAATGATTACTTGTATTGGTTATTACCACCTGAAATGGTACAACAAATGGCAGCAGCAGGACAAAACATGGGTGGTTCTGAAGAAGTTGAAATGGAACAAGATGAAGAAGGTGAATACACAGGAAATTTTGTTGTTAGAGCAAAAGCTGTTATGTTCCCGATTTTGGTTCATGAATTAATTAAAGGTTATTATGATATTTTAGGAGCAACGTCTTTACCAACTGACCCAATTCAGGCTCAAATGGTTAAGCAAACTGCCGATACATTAGTAAATGAAATATTTGATATTATCACAGGTACATATTTGTGGGAAAAATTGTTAGAATCATACCCAGCAAAAGTATTGGAAGATAACATGAAGATTGTTCAAAGTTTAATCTTTAGAGAATTTTCTAAATTACCAAAAAACAAATTCACATCTTTAGCACAAAGAGTTAATAAGGGTGATGCAACGGCATATACAGAAATGGAACGTATTGCTGACCAAATTATTGATGAACTGAACAAACAAGATTTAGAAGAAATTTTAGGTAATTCAAATTATGAAGATGATGACGAAGATGACATGGGTTATCCATCTTCAGATGACGATGATGATATTGACTTGAGTTTCTTAAGTGATTTAGGTATAGATACTCCGCCAAATAAGTAACGGAGTATTTATAAGGGATGAGTATCACAAAAGAACAAGCCCTTATAGAATACGCCAAGTGTGTTAAAAACACCCCTTACGCCTTAAGAACCTATCTACAAACGTATGACAATACGCAGTCAAAATTTGTTCCATTAGATTTATTTCCCGACCAAGAAACATTAGTAGAAGATTACGATAACTACGAGGAAAACATCGCCTTAAAATATCGTCAGGCAGGTGTATCTACCGTTACAGCCGCTTGGGCATCTAAAAAAGTTGTTTTTGCCAACAAACAAAAACCTGAAAAAATTCTTGTAATTGCCAACAAATTAGATACCGCTGTAGAATTTGCTAATAAGATTAGAGGGTTCACAGAACAGTGGCCTAATTGGATGGGTGTAACATTTTCAACTGAAAAGAATTCACAAAGACACTTTAAATTATCAAATGGGTGTGAGGTTAAAGCGGTTGCAACTTCACCTGACGCACTTCGTGGTTATACCCCTACCGTATTGATATTTGACGAGGCGGCTTACATTGAAGCCAATGATGATTTTTGGGCGGCTTGTATGGCGTCGTTATCTACAGGTGGTAAAGTTATTGTTATTTCAACCCCTAACGGATATGATGCAATTTATTACAGTATCTACGAACAAGCGGTTAAAGGAATGAACAATTTTAAAGTAACGGAAATGTTCTGGTGGAGAGACCCAAGATACACAAAAGATTTATATTTTATTAAAGTAAAAGATTTAATACATTATTTTTTAAATCGTGAAGAATATCCGAATCCCGAAATTATAAGTTTTGATGGAATACCAACAAGTCAAAGAGATTTTGTTGAATTTAAAAAGTTAATGGATGATGGTTACAAAGTATGTTCAAGTTGGTTTGAAACAATGGCTAAAAAGTTAAAATTTGATAAGAGAAAAATTTCTCAGGAATTAGAATGTAACTTTTTAGGTTCAGGTGATAACGTATTTGACGCCGAATTAACCGATAAGATTAGAACCCAAATGGTTCGTCAGCCAGAATCAAAGATGGTTCAAAATCAGTTATGGATTTGGAAAGAACCTGTTATTGGACATAGATATATTATGGGTATGGATGTATCAAGAGGTGATTCTGAAGATTTTACATCATTCCAAGTTATTGATTTTGATGAAAGGGAACAGGTTGCGGAATATGTTGGAAAATTACCTCCTGATGTTGCTGCGGAAATTGCATATAAGTGGGGAAATTACTATGATGCGTTTATTGTAATTGATATTACGGGTGGTATGGGGGTTTCAACGTCAAGAAAATTACAAGAAATGGGTTATAAAAACTTATATGTTGATGGAATCAATTATGGTAATATTTGGGAGTCAACTGTTAAGTCAAATGAAAAAATACCAGGTATAAACTTTAATGGTAAAAGGGTTCAAATTATTGCTGCGTTTGAGGAAGCGTTAAGACATGGATTTAAATTGTATTCCGCTAGATTACTTGGTGAGATGAACACGTATGTCTATATGAACGGACGACCTGACCACATGAAAGGACACCATGATGATTTGATTATGTCGGTATCAATGGCTTTATATGTGGGACAAAATGCATATAACCAACTTGAAAAGGTTAATGAACAAACAAAAGCAATGTTAAGTTCTTGGACCGTTGCTGATGATAGCACAAATAGAGAAATTACAAAATTTAATCCCGGAATGCCGGTATTATCACCAACAGGATATAACGATGCTTTTTCATCAAACCCAACAAAAAAGGATTATGAACAGTATTTATGGTTATTCGGTAGAAGATAAAGTTTATTCATAAAAAAAAGATACTATATTTAGAAGGATGGCAGACAATTTCACCATATGGCAACGACTTACCAAAGTCTTTGGTCCCGACTCAACTTTGGGTCAACAGCCTCCAGTTTATAAATTTGATAAGAAGGAATTATTAAAAACCACAGATAAGTCGGAATTTGAGAAGGAAAAACTCCAAGCTCAACAAACAATGTATCTTGGTCAACAGTGGGGTAAAGTAGAAAATAATTTATATTCTCAAGCAATTTATTACGAACCAACAAGATTGGGTTCATACTACGATTACGAGAGTATGGAATACACACCTGAGATTTCAGCGGCACTTGACATTTATGCTGAGGAATCTACAACAACAAATGAAGACGGACATATTTTACAAATTTATTCAGAATCAAATAGAATTAAGGGGGTATTAACAGACTTATTTAATAACAGATTAGACATTAGCACCAACTTACCAATGTGGACAAGAAACACATGTAAGTATGGTGATAACTTTGTTTACCTAAAATTAGATTCAGAAAAAGGTATTATGGGTTGTCAACAACTTCCAAACATTGAAATTGAACGTTTGGAACGTGGTATGAAAATTAAACCATCACATAATACAACTGAGGACGCAAAATCTTTGAAATTCGTATGGAAAGTAAAAGATATGGAAATGAACACTTGGGAAGTGGCTCACTTCCGTTTGTTGGGTGATGATAGAAAACTTCCTTATGGTACATCAATGTTGGAAAAGGCAAGACGTACTTGGAAACAATTATTGTTATCAGAAGATGCTATGTTGGTGTATAGAACATCAAGAGCACCTGAAAGACGTGTATTTAAAGTTTATGTTGGTAACATGGATGATAAGGATGTTGAACCATATATCCAAAGAATTGCAAACAAATTCAAAAGAGACCAAGTTGTTGATTCTAAAACAGGAAACGTTGACTTAAGAATGAACCAAATGGCGGTTGACCAAGATTATTTCATTCCTGTTCGTGACCCTGCTCAAACAAGTCCAATTGAAACATTAGCGGGAGCTCAGAACCTTTCTGAAATTGCCGATATTGAATACATTCAAAAGAAATTATTAACAGCACTTCGTGTACCAAAGGCTTTCTTAGGTTTTGAAGAAGTTGTTGGAGATGGTAAAAACTTGGCATTACAAGATATTCGTTTTGCAAGGACCATCAATAGAATTCAAAAATCTATGATTCAAGAATTAAATAAGATAGCAATTATTCACTTGTTTATTTTAGGTTTTGAAGATGAATTAACAAACTTTACATTAGGATTAACAAACCCATCAACTCAAGCTGATTTATTAAAGATTGAGAATTGGAAAGAAAAAATCCTTCTTTATAAAGATGCTGTGTCCGACCCTGGTAACGGTATTCAAGCGGTATCAACAACGTGGGCTAAAAAACATATTCTTGGATTTTCTGATGAGGAAATCAAATTGGATATCCAACAACAAAGAATTGAAAAAGCGGTTGGTGCTGAATTACAGAAAACACCTGAAGTTATTATTCATACAGGTATCTTTGATAACATTGATAGATTGTATGGTAAGAAGCCTGGTGAGGTTGCAGCACCACCTGCTGAAGGTGGAGACATGGGAGCACCACCAAGTGGTGATATGGGTAGTTTAGGTGGATTAGGTGGAGGAGGTGGAGACATGGGAGCACCACCAGAAGCTCCTGAAGCTCCTGAGGCACCTGCAGGAGGTGAAATCACACCTGAAAGTAGAATGAATGATTTGAATTTAATTTTGGAAGATGATTTAATTAGTGGTAGAGATGAAATTGATTTATCAAAAGGTAGAACATCAATTAATGAAATTGAAACCAAACTAAATGAATTATTAAATAGTTAAGATATTTATTGATATGAGAAATTTTGGATTATTAAAAAGTATTGTTGAAAATGCTTTGGTTAAAACATACAAAACCGAAGATTTTAAACAAATTATAAAAGAATTTAGAGATTTTATTAAGGACCACAAATTTGTTGGTGAGCTATATGTTGAATATGGTTCCTTAATGAAAACCAAAGGATTAAACGAAGAGGTTGCAAAAGAATTTTTGGGACTTTCTGTTGATTTTATTAAATCAACAATTAACAATAACAAACGTGAATTTGAACAATTTGATGCTTGGGTTGAAACATTGGGTGAAAATGTTGAAAACCAATATGAGTTATTAGATAATATGGTATTTGCCAAAACGGCTGATGATTTTACTAAATTGGTTGAATCAAGAAAACAAATGTGGAAGTTGATGTCTGACGCAAAAGAAGAATCAACATTAACTGAATCAATTAACATCCCATTGGAGTCTATGTTTGGGGTTGCGGCTGACACATTCGCAAAAGAATATTCACAATTAAGTGAATCAGAATTATTTGAATTAAAATCAATTTTAAGAATGTCCCAAGATGAATTAAATGAGGGAATTGAAAGATTGAAAACTGAAGTTCTTGGAAAACTTTCAATAGTTAACGAAAGTGATGAAGATACAAACAAGAAACTTAACGAAACAAAACAAAGAATTGAATCAACACCAATTGATTCCATATCATACTACAAACTGAAAAAATTGTCAGAAGGACTTTAAAATAAAAACCCCTCAAAAGAGGGGTTTTTTGTTATTCAGCTTTTTTGTCTGAACCTTTTGAGAAAATCTTTTCTACAACTGTAAGTCCTAATCCACCACCTGCAATTAAACAAAGTGCATCAAACATATATTCAGGTGTTATACCTTCTTTAGATGTAAGTGTTGCAATGTAAGTTAAGACAATTACGTTTAATAGTGTAAATAAAGATGCGAATCTTTTTGATGAAACGTCAGAACCGTTTCCTAGTAAATTCATAATAAAGTTTTTCATATTCTTGGTAGTTTGTTACCAATAAATATTAGTCAATGTTACTTTGGGCGATTTGTTGTTTGTACTTAGCCTTTTTTATTTGTTCTCTTTTAAGAGTTGATTTTTTCAAATACTCTTGTTTAGCACGAAGATGTTCAATTTGTTTTGTTTTGATAACTTTGTGTTTGTAACGTTTTAAAGCTTTTTCTAAACTTTCACCTTTTCCAATTATTATTTTTATCATATAAAAAATGTGTGTTATTGATATAAATATACAAATAAATTTAAATTTGTTAATAAGTATTTTTTTATTATATTTTCACTACAACAAATAAACATTTCACAAATGAAAAAGAATGAAAAAAGGAAAAACATCAAAATTGGAATTATTTCAAGATGCTAAGTGTTATTACGGTAGTGTGGACGCGACAGAATTAAAATCAATTTATTTAGTATTACAAACATGGGTCAAACCAACACAAGAAAAAGATAATTGGGATAGAGTGGTTGGAACAATATCTCGTAACATAAAACATAAAGTTTTAGAAATTTATAATAAATCAATATTCAAAGAACATTGTATTGTTGATTTAGATTTAAGGACAAGTGGAATTAAAATTGACAAAGCAAGTTTTTTAAATCTTGAAATAACATTTTTTACTAAAGAAAATCTTGAATTCAAATCAGACGAATTATCAAATGAACTTAACCATATATTAAAAGAAGTTCATGACAATGTATTAAAGAAATCAAAATATTTTACCATCCAATATGCCAAAAGTAAGTTAAAAAGTAAAAACTTTGAGATATTCTAATATTTATCTATAAATATTTTAATATGAAGATACTTAAACCGAATGAAATAGGTAAAGGAATATTGATAGAATATGATGCAGGTCATATATCTATGAAAAATGCCGTAGATAATGATTTTGTTAATGAACAAAAATCACAATTAGACCACTCTAAACCATTTGTATTTTACGCAACATTACAAAAGTATGGTACACCAAATAGAAATGGTCGTGTATATCCTGAAAATATATTAAAAAGAGAAGCTGAAAAATATAAACAAACAATATCTAAAGGTTTGGCAACATCTGAACTTAACCACCCTGAATCATCTTTGATTGATTTGGACAGAGTATCACACATTATTGATGATATATGGTGGGAGGACAATGTTCTTATAGGTAAACTAAGATTGTTGACAACACCAGGTTTTCATGAAAGAGGTATTGTATCATCTAAGGGTGATGTTGCGGCAAACTTAATGAGACAAGGTGTTACGATGGGGGTTTCTTCACGTGGTGTTGGTTCCTTAGCAAAAAAAGGTGAACATAATGAAGTTCAAAATGATTATGAAATGATTTGTTTTGACTTAGTTATGAATCCGTCTACACCAGGTGCATATCTATTTGTTAATAAAGATGACCGTCACAAATACGATGAAAATCTTGAAGAAGAAAAAAAATCGAAAGAAAATGGAAGAATTGATGGTGGTATTAGTAAATCGCTTGACTTAATGGGAAAATTGAACGACTTTTTGGGATATAGATAAAATTATTAATATGGACGAAAAATATTTTGTAGCAAAAATTCAGTACGACTTGATTGATGAAAACTCAGGAAAAATCAAAAAAGTTAGAGAAGAGAAATTAGTTAAAGGTTACAGCGTAACAGACGTTGAAGCGAAAGTAACTGAGAAATTTAAATCATTTCAACATGATTGGCGAATAACGGCAGTCAGTGAAAGTAAAATTGACGAAGTTTTTGAGTAAGTTAAAACCCGAGAAATCGGGTTTTTTTTATTTTATTATGTCACCATTTAAGATTTTTTTGATTAAGGGCATATTTATAGTGTAAATAAAAAATATTTTATTATACAAAAAATGAGCGAAAAAAAATCATTAGTTGAGGAAGCGTTGTTACAAATGAAAAATTTGGAACACGTTGTCACTGAAAACGCAAAAGGAATACTTGCTTCTACAATGAAGGAAGAAATCGAAGAGTTAGTAAAAGAGTCTCTTGACGAGACTATGTATGCTGAAGATGAAGATGAAGATTCATTGGATGCTATGGGCATTGAAGGACCTATGATGGGTGATGAAATGCCTGATGATTCAGATTCTATGAATATGGATGACATGGGATTAGAAGATGATGAAGATGAGGATGAACTAGAACCGTTAGATATGACGGGAGCATCTATGGAAGAAATTATGGCAGTACTTAACGGTATGGGCGATAATGACGGAGTTATCATTAAGAAAACTGGTGAAGATTTAGATGTAGACAAAATTACTTTTCAAGACGAAGACATGATGAAATCATTAGGAGAGTCATATGATGACGCCGATGGTGATACTAATGAATCAGTTGACGAAGAAATTGTTTACGAAATTGAATTAGGTGAAGATGATAATGTTGATGAAGATGACTCTACAGTAACGGAATCTAGTATGATGGTTAAACCAAAAGGTTTGGGTATGGGAAAAGCTAAATCAGAATTACCAACAGGTAAAGTCAACATGAAAGGTTTTAAAGAAGATATGTCACAACATAAAGAAAGCTTTAAAGGTCCTAAGAAATTTGAATTTAAGGAAGGTGAAGATGCTGATGTTGAACCAAAAGAAACTGAAACAAAAGAAGCATCAAGAACCTACGGAAATGGAAGTAGAAATTTTCCAAAAAGAAAAGGTCTTCCAAAGATGAAGGTTATTACAAATTCTGCTTTACAAGAAGAAGTTGAAAACTTAAGAGCTAAGAATGAGGAATACAGAAAAGCATTAAATATTTTCAGAGAAAAATTAAATGAAGTTGCTGTTTTCAATTCTAACTTGGCTTACGCTACAAGATTGTTTACTGAACATACTACAACAAAATCAGAAAAAATAAATATCATGAGACGTTTTGACAACGTCGAAACAATCAAAGAATCTAAAAATCTTTATCAAACTATTAAAGATGAATTAGGTTCAGTTGGTAAACCAATGGTTAAAGAATCTATCGTTGAAAACATTGATAGAACACCAACTAAAGGTTCAACTAACTTGGTTGAAAACAAGACATATGAAAATCCACAATTCTTAAGAATGAAGGACCTTATGTCAAAAATGAATAAATAAATAAAAATAAACTAAAAACAAACTAAATATTTTAAAAAATGGGAGCATTATTAGAATCAGGTCTTGTTGGTAACATCGGTCTTAAGCACCTTAAAGTTATCAAAGAAGATACTATTAACAAATGGGACAAATTAGGATTCTTGGAAGGTTTGAGAGGACATGTTAAAGAAAACATCGCTCAACTTTATGAAAACCAAGCATCTCACTTAATTAACGAAGCTGCTAGCACAGCATCAGACGGTTCTTTCGAAACGGTTGTATTTCCAATCGTAAGAAGAGTTTTCTCTAAATTGTTGGCTAACGACATCGTATCTGTACAAGCTATGAACTTACCTATCGGTAAATTGTTCTACTTCGTACCTAAAATTCAGGGTTATGACATGGGTCAAGACCCAACTGATGGTGGTACACACTTCGCACCTTTTGGAGCACCTAATGGACCAGCTGGAACAAACACTGGTTATGGTGCAAACGATAAGAATTTGTATGACAGATTCTACGAAGGTAACGAAGCAACATTAGACCCTCCAGGATTATTTGACTATTCTAAAGGTACTTTTTCTTCAGTAACAGCTAATAACACAACAGTTGCTTGGTCAGGTTCTGAATTAGTAAACTCAGGTTATACTGCTGGTGAATACAGAAAAGTATTAATTCTTATGTCAGGTTTCTCAAATGCGGGAGCGGGTAAATTAGTTGGTCCTGATGGTCAAGTAATGGATAACGAATCTTTCTTAGCTGATTTAACAGTAAAAGCTGTTGTAACTGCAGGTGGTGCGTTTTCTGGATTAGGAGCTAGTAACTTGTTATTTAGAGTTGTTACTCAAAAATACGGAAAAGGTATTGTTCAATATGGTTCACAAACAACAACTACATTCCCAACAGGTGGTAGT
>Ga0208485_1000625_pt1 | contig 10327 bp, 17 predicted proteins | sample LakMenEpi27Jul12_FD_150707 | JGI IMG/M metagenome (GOLD analysis project Ga0208485, IMG submission 150707) | Freshwater microbial communities from Lake Mendota, WI - 17JUL2012 deep hole epilimnion (SPAdes) | ecosystem: Environmental > Aquatic > Freshwater > Lentic | place: Lake Mendota, Madison... | reverse complement strand
TCTACCACAACTACGTTGGATATTTTACCTTCGTTTGGTGAATATTTTGATTCCCATTTCTTACCGTCTTTTTGATGATTAACAATACCTCTTAAGTTTAACGGAGCGTCCCACCATTTACCGGAAGATGGCATAACAACTGAACCTGCCAATCCTAAAATACCGTACTCGGATTTCTCAAAATTCTTTAATAAATTTTTACCCCAATTCTTAGTTTCAAATAGAATATCATCATGGCAAAGAACTACAATATCATTAACTGATTCGTTAAAAATTTCATTGTATGTTTCTGACAATGATTTTTCACCATTGTTTATTTTTTGAATTACTTGTACGTTATTAATACCACAAGTTTTAGTAACGTAATCAATAAATTCTTGATTATCTTTTCTTGTTGAGAATCCTACTGTTATCATATTGTTGTTTTATTTTTCCAGAATGAATAAATTCCTTTTTCTAATTCATATTCGGACCATACAAATCTATCTCTTTTAGGTTGTTTTTGTACCCATAACCACATTTGTGTTAAACCATCTTTTAAAGAAGTTTCGTGTTTAAAATCTAAAAGGTCAATTGACTTTTGAAATGTTGGTATTGAATTTTTTACTTCATGTCTTGCCTCTTTGTGAACAACCTCACCTCTTGTTGGCAGGACACTTCTCAAAACTTCACACGCGTCGTTTATTGAATATTCCTCAACACCACCTAAATTAATAATTTGTTTGGATGTGTTTTCATTTTGTGATGCCCTCCACAATGGTTCAAGTGAATCGTCAATAAAACTAAATGCTCTTGTTTGATTACCATCACCAAATATTGTCATTGGTTCGTCGTTCATGTACTGAAACATCCAAATACCTAATACGTTTCTGTACTTGTCCCAGATGTTCTGTTTAACCCCATAAACGTTATGTGGTCTAATGATACACCAATCTAATCCATGTTGTTCGCCGGCAATCTGTATATCCATTTCACATCCGTATTTAGCAACACCATATGGGTCAATTGGTTTTGGTGTTTGATCCTCATCAAATATACCACCATTACCATGACCATAAACGGCCAATGTTGATGTGAACACTAATCTTTTAACGTCATGTTTAATACATTCGTTTATAATACGAGAAGTTGCCACTAAGTTATTTTGATAATTAAAACTTCTAATGAATGGAGATAATCCCTCAGCGGCATATGCTGCGAAATGATAAACGTAATCAAATTTATGTTCACTAAAACATTTATCTAAATTACAATTAACTAAATTCATTTTCCAAAATTCAACTTTTGGATTTATGTTTTCAAAATATCCACCGCTCAAATCATCGATACCGACAATTTCAACTTCAGGATAATTTTGTACGATATAATCGGCCAATCTTGAACCCAATAGTCCAGCAACGCCTGTTATTAAAATTTTCATAAACTACTATAATATTTGTTTTGTTTTTCTTGACGGTCAATTGTCTTATGATGTTGTATACAATATTCTTCATCAATTGGTAAAGATGAAAATTTTTGACCACCTATTATTCTTTCATGTACTTTACCATACCAATTCATACCTTTACGATATATTCGTCCCTGTGCGTCGGGAAAGTTTACCCAACCCTTTTCATTAACTCTCCATCCCCACTTATCGATATGTTCTTGAGTTATACCATTTACTGTATTGATGCGAGGAACAAAAATTAAATCAACCTTTGGGTTTAGTTCTAATATCTGATTAAGATTTTTAACAATATACTCACTAATCATTTCATCCGCATCTAGCTGATAGACATAATCGCCAGAACAATATTCATTTAATTTGTTTTTCCAATCGGCAAAGTTACCCTCAAAATCAAACCCTCTCCATGTTTGGACATTTGGTTTAATGTTGAATGGTTGTAAATATTCAAACACTTCAGGATTACCATTCTTATTATCATAAAGAATGACAATCTCATCTTGAGGTCTCTTGTGTTCTAATATGAACGGAACCAACTTCTTGATTTCCTCTAACTCGTTGCAAACCGTTATTGCGTAACTTATCTTCATATTTTTTTTTATTTTCATTTAATGTTAACTCCTCACATTTCCAACACCAATCTTTGTCCGATGTGTCCCACATATGTTTGTCACATTTCATGCTCTCATTCCTCCGTTTATTCTTCTAGTTATTGTTCGTATAATTTCTTCATCAACCCTTCTTGAAATTTCTTCAGACATTATTCTTGTCAATTCAGCTTCAGCATCAATTCCATGGTAAAAATTTAAATCTTGTTCTAATTCAGGATTCCAATGAACTGTAAATTTAGTCTTAACAGTACCATGAAAAAATTTAAAACTACTAATCATTTTGTCTCTCCCTCGCAAATAATTTAAAAACTCTACCGTTATCGTTGAATGTCATATTACCGTCAGGACTCGGAGCCAAACGAATTGAACATTCATTTGGACCACTCCCAAATACAACAGGTTCGTTGTTCTCGAACTGAAAACAAAACTCAACGTTTGATGGAGTAAATGTTGGTCGAGTTATCGTTAACAATTGAGTTGGTTCCAATTGTAAGAAACTATATTCCTCTTTCCCTCTTAATAGTTTGAAGTTCATTGTTAACTAATTTTATCTAATTTAGGTAAAATCAATTTATGTTCTTTAGGTTGATTAATAAACGGAGTTAAAATATTCTCAAACTTAATCTTCATTTTTTCTAATGAGAAGTTATTAACATTCTCTTCTCTTAATTTTTCGGATCGATTGAGAAAATTATTATAATCCTTTTTAACTAACTTTAATACTTGTATAAGTTCATTATAATTCGCAGTAAACCATTTGGATCCTTTGATAATGAATGAGTCAACCGCACTATCATGAACATCAGTCAACGTACCACCAATCATTACAGATTTATCCATAGGTAAAAAATCTTTATGACCAGACCAATTGGAAGCAATCACAGGTTTACCCGTCATTGTAAACTCAAGTAACGGTCTACCAAATCCTTCACCTTTAGTGATTGACACCATTGACTTAACTTTCGGATGATTATACAATTCGTTCATTTCTTTATCTGTTAATTCACCAAATAAAAGATATATTGAAGGAGGATTTTTATAACCACTAACATGGTTCTCAATCTTCTTTCTGAAATTTTCTCTTTCTTTTACTGAGAATGTTGCCGAAGATGTTTTAAGTACCAACGCCGGTTTGTCTTCTTCGTCTTTGAATGATTCACAAAAACATTTTATTAACATGCCGACATCTTTTCTATCCTGACCTAAATCACCTTTCAACCAATGCCCAACAAAAAGATAAGCAAAATCTTCCTTAATATCAAAATTTAAACCATTAAATTTATTGTTATATATTGAAGTATCAGCACCTTCAAACAACACTTCGATTGGTTTAATAATTCTATGTTGAGAAACTAATTTACCCGTTGTCTTATCGTTTTCGTTATAAACTGTGGATAAAAGAACATCTCTAGAAAACTTAGAAGTAGTAATTACTAAGTCCATCTTATTACAACCATCAACCCATTCTTTAGGTGCAACTGTTGTTTCTATACCGGCGGTTATACCTATATTAAACCTACCAACTCTTTGGAATTCATTTGGAACAGTGACTTGTACATAAATGTCCGGATTAGAATCGATATGTGTTACGATATTATTGTTAATCCATTTATGAAATTCATTATCTTCATTTAATGCTGTCGATGGGGTATTTCCCCAAGGACAACTATCTATTTTAATATCGAATAAGTTCATTTCAAACAATGATTGTAATAAATCTCTTGAATGTGAACCATAACCACTTCTTGTTTTAACTGGTCCTCTAAATAATAACACTGGTTTCATCATACTATTTTATATAAATTAAATCTCTCCCTTGGAGTGAAGTTTTTTATTGCGGTTTCTATTCCTTCCACCATCTTGGAACACATTATCTTATCAGATAAATTATTAATCATAAATTCTCTTCCTTTCATTCCTCTTTCTTTTCTCTCCTCACGACCCCAATTGTATACTGTCATAATGGCATCAGCAACTTCATTATCGTTAACTCTATCTTCAAAAATATATGGGGTTAATACTGAACCGTTTAGATTAATTGCCGAAGGCCAAATAGGTACAACCCAATCACCTGACACTCCATCTTTTGATTGATGCATAGAACCAATCTTAATATAATCATCTGAACTATATTCAAAACCACACTGGTCTTGTAATCCACCGGTTACGCTAACAATGATTGGGGTACCCGACATTAAAGATTCTGCGGGGGATAAACCAAATCCTTCATTACTTGAAATGTTAATTGTACAATCAACAACATTATATATTTCATTCAATATGTCTTGATTAAATTTACTCTCAGTAAATTTCACATCGTAATCAACACATAGTTCTTCTATTACAGAATATAAATTAGTACCATTTTCATCAACAGGAGAAGTGTGCATTAAGAGTAAACATTTTTCCGATACTTCCTTTGGTAACTTATCACAAAATAACTTGTAAGATAGAATAACATCACTTGTTAATTTTCTTCTTATGTTGCGACTGTTATAAAATAAAACAAAGTCGTATTTTTTATTACCATGAATCATATTAACAACATCAACCGAACTACTTTCCAATGGTTTGAATACTTCTGAATTTATTCCATGAGGTACATAACTAATTTGCCAATCTTCCAATGGTTTGTATGTTACCTTGTCGTTTAGCTTACTAACACGATTAACAATACCATATGTTAGTTTTGATATGGCACCAATCCAATCACAACTTTCGTAGTAATCCCTATTATATTTTGGGTCCGGTATGTTATCCCAAATGTGATAATATAAAATAGGAACCTGTTGTCTAATCTCATGTTCATTATCGTACAACCATTGCCAATAATGTGGATCAGTAAAATGTAAAATAGCATCTGGTTTTTCTTCCTTTATTAATTTACGAATAACATGTATATCACCGTAACCATTCGAAGGTATTATTTTGACATTGGCATCTTGAACACCAGTTCTTTTTCTAATATCCTCATTCATGTCGATTATCTTACCTAATTCAGGATGTCTAATTGCCGCACCCAATTGAACCCAATCAAATTTGTCAACTGTACCCATCACTATTTCTTTGGACATGGTTGAAATACCCGAGGTCATCCTTAAATCATCAGATAGTAGTAGTATCTTTTTCTTCATAGATTAAAACTTTGAACCGCTTGCGGCTAAACCATTGTGGTTGTTTATTGCCTCCCTGAATTTTTCGTCTTTATTATATAAATCTAAAGAACGATTAACCAATTTTTGTAAGTTAAGTGAGCATTCAATTGAATTTATTTTAAATTTTTTATAAACATCATCTAAAATGTTTACACTTGTTAATTTTATTTCTGCTTTCATATTAGTATATATATTTTTATATATTATAGGGATTAAAAAATATCGTCAAATAAGACGATATTTCACGAAATCGTTTTAATAAACGATATTATTGTTCTGGTTGTTGATTAGTCATTTCTTTAATTCTATCCACAATTGCTTGAACTTGTTGTTCTTGAACGGTAACCGTTTGTGGGTTACTTGTTGACGAATTCTCGGTCATTCTTATTGTTGCTGTTTGTTGAGTCGTTTCGTTAGACTTCTTTTTACATCCACATGCCATGATATTAATGTTTTTTTATAAATATTTTGGTTTATTGTTTTTTATTTCTTATATTTCTAAAAGTATAAACTATTATAAATAAAAAATCAAGAATTAACATGAAAATAGGTGTAGGAGGATGTTCACATTCATCGACGGGTTATGGTTATCCGTGGCACAAATTTATGGGTCAGAGATATTCTGCGAAAATAATCAAATCATCAACCTCGGGAGGGGGTAATGAGGCGAATGTTGAAAAAATTAAGTACATTTTTGACGAGAATCCCGACTTAGATTTTTTTGTTTTACAACTTACGGAACCATCTCGCTTTGTTTTTGGAATGGAAGATTTTAACAATAGTCATGAAAAAACCGATTGTGTGTTGGATAACCCAACGTTTTTCAACGGAGTTAAATACTACACCGCTGTCGGTAATAAAAATGACGAAAGATTAAAAAAAAGGACAAATATTGACGTTAAATTTGATAAATTATTTACGAACCACATTTACGTTTCCGATTATAACACCAAATATAAATTTTTACACACACTGATGTCAATTCAACATTTAGCAAATCACTACAATAAAAAAATAATCTTTTTTAGTTGGTTTGTTGATGTTAGAGAATTGGCACAATCAGTTGGTTATCAACACATAATAGAAAAAATGATTATACTTGAGGGTTATGTTTTGGACTTTGTTGAAAAAAATAAAATCCCACCAATCCCAAATGATAGTCATTACGATAGTGATGCCCACAAAATAATTTTTAACGATTATATATACCCACAATTAAAAGAACTAATAACAATAACAACAAAGATAATTTAAACAAATGGAACCAGATTTCAAACCAGTAAAAAGTGTTTACAACAGTAACTACGAAGCAATTAAGAACATTATGTTCCTCTATAACATCGAAAGATTCGATTTAGATTGTACATACTCAAAAGGAAATTTTTGGAAGGACCTACCCTCACCCGTTAATAAATCTGACATCTACCCCGTTAATGATACGGTTGTTGAGGCAAGTTCAGAAAAGTTACCATTTGCGGATGGGTCGATGAAAAGTATCATGTTTGATCCCCCATTTGTCATTGCGGGTAAATCATATAAAGGTAACAAAGAAGGTAGCTCAATTATTGCCAAGAGATTTGAGGGTTATGAGACGTATAACCACCTAAAAAACCATTATTATAACACTTTGAAGGAGTTATATCGAATCTGTGAGAAAGGTGGATATGTAGTCTTTAAATGTCAAGATACGGTATCCGGTGGAAAGAATCACTTTTCCCATGTTATGGTTATGAATATGGCACAGGAATTCGGATTTTACCCAAGAGACTTGTTCATCTTAACATCTAACGTTCGTATCAATAGTTTTGGTACTAAGTGGACAAAACAAGAACATGCCCGTAAGTACCATTCTTATTTTTGGGTGTTTGAGAAAGTAAAACCAAGAGTGAAGTATGATAATCCCGTTGAAGTTGTTATCGAACAGGATTCAATGGAGTTCCTAAATACATAGCAACTTTGTCACCGACCTTCCAATTGCCTGCAGTACCTGCTGGAAATTCAATCACATGGTCCCCAATACCGGTGTATCTTGGTGGGTTGGTCCAATGACTGTCAGGAGCTTCACAGTTTGTGTGTATTCGACTAATACGATTGTTTAGAACAAAGATAATGTCAAGAGGTATTAAACAATTCTTCATCCAAAATGAATGATGACCTTTACCCATATTGAAAACCATACAACCGGTTAAAGAATCTCTACCCATCATACCTCTACGAATGTCTTCTGGCGTTTTTAGGTATTCGGCTTCAAATGTTTGGTTGTTAATGTGTACTGACATATCTATAATTATTTGGTTTTTTAGAATAAAATTAGTATATTTGAATTATGGAAAATATATTTGGGGGATTGATTGAATTCGACACAGAAAATGAGTTTGATGAATTTGTTAAAGACATCAACGAAAAAAACGCACTATCAATTATTGAAAAGGCTATTGAATATGGTCACCATAATAATTTATATTCGGTGCAAGAAACGTATTTTATTTATAAATGTTTAAAAAAATTAAAAGATTATGCAAATAAAAATCAGGGAGATAGTATACATAATGATGATACTAACGGGGATATTAGTTCAGAGGTACGGTCTTAAAGGAGCCGACCCCGAATTGGTAAAGTATTTTGGTTGGGGAGCAATCAGTTTAGGGTCATTTAACATTGTATTGGATTACATTAGAAAACCTAAAAAGAATAAATAAGATGGATACAATTACAAGTTACGACGACTTAGTTCAACATCTAATTGATAATAAAATTACGATGGTTCGCCCCGATGAATTTAAAACGATATTCAACCATCATTCTGAAATATCCAAAGTAGATGGAGATATAGTAGAGTGTGGTGTTTGGAGGGGTGGATTTTCAATATTTTTAAGTTATGTTTTTCAGGATAAAAATATTTGGGTATGTGATTCATATGAAGGGTTCCAACCTATTGAAATTGCTAAACATAGTTATGACAGGGAAAGACACACAAATCATTACACACACAATTCTGTTGGTCCGATAGCCATTAGTTTAGAAGAAGTCCAATCACACTTTAAATCATATGGATTAGGTGATGACAAACGAATTAAATTTTTAAAAGGATTTGTAAAAGATACTCTACCAACATCTGGAATAGAAAAAGTATCATTATTAAGAATAGATGTGGATGCTTTTTCCGCCACACTAGAAACTTTAGAAGAATTATATGATAAGGTACAACCAGGTGGATATATTATATTTGATGATTCTGGTCTATATGAATCCTTAGATGCGATTAGAGTATTTTTTAAACAAAGAGATATACCTGAATTCTTAAACCATCCCGTAACCAATCAACAATTAGATATTAATTTAAGGTATACAAATGATGACTCGGGTTTACCACCAGGTTGTTATATTATAAAAAAATAAATAAAATGAAAAAGAAATATTACAAAGACTTTTTTATTTACAAGAAAAAACATCATTGGTTTTTAATTCCAACAATTGTTTTCTTTTATAATAAAACGGAGTTTCTTGAGACAGGTGTAACATCACCATCTTGGGGATTAACAATTAGATGGTTAACGTATATGATAGGAATACAAATACAACAAGGATATGGAAAATAATAATGGAGGTGTATTAATAATTGGATTAATAATTGGGGCACTCATCGGTGTGTTTGTTTCATTAACGTATTTTAATGATAAACCCACACCCGTTGTGTCAACAACAATCTGTAAGGAGGATTCATTACAAAACGTAATTATTGAATTACAAATGGATTTAAAAATGCAATCAGATGGATTTGACTCTAAAGAAAAAAGATATTCTGAAATTTTATTTGAGTATGAATATGGGATTAATCATTTAAAAATTTATCAACCACAATCATATAGAGAGTTTCACAGAATTTTATCTCATAAAGAAATTTTTAATAGACAAGACGAACAAGATAATATAAAAAGGTTGGAGACGCCAAAATGGTAAACATGAATAGATTAGATAAAAGATATCAGGATTTATTACAAGATATTTTAGATAATGGAGTCGTAAAAACGGACAGAACAGGTACTGGAACCATTTCAGTATTCGGTAGACAAATTAAACATAAGATGTCACAAGGGTTTCCATTACTTACCACAAAGAAAATGGCATGGAAGACAATGGTAACTGAATTGTTATGGTTCCTCCGTGGTGACACTAACATCAAATACCTTGTTGATAATGATTGTCACATTTGGGATGGTGATGCTTATAAAAGATATGAGAATAGTTATGCTGCTTGGGTGGGAAATTCATTATGGTCTAATAACGGAGAACCATGGGATAAAGAAAATTTTATTCGTTTAATTAAAACGGATGAAAGATTTTGTAATATTTTTGGTGACCTCGGCCCCATTTATGGTGCACAATGGAGAACTTGGAAAACTGAGGATGAACATCTCGATGGGGTCTCATATTTCAAATACCCACCAATAGACCAAATCACAAACCTAATCAACGACCTTAAAACAAATCCAGACTCAAGACGATTAATTGTAAGTGCTTGGAATGTGGGTGAGTTAGACCAAATGGTTTTACCTCCATGTCATTATGGATTCCAAGTGTACACAAGAAAACTATCAGCAGAAGAGATGTGGGACTTATTAAAGAATAAGGTTGGCGAAGAAAGATTTAAATCAATGGTTGATGATATAGTCCCATTTGGTGGTGGATTAAGTGAAGAATTAGAATCCTATAAGATACCTAAACGAGCAATATCATTGATGTGGAATCAAAGATCTGTCGACACGTTCTTAGGTTTACCATTCAACATAGCATCATATGGTTTATTGTTAGAGATACTTGCCAATGAAGTTAACATGATGCCAGAAGACCTAATTGGTAACTTAGGGGATGTCCATCTCTATTCTAATCATATAGAACAAGCCAAAGAACAAATTGATAGGGAACCATACAAAAACTTACCTACACTAAACTTCAGCCCATTAGTATTGGCACAATTTGAACACCATAGAGATACGTTTGATGATTTTATAAAAGGAGCACAACCACATCAATTCATAATTGAAGGGTACGAATCACATTCATCAATAAAAGCCCCACTATCGAACTAGTATGTTTATTCATATTACCCCTGA
>Ga0208485_1000619_pt1 | contig 10377 bp, 8 predicted proteins | sample LakMenEpi27Jul12_FD_150707 | JGI IMG/M metagenome (GOLD analysis project Ga0208485, IMG submission 150707) | Freshwater microbial communities from Lake Mendota, WI - 17JUL2012 deep hole epilimnion (SPAdes) | ecosystem: Environmental > Aquatic > Freshwater > Lentic | place: Lake Mendota, Madison... | reverse complement strand
TCACTACGAGCAATCATCGCTAAAGGCCCTGAGTTGTTGCTCCCTGCTCACGGATTACCCATTGCAGGAAAAGAACGCATTGCACGCGTGCTCGACGAGATTGCCTCAGCGCTTGAATACCTAGTGACATCAACCGTCGAGATGATGAATGCAGGCGAAACGCTGAACACAATCATTCACAGTGTGAAGATTCCCGATGCCACACTTGGCAAGCCATACCTTCGCCCTCTATACGACGAGCCAGAATTTGTTGTACGCAATATTTGGCGTCAGTTCGGTGGCTGGTGGGATGGTGCGCCGTCTCGCTTGAAGCCATCAACTGATGAATCAATGGGATCTGAAATTGCTCGCCTCGCCGGCGGTGCTGAAGTGTTGATTGCACGCGCCCAAGAACTAGCGGCATCGGGAGACCTGCGGCTCGCGTGCCACCTTGCGGACTTCGCAGGCTGGGCAGCACCAGACGACCCAGACATTCATGCGACACGTTCAGAGATTTATGAAGTGCGACGCAAGAAGGAAACATCACTGATGGCAAAGGGCATCTTCAAAGGCGCATCGCGCGAATCAGACTCTGTAGTGAAAAAGGCCACGGGCCAATAGTTCAACCCACGGTTATTAGAACTAAGGCAAGAGCTGCCAACCCAAGCCCAATGGCTTGTGAGCGGTGAATCTTTTCTTTGTCTAGCCGTGTTGCGAGCATCAATGTACTTGCCGGGTAAAACGAGTTGATTGTTGCCACGATGGACATCAATCCCTGGCGCACAGCGAGAAGGTACAACGCATTCGCGAGTGTGTCGAGAACACCGGAAGCAATAACAAACTTGCGTTGAGTGCCAATGTGCCTCACTCTGTTTCCGGTGACATACATAACGATCAACATGTACGGAACTGATGTCACGCGCATTGCAAATACTGGCCATAAACCTGAGTCATCACTGGTGTGACCCAAGATCACAAACAGCGAACCAAATGTGCAACCCGCAAGCAGTGCCATTAACAAAACCTTTGCTGGCGCACGACGATGGTTTGGGCCCATCACGTCACTGATCAATGCGATGGCAATTAACGCAATTGGAATACCAAATAAAGCAAGAACCCCTGGGCGTTCGCCTGTAGACAGACCGATGATGACAGGCACGGACGTAGCAGTGACTGCAGAAACTGGAGCCACCACGGTCATGTACCCACTTCCCATTGCCTTATAAAAAGCGAGAAGTCCGGTTGCTCCTGCAAGGCCGCCGATGCCACCCCAGATCCAGTCACTCAATGGCGGCACTGGCACGCCACTTGCGACTACGAAGACGAGAAGAACAACTCCTGCAACCGACTGGCCGATAGCTGTGACAGTGATTGCCGAAACTTTTTGTGAGGCTCGCCCACCGCTGTAATCAGCAACTCCGTACACACAAGCAGCACACAACGCTAGAAAAATATCCATGGGAAACTCTGCTGACTAGCTACGGGAGGAAAAGCAACGGCTGCATTAGTGGGCGCGACGGGGCTCGAACCCGGGACCCCCACCATGTCATGGTGGTGCTCTACCAACTGAGCTACACGCCCTTTTCAGGAATCCCCACTTTATCAGGGCTTCAGCGTGAGCGTCACTTCGTTGGCCAAAAGGCGGCCTCTTCGCGTGAGCACTACACGTTCTCCTGCTCGCTCAACGAGATCGCCGAGGTATTCCTCATCAAGCGTGCCAATGGGAACGCCATCGGTCGTGCGCAGAGACAACTCCAGTGCTTCTTTCCTGCGCCCGAAATCATCGAGTACTTCATCAGCCGCTTCCACTGTTTCATTGGCATGTACTGCGGCGATGTATCGCTCTGGCGTGCGCAAGTTCCACCAACGTCTGCCATCAAAGTGAGAATGCGCGGCACATCCGAACCCCGTGTAGTTACCTTGCGACCAATACACCTTGTTGTGTCGACATTCGTGTCCAGGCAAAGCCCAGTTACTGATTTCGTAATTATGCATCCCCGCAGCAATTAGCGCATCGTCCACAAGAATGTATTTATCTGCTTGATCATCATCGTCTGGATGACGTGCAGGATCATCTGCAAGTGGCGTGCCTGCTTCCACAGTTAATCCATAAGCAGAAATATGCGTGGGTTGCAGAGCAATTGCCTGACGCACCGTTTCTTTCCAATCATCAAGAGATTCACCATGTACCCCGTAAATCAAATCGAGATTGATAGACGTGATGTTCGCACTACGTACAGCTGCAATTGCTTTTTCTACATTTGCAGGATCATGAGTGCGATTTAACGCTTTCAGCACAGATGTCACCATAGATTGCACGCCCATACTGATGCGATTGACGCCAGCAGCGGCATACACACGCATCATCTCTGGTGTGACATCGTCTGGGTTGCATTCGATGGTGATCTCCGCTTGAGCAGAGACAGGAATCGCCTTCACGATTGAAGCAAGCAGTTGCGGGGCGAGGCGCGTTGGGGTTCCCCCACCAAAAAATACGGTGTCGGCAACTGGCATACCGTCTGCGACTTTGCGCTCAATGTCGGCAATTACCGCTTGTACGTATGACTCCATGATGTCGTCTTTGTCGGTCCAGGTTGCAAATGCGCAATAGTCACAGCGGTGCCGACAAAACGGAATGTGAACGTAGACACCAAATTCAGACATGGACGTACTCAGGTAGCGGGAGGAATGAACAGCAATCCAAGTTCGGAAAGCTTGTCTCCTACCCCATCGACTGGCACATCCAACATGACAGCGATTGCGCGAGTGTCGTGGGCGCGCACTGTAATTACTTTTCCGTTGAAGTCTTGTCGTTGCACCTGAATCATGCGCAGCAGACGTTCCAACATCTCAAACTGTTGACCACTCATCGTTGAGAGTTTCGCTACGTCTATACGTAATTTCTTTGGTGCACCATCTGCACTCGCAGCATCTTCCATGCGCTGACTATCGCGTGGTAACAACTGATCGATACTCACTCCATAGAAGCGCGCAAGCCGTTCGAGTCGTGGCACCGAAATGGCACGCTCACCACGTTCGTATGCGCCGAGCACAGAGGCTTTGAACTCGCTGTCGCTATTGGCCTCAACTTCAGAGAGGGACCATTGCTTTTGTTGACGAATGCGTCGCAGTCGTTCCCCGACTAAGCGGGTAAACGGAGAATCGTGCAGAAGTTCGTCGTCAGAATATGAAGGCATAACACCACACAGTGTGGTTCATTCAACGCCGCGAGTGTGCGACCATCAGCGAAGCGCCCACAATTGCAGCGGTTTCTGCCCGCAAGATGGTGCTTCCGAGGTCAATGGTGGGCAGAGACGACGCAAGTTCGCTGGGGGAAAATCCACCCTCTGGACCAATCACCAACGTGCGAACACCATCCCATGATGCTTGTCCACCGGGTTCGGCCATCGCTACAGCATCTGCACCGAGCGCACTGAGTGACACAGGCCCCACGATTTCTGGAAGATACACACGACGAGATTGCATGGCTGCTGCGCGAGCGATGCGGCGATAACGGTCCATGACCTGAGTTGTTTTGTCTGGTGCCCACCGCACCACACTGCGCTCAAGAGGCTGCAGTATCGCAATGCGATCAATACCAATCTCCACAAGTTTTTCGATGGTGAGATCTGTCTTGTCGCCTTTCACCGGCGCAATCGCAACAGTGAGCGATATCGAACGCTCTGGTTCCGTGACTACTTCAGACACAGATTCAACTGTGCCACCTTTCCAGTGCGTCACTCTCCACGCGCCATGACCATCTGTACACGACACGATTTCACCGTTCTTCAGGCGCAACACTCGTGAAAGATGATGTACATCACCGTCTGTGAGAACCGGGTGAGAAATGTCCTCGACGAAAACATGCGCTGATGACCGGCGCAATTCATCCATCATGAAAAAGCCGATTTGATACGGGAAAAGATTCCTTTATCTGCGTTGGCAACTTCTTCACCTGAAATCTGTGCCAGTTGACGCAACAGCGCCTCTTGTTCTTCGGAAAGATTCTTCGGCACAGTGACCGCAACGCGCACACGAAGATGTCCGCGACCACGACCATTGAGATGCGGAACACCACGACCACGAGCTACGAATTCGTGACCATGCTGAGTGCCTGCGGGCACTACAAGATCTAACTCGCCGTCCAAGGCATCAAGAACTTGATGCACTCCCAGTGATGCTTGGGAGATGGTCAGAGGCAGTATCCAAACGAGATCATCTTCATCTCGAATGAACGTCTCATGTTGTGCAACGGCAACATGGACATATAGGTCTCCTGCGTCTCCCCCTCTGGCGCCAACGGCACCGCGACCAGTGAGTCGCAAAGTTTGACCAGACCTAATTCCTGCCGGCACGTCAACGGTGTACGACTCTTTCGACGCACGACGACCCTCACCAGAACACGAGGAACATGGCGTCATGACAACTTGACCCATGCCGCCACAACGACCACACGGGCCTGACGTAACCATCTGGCCGAGCATGCTTTGACGAACACGGCGAACTTGACCAGAACCACTGCAATCAGAACACGTGACTGGCTTTGTGCCGCCGCCTGCACCACTGCCTTGGCAATCGCTACATGCCACCGCGGTGTTCACATCGACTGTTACCTGAGTGCCGAACATGACCCCTGCAAGATCAATGCGCGCAGTGACTTCTAGGTCTTGACCACGAGGAGGCCCCGCTTGTTGACGACTACCGAACCCACCTGAACCACCACCGAAGAAAGCTTCAAAAATGTCACCTAGGCCGCCGCCTCCAAATGGGTCACCGCCGCCACCTGCTGCACCAAGTCCTTGTTCACCGAATCGGTCATAACGAGCACGAGTATCTGGGTCTGACAACACCTCATATGCGCGACTGACTTCTTTGAATTGATTCTCTGCTTCAGGATCACCCGGGTTGGCATCGGGATGCAACTCACGAGCCTTCTTGCGATACGCCTTCTTGATGTCGTCTGCGGACGCGTTGGAACTAACGCCGAGTAGTGCGTAGAAATCAGAACTCATGCCACACCCTCTGCAATGTGTCTGCCTAATTGTTCGCTCACTACTTCCACCGTGGTGAGTGCCTGTGGGTAATTCATGCGCGTTGGACCAAGCACGCCGACTGAACCCACAATTTCACCATCAGCCATGACAGGCGAAACGACAACGGAACACGCTGACAAGGGTTCCACTCCGTGTTCTGCGCCAATAGCCACAGACAGTCCGCGGTCTAGAAGATCTTGCAACAAGGTGACAACCACAAACTGTTGCTCGATGGTGGAGAGAACATCGCGCACAACATCTACTGCATCGAAGGCATTGGCCAATGAAGAAGCGCCACCAACAAATACTGGTTGGTCATTGCGATGACGCGACAAAGCGTTGATGGTGGCAAAACACACAGCATCGATATGAGCATCGTTTGTGGAAGGAACAGAACTGATGTCACCAAGAGAGCGTGCAACAAGATGACGAGACACGTGCTGCACTGCAGAGGCAATGTGATCATCGGAGATGTCTTCTGACATTTGGATGGTCTCATTTTCCACATTGTGATTAGACAGCACTACAACAACAGTGGCTGAACGCGGCGTGACACGACTGATATGCACTGCCAATACTGTGGTCTTTTCGGCTTCTGGGCCCACAACTACAGCTGTGTGGTGCGTGATATTCGCAAGAAGTGTGGTGGTATGACGCAGTAGATCTTCAAGGCGTCCATGCGTTCCCTTGAAAAAGTCGCCAACTTGAGATGCTTCTTCTGCAGCCAATACGCCTTGTGGCGTGATGGAGTCGACAAAGTGTCGATATCCCTTATCGGTAGGGATGCGACCAGCAGATGTATGCGGCTGTGCAAGATATCCCTCTTGCTCGAGAACAGCCATTTCGTTACGCACAGTGGCAGACGAGACCTTGACTGAAGGAAGCGTGGCGATGTGTGTTGACCCGACAGGCAAACCTGTGGCCACATACTCCTGGACTACTGCCTTGAGAATTGCTGTCTTTCGCTCATCCAACATGATTCAGCAATTTTACTTTCCGCTTACTGATTTATAACGCGACAATGCCTCTAAACGCTCATTTGCATGGTCAACCATTGGAGGCGGGTACGCACTTGGCGCTAGCAGCCCTAATTCCCACGGGGCGTGCACAGAGTTGTTATCTAGCCCAGCAATCTCAGGCACCCATTGGCGCACATACTCACCCGTTGGATCAAACTTTTCGCTCTGCGACGTGGGATTAAACACTCGAAAGAACGGCGCGGCGTCAGTTCCTGTGCCAGCAGTCCATTGCCATCCGTGATTGTTTGATGCGATATCTCCATCAACAAGGTGATCCATGAAGAACTTGGCACCCCATTGCCATGGAACATGAAGGTCTTTCACAAGGAAACTGGCAACAATCATGCGCACACGATTGTGCATCCACCCTGTTTGCAGCATCTGACGAATGCCTGCATCCACGATGGGAAAGCCAGTATTGCCCTCACAAAACTGAGCAAAGCGCGCTTTGGCTGCGGCATCAGTATCAACTGGCAACACATTCATTTTTGTTTGCAGATTCACCCATGTTGTTGCAGGCTGATGAAACAACACGTCTGCGTAGAACTCACGCCATGCCAACTCTCGACGGAAATGTTCATCGGCATCTGAGGAACCGAGGCGCTGAAGCAACTGACGAGGATGCACAACACCGAATCGAAGTGGTGCAGACAACTGTGATGTTCCATCAACAGACGGAATGTTTCGATTCTCCTTGTAGCCCTGCAGTTGAGCCACCGACCATTCGTCCCATCGAGCCCAGACAGCATCTTCCCCGATTGGCCATCGCAAATATATGTCTGAATCAACGCTCGGATATCCCTCAGACAACTCACGCCTATCCGCAAATTGGACGTCTACCTCAGCAGTATGTTCCGGCAAAAATCCGAGCCACCGCTTATAGAAGGGCGTAAACACTTTCAGAGGTGTGGCATCGTCTTTCACTACCGTTCCAGGACGCACTGCATAGGGAGTGTCTGCCACAACCAACTTCATCTGATTCTCTGCTAGCGCGACACCAACTTTCTCGTCACGCTTGCGCCCGTACGGAGCAAAATCTGCTGCCACATGCACACTGTCGGCGCCAACGAGTTTTGCAAATACTGGGATGACTTCGTGTGGTTTTCCGTAACGAAGAACAACAGCGCCACCGGTTGCTTCATCGAGTGAACGCAATGTGGCAAACATGTACGCACGGCGTGTTTCACTGGCAGATGCAAATGCAGGGTCCACTACAAAGAGCGGAACAACTGAACCACTAGCAGCCGCTGAGCGAAGCGCGCCGTTGTCTTCCAGTCGCATATCACGGCGAATCCACCAGATGGACGTTGTCATTGTGCTCTCCTCAATAATGGAAGTGACATCAACGCGAGAACTCCGCCATACGCAATAGACCAGCGAATACTTATGTGGTCACCAATCCAACCAGTGATTGGCCCGCCGATTGGTGTGGAACCAAGAAACGCAACAGATTGCAAGGCCATCATTCGACCGCGCATTTCTGACGAGACTTTCTGTTGCGTGATACCAGTCATGGCGGCAACGAGACCAGTACCCCCGAGACCTAGCGGGATAGCAACAACACATGCCACATAAAAGTTGGGTGCAAACCCCATTGCGATGCACGAGATCCCACAAATGGCGAGCATGGATGCATACCAAGAAATCGTGATGTTGCGAAATCGAGCAGTTGCGAGCGCACCAACAATGCTGCCGAGACTTGTCATAGACAAAAGGATTGCGTAACCGTTCGGTTCATTCCACACTTGATCGCTTAATTTTGGAAGCACGACGCTGTAGTTGAAAGCAAAAGTGCTGACAACGATGAAAACAATGAATGAGTACCGAAGAGAAACATCGTTCCACACAAACCGAAGAGCTTCACGAACTGGCTTGCCAGTGCGCGACGCAGACGTCACCGGAACCATCTCAGAACGGCGCAACATCAATATTGAAGCAATGACTGCCACATATGAAACGGCGTTCATTGCAAAGAGCCAGGCCGTTCCAAGTGGTCCAATCAATAGCGCAGCTAACGCTGGGCCAAATACACGCGAACCTGTCATCACCGTTGTGTTCAGTGACATGGCATTTGAGATCTCGGCTGGTTCCACCAACTCGGTAACTAATCCACGGCGAGACGGATTATCTATTGCGTTAGCAACTCCGAGTATGAGCGACAACGTGTAAATCATTGGCAGAGTGGCAAAACCACCAAAGTCTGCTGCAGCCAACAACACCGCTTGAATTAGCAGGGCGAACTGCGTCCACAAGGTGATGGTGCGACGATCATGACGGTCTGCGAATCCACCGGCCCAAGCACCCAATAGCAACATAGGCAAGAACTGAAACATCGTGTTCCAGCCGGCATCGGTTGCGCGATTATTGATTTGATAAATGAGCAATGACGTTGCAGTGAACTGCAACCAGGTGCCCACGTTGGATAGCAAGAGACCGATGAAATACACGCGCACATTGCGCTGATGCAGGGAACGAAACGGACTGGCCTTCTCTGACATCGCTTCAGACATCAGTCATCCAATTTCAAAGCAGAAATAAACACATCACCAGGCACTTCTACCCGACCGATGGCTTTCATTTTCTTCTTGCCCTCTTTTTGCTTCTCGAGCAATTTGCGCTTACGCGTGATGTCGCCGCCGTAACACTTTGCAAGCACGTCTTTACGTTTGGCCTTCACCGTTTCACGAGCAATAACTTTTCCACCGATAGCTGCCTGAATGGGCACATCAAACATCTGACGCGGAATCAATTCGCGCAACTTGGCACACATACGGCGCCCGTAATCGAACGCCTTGTCGCGATGCACAATGGTGCTGAAAGCGTCTGCAGGAATGCTGTTCAAGAGAAGGTCGACCAAAACCAGATCGCTTTGACGATATGTATCTAGTTCATAGTCAAGGCTTGCGTAGCCCTGGGTGCGGCTCTTCATTTGGTCGAAGAAGTCAACAACAACCTCGGCCAATGGAATGAGATAGTGAAGTTCAACACGCTCTGGCGAGAGATACTCGAGTTTCACCATGTCGCCACGACGCGATTGGCACAACTCCATCAGAGTTCCCGTGTATTCCTTTGGAGTAATGATGGAGACCTTAAAGAATGGTTCTTCAATAAAGCTGATGTTCTGCATAGGTGGAAGATCTGCAGGGTTTGCAACATCCACAACTAGCCCGTCGGTACGTGTTACGCGATACGCCACTGATGGAGCCGTTGCAATCAGAGCCAAGTTGAATTCACGCTCAAGACGCTCTTTCACGATTTCCATATGCAAAAGCCCGAGGAAACCACAACGGAATCCAAAACCAAGTGCGCCAGAAGATTCAGGTTCGTATGTGATTGAAGCATCGTTGAGTTTTAGTTTTTCGATGCTCTCTCGAAGCGTTTCAAAATCGTCACCATCAATTGGATACAAGCCACAAAAAACCATTGCCTTTGGGTCTCGGTACCCATCGAGTGGTTCCGATGCCGGCGATGCCAACACAGTCACTGTTTCACCACTACGTGCTTCAGCAACATCTTTGATACCAGCGATGAGGTAACCCACTTCACCAGGCCCTAGTTCAGCAACTGGAGTAGGCACCGGCGCGCGAGCACCAATTTCGATGGCATCGTGTGTTGCACGTGCTTGCATGAACAGCAGACGGCTTCCAGTCGTGAGTCGACCGTTCATCACGCGAACGCTCGACACCACGCCACGGTATTGATCGAACTGCGAGTCAAAAATCAGTGCCTGTAGCGGCGCATCAATGTCACCAGTCGGTGCCGGAATACGCTCGGCAATGGCATCAAGCAATTCGGGCACCCCTTCGCCTGTCTTTGCAGAGATACGAAGAATCTCATTTGCCGGAATGCCAAGAATGTTTTCAATTTCTTGTGCGTACCTATCGGGATCAGCAGCAGGAAGGTCGATCTTGTTGAGAGCAGCAACAATTTCCAAGTTGTGCTCTAAAGCCAAATAACAGTTAGCGAGAGTTTGAGCTTCGATGCCTTGGGCAGCATCAACAACCAGCACCACACCTTCACATGCAGCAAGAGACCGGCTCACTTCGTACCCGAAGTCCACGTGACCTGGAGTGTCAATGAGGTGATACGTATGTCCCTTCCACGGGACTCGCACATTTTGGGCCTTGATGGTGATGCCACGTTCGCGCTCAAGGTCCATGGAGTCCAGATACTGGGCTCTCATGTCACGCGCTTCTACCGCCCCTGTTAATTCAAGGATGCGGTCAGACAGGGTCGACTTGCCATGGTCAATATGGGCAATGATCGAGAAATTGCGGATTTTAGAGAGGTCCATGGGCAATAGGAAGCCTACCTGTGGGCAGTTGGGGTCGGGGGTGTACGGCGAT
>Ga0208485_1000613_pt1 | contig 10411 bp, 7 predicted proteins | sample LakMenEpi27Jul12_FD_150707 | JGI IMG/M metagenome (GOLD analysis project Ga0208485, IMG submission 150707) | Freshwater microbial communities from Lake Mendota, WI - 17JUL2012 deep hole epilimnion (SPAdes) | ecosystem: Environmental > Aquatic > Freshwater > Lentic | place: Lake Mendota, Madison... | reverse complement strand
GTTATAGTCGTCCCTACTGTGCGATCGCTGATGCGCCCTCACAAGTCAGTGATCAGTGATCAGTTATCAGTGATCAGATGTGAGTTTTCAGTTTTCAGTTAGAAAGGGGATAGGGAACAGGGATTTAGGGATTTAGGGATTTAGGGGTTTAGGGGTTTAGGGATTTAGGGGTTTAGGGAAATTTCAGCTAAATGCCCCACTTCCCCACTTCCCGACTCCTATCTACTTACTCCTGATTTTGGGATTTTGGAATGACTAATTTACCGATACCCCAAGCGATGCCGAAAGTGGCAAGAGTTCCCAGAAAACCGGCGAGGGGAGTGGCCACACCTTGGGGAACACCTTTGAGGGCATAACCATCAAAAATTCGGGCGAAGGGTAATTGATGACCAAGGGCGTTGGGATCTTCTTTTTGGCTAAATTGCAAGTCTTCCGCCACTCGATCGAGTCCGTCGGGATCGGGACTGGCAAAGGGAGAAAGAAAAACGGCGATAATTAGGGATAATACCAAGCCAATCAGGAAAAATTGGCTATTTCTGCGAATATTCATGGGCTAATCTTTATTAAACCTCTTGCATAATTAATTTTTGAGGGTTCAAAAACGGTAAAAATAAGGATTAAATTGCATAAAATCCTTAAATAGACCGTTTAATTGATTATTCATTCTTAATTCTCCTGACTCCTGACTACTAACTCCTGACTCCTGACTCCTGACGACCGGCTACTGACTCCTGACCCTAACAACAATTTTTGATTTTTACAAGAAGTCTATTGACGAGAAGCTTAGGAAGGGGAAACAGAAGTATTAACGGAATGGGGCGGATCGTAGAGGAGATCGGGACGGGTTCGCCAGATATAACCGACAGCGAAAACGGTAATCACCGCTTCCCCGATACCGATGAGGATATGCCAAGATAACATGGCAAAAAGGGCGACTAAAGGCGGTACAGTCCCCGATAAAGCCAATTGCAGGGCGCAAGCTAACGCCGCCACCACCACACTTGTCCAAGCAGCCACGGCAACAGCGATCGCCATACTGCGCCAACGATGAAAACCGAAGGCTTTTCTAATCCCCAGATAGAGATAATAACCGCCAAACGTCCCGATCAGACCCATATTGACGATATTAGCCCCTAAAACCGTTAAACCACCATCTTGAAAAAATAAAGCCTGCACGATAAAAACCACCGCCATCACCAGAGAACCCGCCCAGGGACCGAGTAAAACCCCCGCGAGAGTCCCCCCTAACAAATGTCCGGAGGTTCCCCCCGGAATGGGAAAATTAATCATCTGGGCGGCAAAAATAAAGGCGGCACAAACTCCCATCAAAGGTACAGCCCGTTCAGCGTAGTGACCGCGCACTTTTTTGAGAGAAAAGCCAATCAGGACGACGGCAATTATCCAAGTAAATAGACTCACCGATGGACTCAAAAAGCCGTCGGGTATATGGAGGGCGAGATAAGGGGTCAGGAGAGGGTGAAACAAACCAACCCCTAGAAAATTAACAGACATTAAAATTCAGTCTCCTTGGCAATTTGGGTTAAAGATTTCCATAGAATTGCGTCGCTAGGACGGAAAAGTCCTCTCTTCTAGTAGATAACTAACCGCTTCATTTTACAATGCCCTCTCTGGGGATTTAAACCCTTTAGCTTCTTAAGAATTTCTGTTATTTTTCCGATCATCAGGGTTTAGCTATTAGCCAAAATCTCAATTATTCTCAAGCAGTCAAATTATTTAAATTATTATTAATTTTTCGAGGTTTTTTCAGTTTTTATGCTAGTCCTTAATCAGTGAGCAGTTATCAGTTAGAAGAGGCTGGTGACTACATTGACTACGCGATCGGTAGTCAGGGCAGTGCTTTAATTGGTTTAGAGGTCATCTAATGATAAGCTATCAGAGATAACCCCCTCTTTTTCGCTTTTTCTAGCTTGGTGTGAAACCGTGATCAACTCTGAAGAAAAAAGACCGACTTGGGACGAATACTTTTTAATGATCGCTAAATTAGCCGCCACCAGATCCACCTGTTTAGCTTTTCCCGTCGGTGCGGTAATTGTCAAAGATCGGCAGGTTTTAGCCACGGGGTACAATGGTTCCCCATCGGGAACGGTTCATTGTACTGCCCAGGGTTTTTGTTATCCCGGTTTGGGAACCTGTCGAGAATCCGGAGAAATTCCCTCTCGGGCAATTCATGCTGAAGCTAATGCGATCGCTCAAGCGGCTAAACACGGTATTTCTACCCAAGGAGCTAGTATCTATGTTACCTTAGAACCCTGTATTTCCTGTTTAAAACTAATTATTTCTTCGGGAATTAAGGAAGTTTTTTACGAAGCGGACTTTAATAGTGGGACAAAAGCCATGTTAAGGGATTCTTTTCTAGAAACGGGGATTATTAAGTATAAAAAGATTTATTTATCGGAAGAAATGGCTAGTCATGCGGCCTTATTTTTATTAAATCCCATTTCGATCGATCCCAGGTAGTTATCCTCAACGGCGACATCAATGACGACCCCGCAACTTTTCGAGTGGGATGAAAATAAGCGTCAGGCTAATATAGAAAAACACGGCATAGATTTCGCCGACCTGGAAGCGATTTTTAGGGGTCCAATAATTGAGCGCGTGGATACCCGTCAGAATTACGGCGAAATTCGAGTGATTCTAGTGGGTACAATCGATAATATCGTTTTGGTGGTGGTTTATACATGGCGTGGCTCGGTTCGTCGAATAATTAGTGCTAGGAGGGCCAACAACCGTGAACGAAGAACATATTACCAGAGTCACCCGCGAACAGTGGGCGAAGTTGAAAGGCAAAACGAACTGGGAGAAAGTTAAAGGGATGAGTGAGGCGGAAATTGCCAAAAACGCCCTAGAAGACCCCGATAATCCCCCGCTGCCAGCTGATTTTTTCGATGAAGTTCTGGAATGCGCCCCGGGTTCCTTGAATCCCTAACCCTCCGATTAGTAACTGGATTTAGGGATTTTATCGGGGGCTGTATTAGCCTAGACTAACACAGCCCAAAGTTACCGTTTAAATGTCCAAATCCGTAAGATTTAAACGCGATCCGTGGGTTTCGATAAATTCTCGCCGGGGGGCAACTCGATCGCCCATAAGAATGGTAAATAATTCCTCAGCTTTGGCTGCGTCTTCGATTTCCACCCGTTTTAAAGTGCGAGTTTCGGGATTCATGGTAGTATCCCAAAGTTGTTGGGGCATCATTTCTCCTAACCCTTTAAAACGTTGGATTGTGTAGTTAGCATTGGAGGGAAATTCCGCTATCTTTTGCTGTAATTCTCGATCGCTATAGCAGTAGGAATGATTTTTACCGCGTTCCAATTTATAGAGAGGAGGACAGGCGATATATACATAACCTTGATCAATTAAATTCTTCTGATAACGATAGAAGAAAGTTAACAACAAAGTTCGGATGTGGGCGCCATCCACATCAGCGTCAGTCATTAAAACAATGCGATGATAGCGCAATTGTGAGGGGTCGAAATCTTCTCCTTTAATTCCTAAACCGAGGGCGGTAATTAAGGATTGAATTTCCGTATTTTTGTAGATTTTGGCATCATCGGTTTTTTCGATATTGAGGATTTTTCCCCGCAGAGGTAGAATCGCTTGAAAACGACGATCGCGCCCCTGTTTGGCACTGTTATGGACGAAAACGCCGGAAGCAAGGGCAAAGTTATGGGTATGAGGAACCTCGATATCATAGACATCGAATCTTGTTTCTAATCGCTCGATCGCCACAACTCGATGATTGTAATTAGCCACCGCTTCTAAGGCTTTATTTTTATCACCATCAAAGTAGCGATCGCAGAAAGAATCAAATCGCAATATTGATTTATCCCGCGTCTGAAGCCGATATTTTTGATAAGCTTCCAAATCAATATAACCTCGATCGATCTCAATTTGTTTTAAGGTCGCTAGGGTTTTTTGATAGTAAGTTTTATTCAAAGCATCACGACGTTTTGAACGAAATTCCCCTGTCCATTGTTCTTTAGTTTTCTCCCGTCGCCATGATAGTAAATCCTGATTTTGCCATTGTTGTTTGGCAGTTTCAGAATAAACTTGACGCTGTTCAGGATGGTCGATAAAGTATTGACGAACTTTATCCGCTTGTGCTTGGCGATTTGTCTGGCTACTCCAATATTGCTGTTGTGCTTGATAAAGTTGTTCGGCATTTTGTCGGCGGTATTCCTCATTTGTATCGTAGAAAGTGCGCCATTTTTCGGTCATGTAGGCTTTATATGCTGCTACTTCCCATTGTGCTTTGGCTTGTTCTGATAAAATTTGCCTTGTTTCTGGTTCTAACATTCGTTGACTCATCATCAAGCGAAATTCATCAGTCTGACGAAGTTGACGACATTTTTCGATCACTTCAGGACGATGTAAAGTTTTCTGAATGTGATAACGATGTAATTCCAAATGATCTTGAATGGATAATCTTTGAAGATTGGAGGGATTATTGTTCAGTTTATTGAAGTCTATGTGATGACAATGTTCTCCATCTTCGAGTTGATAAATTCCCTGCCAACGATTATACCAATCAGCGATCGCATGAGTGAACAACCAAGAATCGGAAGCGGGATTCCAGACCATTTCATAACCGTTAATGGTGATTCCGGGGTCACGAAGATCGGACAATTTCCGATACAAAGGCATTAAAGCATCTTCTGGAGTTAAAGCCGCAGCAGGTTTATAGCTACCATCTCTTAACAGGAAAAGATGGTCAGGAGTACAAATAATCGCTTCACCATGATCGAGAGTAATTTTAATTACTTCTGCGTCTTTTTTGGTGATGCGGGCATTAATAACTCGTTCAACCCCGATCGTGCCATTGTCACGAATGGTATAACAAAAATGTTCCTTTCCTTGGGCTTGTTCGGTCACTAGCTGTTTAAAACTGAGGTTGCGTCCATCGACAAGGGCGATTTCTGTATCACCATGAAAACAACCACCGGCACTGTCCCCTTCGACGATGTAAATTTCTGACTTTTCTGGGTCTCTTTCGCTACAATCAGCCAATTTACCCGGTAAAGGTGAGGATTCCAAGACCGATTTCCGTCGTACTAAGTCCCGGGCCCGTCGGGCTGCTTCCGCCGCTTTGTACGCTTGTACTGCTTTTTCGATAATCGTGTCGGCCACTTGGGGATTTTGTTCTAGGTATTCGTTGAGAGTTTCCCCCACCAGGGAATCAACAATACCCCGGACTTCAGTGTTACCCAATTTGGTCTTGGTTTGGCCCTCAAATTCTGGTTCGGGGACTTTTACGGAAATAACGGCGGTTAAACCCTCGCGGACGTTTTCCCCCGCTAGATTAGGCTCGTTTTCTTTAATTTTATTGCGTTTACGAGCAACATTATTTAAAGTACGAGTCAGAACTGCCTTTAATCCTTCTAGATGAGTTCCCCCGTCAATGGTGCGGATATTATTAGCAAAACCGAGAATATTGTCGCTATAGGCATCTATACACCACTGAAAAGCCACTTCGATATTAATTCCCGTCTTTTCCCCCGATACATAGATAATATCTTTGTGCAGGGTTTCTTTTTCCCGACACATATAGGCGACGTATTCTTTAATACCCCCCTCATAACAATAGGTTTCGATGTGGGGTTCTTCGGGACGGTAATCGCTAAAGGTGATTTTAACACCCGCATTTAAGTAGGCTAGTTCTCGTAAACGTCCGGAGAGGGTACTGTAATCAAATTCGATGCCTTGGCTAAAAATTTCGGTGTCTGGCAGGAAATTAACCCTAGTTCCCGTTTTTTCCTCTTGACTGGGACTGCTGACCAATTCTGTGACGGGGATACCTCTTTCGTAGCGTTGGGTATGTACTTTATGATCGCGCCAGACTGTCACATCGACCCATGCAGAAAGAGCATTAACGACGGAAATCCCGACTCCGTGTAACCCTCCCGACACTTTATAGCCACCACTGCCAAATTTACCGCCGGCATGAAGTATAGTGAGAACGGTTTCGAGGGCAGATTTACCCGTGGTGGGGTGAACATCGGTGGGAATACCCCGGCCATCGTCAGTGACGCTGACGGAACCATCGGCCTTGATATCCACTTCGATATGAGTACAGTAACCCGCTAGGGCCTCATCGATCGAGTTGTCCACCACTTCATAGACTAAATGATGTAGTCCCCGCGGCCCGGTCGTACCGATATACATCCCCGGCCGCTTCCTGACTGGTTCTAACCCTTCGAGAACTTGTATCTGTTCCGCGCCGTAGTTACTTGTCATAAAATTTCCCTGAAAAGGCTGTGATCCCTGATTAAACCTAAATGAATAGCAAAATCTTCAAAAATTCTAGCACATAAGGGTTAAAGACTGCTTAAATGCCTTTAGGGAGAATTTTTTATTAGGGATAGGACATAGGGAGACATTTTTGTTACAAGCTAAACCACTGGAAGGCAGCAAGGAGAGGAAATTCAATACCGTGTCTTTCTTCCCTGTCATTAGACCTCTTGCATAAATCGGAATTTCCGATGCCTGATTGAATAAAAGTTACAGCCATATTCAGCTTTAGAAAAAAGATCATTTGAAGAGGCTAAAAACCGCTAAGATGGGTGGGAACCTGTTGCACCTCTTTGTCTAGAATAAATGTATCGCCAATCTGAATTCGTTTCTCAGAAGACAAACATATCTCACGGGGCGGTACCTTCCTTCTCAGAAATCACCTAAAGAACACTATCGGTAGAAAATGAGCGAACCGTTAGTTCTAAGCGTTCTAAGCACTTCTGCTTATTGTAATTATGGGATGCTCTCCTGTACAATTACGGTAGCAGTATGTGTACAGATGAAGTTGAATCGTGGGTTGGGCAGGACGAGGCTTAACCGTGGTCTCCCCAAGGTCTTCAGTCCTTTTTTCTGATTTTACCTTGCCCACTTTAACAGAATTACATACACTACCAAGCAATGTTGCCAAACTAATCACCTTGAGATCAGGGGGTAGCAACTTCATCATGACAAATACTTCTCCACAATCTTGGACTTGTACAGGACATTCAGGTAAAACACACGATGAAATCGAGAATTGGGGAGATACCTGCTCTTTCCCTGGATGTCCAATGGTTCGTGGGCAAGACGGAAAAGCAACTTTACCCCAGCGAAAGCAACCTCCTAAACTACCAGTCAAACCTATCATAGCGGCAGCATTATTGTTAGCCGCGTTGGGTGTGGGTTTTCTTTTAAAAGATAAAATTTTTGGTGGTTCGGAATCTGCCGTTACTCCTACCCCTACCCCTACCATTTCACCTTCGACTCCTGGCACTCCTTATTCCCCTACTCCAACTACCTTTGACCCCACTTGGATCAGTGCTGGTGAGCGCACCTTAAATAGAACACAAGCCAATCCCTTTCGAGATCGAGGCGTAGAAGCATTTATAGCAGGGAATTTTGCTGAGGCAGTTACTCAGTTCGAGAAAGCAGTTTTAGGAAATCGCAACGATCCAGAAGTACAAATTTACCTCAACAATGCCAAAGCACGTCTTAAAGGCTCTCCTTTAGTTGTGGCAACTGTCGTTCCTATCGATAATCGATTGAATATTGCCCAAGATATGTTACGCGGAATGGCTGATGCTCAAACTCGCTTTAACGACGCAGGAGGAGCAGGGGGGCGTTTAGTCGAGATAATGATCGCTAATGATGGTAATGAACCGGCAAGAGCGCAAATGATTGCTCAAAATCTGGCTAATAACCCGAATGTCTTGGGAGTGATTGGGCATAACTCTAGCAAAGCAAGTCAAGCAGCCCTTCCTGAATACGAAAAGGTAGGACTAGCCATGATTTCACCAACCAGTACCAGTGATTATCTATCGGGTAATGTTTTCTTGAGAACGGTGCCTTCAGACGGAGAGAGCGTAAAAATACTAGCAGAGTACGCTAAAAATAAACTGTCGGTTCAAAAGATAGCAGTTTTCTACGATCCCAATAGCCCATTTAGCAAGAACTTATTTGAGGTTTTTGAAAACGCCTTTAAGCAATTAGGAGGTGAAGTCTACACGGCGATCGATCTAACTCGACAAAATTTAGATGTTAAGCAAGAAATACAATCCCTTCGCAATCAAGTCACTGCGATCATCTTGTTTCCAGACCCTAGTAACATTTCCAATGCTATTTCTCTCGCCCAAGCTAATGCTCAAGTCCCTGGAACGAAGTTTCAGCTTTTGGGAGGAAATTCACTGTATGGTTCTGATATCCTCACAAGTGGGGGAAATGCTATAGAGGGTCTAATCATAGCGGTTCCTTGGGTTGCCAATAATCAACCCTATGCCCAAGCTGCATATCAGCGTTGGGGTGGAGCTATTAACTGGCGAACAGCAAGTAGTTTTGATGCGACTATCGCACTGCTTAAAGCCTTGTCTGAAAATCCGACTCGCGCTAGTGTCTTACAAGACTTAAAAGCAACTAATCTACCAGCTTCAGAAACCTCTGGACAGCAGCTTCAATTTAATGCTCAAGGAGAACGACAAGAAGAATCAATGTTGGTCAAAGTCACCAAAGGGGCTCCTAATCGTCCTCCAAATGTTGATTACGGATTTCAATTAATTCAATAACAAATGATTTTACACACTCCTCAACCTGTTTGGCGTTATCCCTATTTTCAAATCCCAGCCATTTTGACAGGATTGTTTCTGATTCTTGCTTTATTAACTAGCTCTCTTAAATGGTTTCCTCCAAGTGTATCAGTACAAATAATGCTCGATCTGAGTTCAAGCACCTATCAATCAACGAATATTTTTCGAGGAACAGGAACAATTATGGCTGCAGAAATCGAAGCGGTTAAAGAGTACGCTCGCCAAAATGCTAGAGCAGAAAACCCTATTCTGCTATCTTTGTATGGGTTTGCCGATCAAGTAATTCCTATTACCCAAAACTTCTCTAATAACCCCAGAGAAATCGAGCAGTCTTTAGATCGAGTCGTGCAACCTAGTATAGCTTCTCTGATTGGAGGTGGAACGAACTTAAATATAGCTGTAGAAAAAGGACTAGAATCGCTCAAACTCCAAGTTGGAAGATGCAAAGAAATGTTAATTATTACCGACGGTCAGACTGAATTGGAGGAAAACTTGATTTCTCAAACTGTCAATAATGATGTTCGGCTTAATTTTCTGATTATAGGGCAAAACATTCCCACCAATTTAGCAGATATTTCCTCAAAAACTGGCGGTATTGCTTTACTTGCTAACGTTTCTAATATCCAAAAGTTAGTCAGCGAAGATTTTCGTAAAAAATTTAGTTCTAATTCCAAGCAAGTCAATTTTTTTCTAGGAGCAGCTTTCATTTCCTTGATGTGGATGTTGGTACTACCTATAGATCGATTTCTGCAAAACTATAGAAAAATGCCTTTTGATTGGACGGGAAGAATTGCCTTATGCAATGCCCTATTTTGGACAGTTTTTATCCTTTTGAGGATAGGCTTTCCTTTCTGGAGTGAATGTTAGAGTTACCAACTTTTATTAATGACGGAGAACATTATGTATAGCGTTACCCAAACAGATAGAAAAGATATTGTTCCTACTTTAGTTATTGGAGTAGGGGGAACCGGATTAGAAGTAATTTTGCGAGTTCGTCGTTTAATTACTGAATCCTATGGCAGTTTAAAAAATTTTCCCATTGTTGAATTTTTATATATTGATACTGATTCGGGTTATAAACCTTCAAATCCTCTGATGATTGGTCCTCCTTTAGAAGAAGGAGAAAAATACTATTCAAAAGTTACGCTTCCAGAAGTTCAAAGAATTGTCCAAGATCCCAGTGGATGGGACTGGTATCATGAGTGGCTGCCTCCTGAACTCATAAGTAATCCCCAGTTATTAGCCTCGCAAGAAGGTGCTGGGCAGATTCGAGCTTGTGGGCGCTTTTCCTTCTTTTTTAATCGTGACAAGATTGGAGCCGCTTGTCAAAGACTAAAAAAAGAGATTCGCAAAAGTGAACATATATCATTCATGCAAGAAAACTATCAATTAAAAGTCAAGTCTGAACTAAATGTTTTTGTAGCTTGTTCAATTGCTGGAGGAACAGGCAGTGGAATGTTAATCGATCTGGGATATTCTCTGCAAAACTGGTTATTTGGTAGAAAAGAAAAAGAACAAGGAGAAAAAGGAGACCTGACAGCAATTATTTGCACTCCTGATGCTTTTAGTAATGTCAATTCTAATGACAAAGTTCAGTGTAACGGTTATGCTGCCTTAGCAGAATTAAACTATTTTTCTGATCGAGGCGACGATCCAAAAACCAGATTTAGTGTTCGTTACGCACCAAATGAAGGTTCTCGTATTGAAAACGATCAAGCTCCCTATGATTATACTTATCTGATAGGTTCAACTAATGGATCTGGCGTGAATCTGAGCTTAGATCAAGTCAGAGAAGTGATGGCTCAAAACATCTTTTTAGATT
>Ga0208485_1000606_pt1 | contig 10484 bp, 9 predicted proteins | sample LakMenEpi27Jul12_FD_150707 | JGI IMG/M metagenome (GOLD analysis project Ga0208485, IMG submission 150707) | Freshwater microbial communities from Lake Mendota, WI - 17JUL2012 deep hole epilimnion (SPAdes) | ecosystem: Environmental > Aquatic > Freshwater > Lentic | place: Lake Mendota, Madison... | reverse complement strand
TGATGACTCTCGACGATCGATTGACCATGGAAAAGTGGCATTAACCCTAGTTGCGTGTGAAATAGGGTTCCCAAGAGAAATGTTGTCCAGAGAGCGGCAATTTTTTCGGGATATTTCGCTGTTTTCACGGTAATTATCCTCTTAATCGGTTAATATAAAAGACCGGGCTAGGTGAGAAAGTATTCTTAAATTTTTCCTAATCACTACATTCCGGAAAAAATTGCTGTATTTAAAAGGTCAATTTAAGTCTGAATGGCATCACTATCTGACCCATTAGATGCTAAACTCCCCAGACATTATCTTGCTGTTGAACGTTGTTAGCAACCACGATCGGAACTACTACAAAAAGGACGTTGATTTAGTGCGAATTTTAGTCTAGCCTGAAATCGAGGGTCTTAAAAATAGGGCGAACGAGGGGACTCGAACCCCCGAGTGGTGGAACCACAATCCACTGCCTTAACCACTTGGCTACGCTCGCCGTACACTTTTTCAAGTATAACACAAGACGAATGGTTGACAAGAGGTTTTTTATCCTAATTCAGGCTATGGTTAGGGTAAGTGAGTGATGATTTGAGAGCTTATGAAATTGGCGCGGTTAGGGGGAATGGTGTTAGGAGTGGTTTTAGGGGGGATTGCGGGTATATTGCTGACAACTAACCCTAATCGTCAAGATTACGAACAATACGCTTCCCAGAGGTTAACTAGCTATCTTAAGGATAATGTCTGCGCTCGGGCGCAAGCTTCCCCCGAGGTGCAAGCTCTCTTACGGGGTTACTGTAAAATGTTGGTGGATACGGGTCATCCTTTTTTACAAGAAGCGATCGCCACTAACACCACTAGAAAGAATTTTCTCATTTTCAGCGTTTATCAAACGGAATTATCGTTCCCTCCCCCTTTACCTAGTTATCAATTCAGCAGCGTCGGTTTTTTGAATAAATTATACATCTACGAAGCTTTAGAACTGTAGTCAGATAATTGAAATTTTCTGAGAGTAAATCCTGATGGTAGTGATTTTATTGTAGCTGGGTGATTGGGATTTCCTCCATTTACGGAAAAAAGCAGACTTTGCCATTCCAAAAGTACAGGAGTCGGGATAGTGAGAGAGCGGGGATTGTCTAGGGGTAGGGAAAGCTCGATCGCTTCGGTAACGGGTAGCTGCGTTAAGATATCCTGCATCTTGTATTGACCAACGTTAGCTGCGGGTGATTCTTGGGCAAAAGCATCCTCAGCCGCTAAAATTTGACCTTTAGCAGTGGTTATCGTTAATCTTTCCGGGTGAAGGAACTCAATCCCCTCTGGAAATCCCACCAAGCGCAAACTAATTTCTACCGTTTCCCCATCTTTAACTCGTTTGAATAACACCACCTGCCAAGGACTACCGACATCATCGCGCAAACTATGACGGGATTGATACAACAGCTGCCCCGGTCCTTCTAGCTGTTGTCGAGTTAGAGCTAGTGCGGACAAGGAAAAATCGATTTTAAGGCTGATAAATAGCAAAAAACTGACGAGAACACAAAATAATAACAGGAATCGTTTCATAACTTTATTGACATTAGCTAAAAAATATGATACGAGCTTCGGCACTTGAGCCAAATTAACATAATTAGGGTTTGCTGAAAAAGTTTGTTGGTGGGAGCAGGGTGTAGGGTGTAGGGTGTAGGGTGTAGGGTGTAGGGTTTTACCGATTTTCAGGTAGTCAATTACCTAATTTTCAGGGGAAAAGTCCTGGAATTTTCCCCCTGAGTACTCCCGGTCTCGGCACTTTTGGATTTCAAAAAGGTCTAAAAGTCTTATCCCACAAGGTTTTTAGATTTATTCAGCCAACCCGAAATAAATCCTCGCTCCGCCATTGCCTTGATTCTCCCTGATAATTATGGGACTTTTTGCCCGTCACCAAAACCTCCGTCAGTGGTTTAAATCCCAACACTTCGGACGTAGCGCCACCGATAGTCGTTATGCTTTACTGGTCGCCTGTTTCATCGGAATTCTCTCCGCCCTTGCCGCTATTATCCTGAAATTGGGCATCGGTTGGTTAGGTGGTTGGCGGGTGCATCTAGTAGCCAATTCCTCTCCTTTCCTAGTTTTGCCCCTCGGCGGTTTTCTGCTTGGTTACAGCGCCGGCTGGATTGTCGAACACTTCTCCCCCGCAGCCGCCGGGGGGGGTATTCCCCAAGTAAAAGCAGCCCTAGCTAAATACCCTTTGCCCCTGTCTTGGCGCGTCGCCGTCGTAAAAATGATCGGGGCGATCCTGATCCTTGGCGGTGGTTTAACCCTTGGTCGTCGGGCCCCCACGGTACACATCGGGGCAGCCCTGGCGGCCCAATTAAGCGTCTGGCTGCCCACCAGTCCCGATCACCGTCGTCAGATGATCGCAGCCGGGGCAGCCGCCGGGTTAGCGGCCGGTTTTACTACTCCCATCGCCGGAGTCCTCTTTGTGATCGAGGAATTAATGCGCGATGTTTCCAGTATGACCCTAGAAACGGCGATCGTGGCTTCCTTTACCGGGGCCGTGGTTTCGATGATGCTGCAGAATACCCCCTCGATCATCACTGAATATGCCAATATTAGCTTCTCTGCCCAAGAAATACCCATTTATTGCCTTTTGGGGGTTTTAGCGGGCTTATTGGGGGCTTTATTCAATCAAGGCATCCTTTTTTGTAGCCAGATGCAGCGGCGTTGGCGGTTATCTTTAGCTTGGCGCATCGGTCTGGTCAGTTGCTTATCGGGAACGGTAGTGGCTTTTTTACCCGACTTTTTTCGAGATAATACGGGTTTACGCGAATTTTTGCTGGCAGGGGAATTAAGTTGGCAGAATACCGCCCTCGCTTTTGTGGTCTATTTTTTCCTGACGATGATTTCCTATAGTTCCGGCGCACCGGGAGGACTGCTCGCCCCTGCTTTGGTGTTGGGCTCCTGTTTGGGGTTTCTGGTGGGGGGAATCGAGACGAAAATTATGGGTTTCGGCAGCGAACCTAGTTATGCTTTAGCCGGTATGGGGGCCTTTTTTACGGGAGTAGTCAGGGTTCCGGTAACGGCGATCGTGATTGTCTTTGAACTGCATCGCAATTTTAATATTGTGCTGCCCCTGATGTTGACCTGTGCCGTTTCTTATATCACTGCCGAAAGCATTCTACCCGGTTCTCTCTATCAGCATTTACTTTCCGCTAGTGGTATTATTCTCAACGAGGAAACCCCTGCTAATGATGTGTTGGCCCATCTGTCGGCTATAGATGTGATGCAATCGCAGGTGGAAATTCTGCCGGCGGATTTACCCCTAGGGGAAGTGGTGAAAATTATGTCTCGTTCCCATCATCGCGGTTTTCCCGTGGTGGAACAGGGGCGACTATTGGGGATTTTTACCCAAAGTGATCTGGATAAATGGCGATCAAAAAACAGTCAAACTGTCCTGCGGGAGATCATGACTCCCAATCCGATTACTGTAGCTCCCCAAGCAGCTTTAAGCGATGTTTTATTTCTGTTAAATCGCTATCAGCTTTCCCGTTTACCCGTTACCGATGGTCAAAAACTGGTGGGGATCATCACCCGCACCGATATTATCCGGGTGGAAGCCGATCAATTGGGGGGGGTTTGTCAACTGCCTCAACCCACTACCCCTTCCTATGTGGTTTATCAAACTCGTTCTCCGGCTGTGGGAATAGGCCGGATTTTGTTACCTATTGCCAATCCTGACACCGCTACCGCTTTGTTTAAAATTGCCGCTGCTGTCGCCCGTGAACGCAATTATGAGATAGATTGTCTCTATGTGATTACTGTACCTCGTCTTAGTTCTCCGGCGGAAGTCCGGGTAGATACGCGGGAAGGACGCAAATTACTTCATCGTCTGGAAAGATTAGCGCGACAGCAGAATATCTCTGTTCATACACAAATTTCCGTTGCTCAGGATATCGCCGAAGGGATTTTGGCCACGATTCGCGAACGACACAGCAATTTATTAATTATGGGTTGGACGGGGGAAAGATCCACCACTGGGGCGATTTTTGGGTTTTTAGTCGATACTTTGATCGCCCAAGCTCCCTGTGAAACCATCTTGGTAAAATTGGGTACAAAGGATTGTTTTCCCAATGATCCTAACCGGGAAAGGATTTGGCTGATTCCCACCGCCGGCGGTCCCAATGCCGAACGCGCCTTAGCATTATTGCCTAGTTTGCTGTCTTTGTCCGAGTCCTCGGATTATCCCAAACTTTGGTTATGTAAAATCTATTCTCCGACGGAGTTACTGCCAGATCTGTCTATTTTGGAAGTTTTACAAGCATCTTTACAGAAAGCGATCGCACAGCCGATTGTGCCTTTACCGATTCCTTCGGCCTCTCCAGCCGAGGCAATAATTAATCTGGTAGAATCGGAAGACTGTTCTTTGGTGCTTTTGGGTGCATCTAGAGAAAGTTTGCTCAATCAGTTATTAAATGGCAATATCCCCTCGACGATTGCCCGTGCGGTTAATTGCACTGTGATTCTCGTGCGAGGGGAATTATCAGATTAGGTTATTAGCTAGGCGGAAGCTAAAGTTAAACCGAAGGGTACGGTATTGTCAATTTTCGCCCCTTGACTTTCCCCTAGGGAATGGGGGTAGAATATTTCCCCCTCTAGTTGACCATCGGAGTCATCGTCATCCCCATCGCTGATATAAAGGCGTTCACAGGGGATGTTATCGGAAAGGATGGCACTGGCCATCATCCCCGTATGAATCTCTAAGAAAGCATCCGCTAGGGTCTCAAATACTAAACGCTGCCCGGGGAAAACCACCCTTTCAAAATACCAGTTAGCAATATTGGTGATGCGAACAATTTGAATATGATTGGTCGCATTGACATAGCAACAAAGAATACTATTTTTCTTGCCGTTGGGGAGGGGATCGAGAATCTGTGCCATAGCAATTGAGGTGATCTTAAAGTGGATTTGTCATCGCTCCTTCACCCTAACATCCTTTGATCCCCGATAGTTGTAAAGATGATTACATTACTCGGATAAAAATCTACCGATAGCTTTTTCTGGTGATAGAAAGCGGTTTTTATTAAAAAATCATTAAATTTAACTAATGCCTAGTTTTGGCTATTTGTCAAGGGGGAAACTACGCTTTTTTGCTGTTTTTCTCAATTTTTTGCCCAGCTATTTAGGATCTGCTGAAAAAGGTTTTCGTGGGGTGTGGGGTGTGGGGTTTTTCAGGGAAAAAGTACCTGAATTTTCCCCCTGCTCACTCCCAGCTCTGGTATTTTTTGATTGACAAAAAGTCTAAAATTCTTACCCAACAAGGTTTTTAGATTTATTCAGCCGGCCCTAAGTATGCGCTCTCTGATTCTATCTTTTCGTCCCTGTTCGGTAACAATATCAACTACATTGTCAAGTTCACTACCGTTTAGCGGACTAAGCTGCACTGAATTTAAACTGCGTATTGAAAATTTAGTACAAATGCTCTAACTGCCTCTCCCTGCTCATAGACAGTCTTAACGAGTAATTTAGATAGTCAACAGCTTACCACCTAAACTCGGTAGCTGGAAAAAGGTTAATTGTCTCAGTTGCTGATTTTAGCCTCTAGATTAATCATCGAGAATTGAGCAAGCGATCGCATTTATGATCTGATTTTAATTTATTGAGGGTCAGTAAGAATAGCGATAATTGACATTTCTTAATATCTTATCTCCGACCACTGATAATTAACATTAAGATAGAAAAAAACTTTCTAAAATCTGCTTAGATAAAGATAAATATTGACATTTGCCGTTAAATTAGTCAGCTTATCGCGCCAAATTTGCTAACCATGCCTTCCAGCAATCAAACCCCAGAAAACCAATCGCGTGAACTGATTGACGAACAATTGCGTCAAGCGGGATGGTCTGTCCAAGATAAAAAAGAAATCAACTTCAATACCAGTTTGGGAGTGGCTATCAGGGAATATCCAACCGATAGCGGATTCGCTGATTATGTCCTGTTTGTGGATAGAGAACCCGTCGGTATTATTGAGGCCAAACGAGAGGAAAAAGGCTTGTACTTAACGGTGGCGGAGGAACAATCAAACAAATACGCTAATAGTAAGCTGAAATATATCAATAACCGGCCCCTTAACTTTATTTACGAAAGCACAGGCAAGCTGACGCGCTTTACCAATCGCCGCGACCCGAAACCTCGTTCCCGTCTTGTTTTTTCCTTTCACCGACCGGAAACCCTGCAAGAATGGCAAGATAAACCCAAAAGCTTGCGGGATAAACTGCAAGATATTCCCCCCCTTGAGCCGAATGGACTAAGAGAATGTCAAATTAAAGCTATTACCAACTTAGAAGCCTCCTTTAAGCGAAATTTTCCCCGGGCATTGCTGCAGATGGCCACGGGAAGCGGCAAAACCTTCACCGCTATTACCGCTATTTATCGTCTCCTAAAGTTTGCCGATGCCAAACGGGTGTTATTTCTAGTCGATACCAAAAACTTAGGAGAACAAGCTGAAGGGGGGTTTAGGAATTTTGTTCCCAATGATGATAACCGAAAATTTACCGAACTTTACAACGTTCAGCGATTATCCTCCAGTTATCTGGCCAAAGATGCTCAGGTCTGCATCTCAACCATTCAAAGACTGTATTCTATCCTTAAAGGGGAAAGTCTCGATGAGGCTGCCGAACAAACCAACCCGAATGAATTAGTACAAGGGAAACAACCCGTCCCCGTGGTCTATAATCCGAAAGTTCCTCTTGAATTCTTCGATTTTATCGTCATCGATGAGTGTCATCGCTCGATTTACAACGTTTGGCAACAGGTTTTATTATATTTCGACGCTTTTCTGATTGGTTTAACCGCCACTCCCGACGTGCGGACATTTGCCTTTTTCCATGAAAATGTAGTTAGTGAATACAGCTACAAACAAGCGGTAATGGACGGCGTAAACGTAGATTATCAAGTCTATACTATTGAAACGGAGATAACCAAGAATGGCGGGCGTATTCTCAGGGAATACATCGAAAAAAGGGAAAAATTAACCCGTGAAAAACGCTGGGTACAACCAGATGAGGATATTGTCTATACCGGCAAGCAACTTGACCGAGATGTGGTCAATCCCAGCCAAATACGCCAAATTATCCGCACCTTTCGCGATAAACTGCCAGAATTATTTCCCCATCGCCAAGAAGTCCCGAAAACCCTGATTTTTGCCAAGGATGACAGCCATGCTGACGATATTATTCAGATAGTCCGGGAAGAATTTAGCGAAGGGAACGATTTCTGCAAAAAAGTTACCTATAAATCGCCAGAAGACCCGAAATCTGTGCTTTCTCAGTTCAGAAATTATTTTAATCCCCGTATCACCGTCACAGTCGATATGATTGCCACGGGAACCGATATTAAACCCCTTGAGTGTTTAATTTTTATGCGGGATGTCAAATCTCGAAACTACTACGAACAGATGAAAGGACGAGGTACACGCACCCTTGACCATGATGGTCTCAAAAAAGTCTCTCAATCGGCCCTTTCTGCCAAAACTCACTTTATTATCATCGATGCTGTCGGTGTGGAACAATCAGCCAAAACCGATAGCCGGCCTCTAGAAAGAAAATCCAGTGTCCCTTTTAAAGACCTGATGATGGGCATTATGATGGGAACAGACGATAGCGATGCCTATATCTCCCTAGCCTGTCGTTTTGCGCGATTAGAACGACAAATCACGCCAAAAGAAGCTGAAAAGATAAAAGAAATCACCGGAGGGGCAACTTTGGGAGATATGGCCAAAGCCCTGCTTAATGCCACAGACCCCGATAATATTGAGGATAGGGCCAAAGAAACCTATCAAACCACAAATCCGACCCCAGAACAGTTAAAAGCGGCGGAAAAAGCCCTTACTCGTGCGGCTGCCGGCTATTTGACTGGGGAATTGAGTCATTACCTTGAGAATGTGCGGAAAGTACACGAACAGTACATAGATACTCAGAATCTGGATAGGGTGACATTCTCAGGATGGAGTGAAGCGCAACGGATAGACAATCAAGCCCTAATAAATGACTTTACAGCCTTTATTGAGGCAAATAAGGACGAAATCACCGCCCTGCGTATCCTCTATAACCTGCCCTATCAACAGCGTCCCGTCACCTATAAAATGGTCAAGGAGGTCTTAGATATTCTCAAAAAAGACCGCCCCAACCTAGCGCCGGTGAGGGTATGGGCAGCCTATCAACAGATAGAAGCGGTGCCAAGCAATCCCACCAGTGAGTTAACGGCGTTAATTGCCCTAATCCGGCGTGTTATTGGCTTAGATGAGGTTTTAACCCCCCATGAAAAACGCATCGATAAAGCTTTTCAAACTTGGGTTTTTCAAAAACAGGCGGGCGCATCAGTAAAATTCAATCAAGAACAGATGCAATGGCTACGGGCAATCAAGGAACATATTATCAGTTCTTTTGCCTTAGAGCGAGAGGATTTGGACTATACCCCTTTTGATAGTATGGGGGGAATCGGTAAACTCCATCAGCTTTTTGGCGATGAGATGGAGGCTATTATCGAGGAATTAAACACCGCTTTAGTGGCATAAAATACGAAATCAAAAGGACTCTTAAATCATGAAACATAAAATCATTCTCTATCAATCCGAAGAAGGCTGCAGCGTCTGTTGTCCGGGGTTGCCCGGTTGTTGGTCCCAGGGAGAGACAGAGAAAGAAGGGTTAAGCAACATTCAAGACGCAATTACCGAATATTTGTCAGTTATTGAGGAATTATTTCCTACAAATTAAGGAGTAAATATGACCTTACAAGATGTGATGGAATTAGCCAAGCAATTATCGCCGATGGATAAAAAATGCCTCGTTGAACAGCTTTCCTCTGAAGTGAAACCCGAAGAAGTTAAACCGAAAACTTTAGAGGAAATCAAAGCAATTTTAATCCCTTATAAGCCCTTTTTAATAGAAAAATTTAAAATCCTTGAATTAGGACTTTTTGGTTCCTATGTCAGGGGAGAACAAACTAAAGATAGTGATGTGGATATTTTAGTAGAATTTTCCCAAGTCCCCACCTTATTTGATTTAGTAGAAGTTGAGTATTTAATTAGTGATAAACTTGGTCTTCCTGTGGATTTAATTGATAAAAAATCCTTAAAAGCTGCCCTTCGTGAACAGATTCTCAATGAGACAGTTTATCTATGAAAAGGATTGTCAAAAATTATCTAGAGGATATTTTAAAATATGCTAAAATAATCCAAGAACAAACCATAAATTTATCTTTTGAGGAATTTGAACAAAATGAGGAGAGAGTTTTATCAGTGATGATGGCTTTGGCAATTATTGGGGAAGCGAGTAAAAATATTCCTGATGAGTTTCCCTGTCTCTATCCGCAAATAGAATGGCGGAAAATGGCAGGAATGCGAGATAAAATTATTCATGATTATTCAGAGGTTAGATTAATCACGCTTTGGCAAACATCCCAAGACAATATCCCTGATATAATTGCAAAAATGACAACTATTATTAATCCTCAAGAGGATTGATTTTTATTGATTATGACTGACTCAAACTCAAATTATTCAGATTTACCACAGGGGTGGAAACTAACTAAAATAGGAGAAGTTTGCACAAAACCTCAATATGGCTACACAACCAAAGCTGCTCAAGAAGGCAATATTCACCTATTGCGAACAACTGATATTACATCAGGGCAAATTAACTGGAATACTGTGCCTTTTTGCTTAGAAAACCCATCATACCCTGAAAAATACATTTTAAAAGATGGTGATATTGTTATTTCTCGTGCAGGTTCAATCGGTTGTAGTTATTTAATCAAAAATCCAAAGTATTCAGTATTTGCATCTTATTTAATCCGTTTTCAATGCAAAGAAATTATTGATCAAAAATTTTTTAAACTCTTTTTAAAAAGTCCTTTATATTGGCAAAGTATATCAGAGAAAAAACTAGGTATTGCTGTTTTAAATATTAACGCAACTAAGCTTCAAGATATAGACATTCCCCTCCCTCCCCTACCTGAACAACATCGCATTGTCGAGAAAATTGAAGAATTATTCTCGGAATTAGATAACGGGGTTGCATCCCTGAAAAAAGCGCTAGAACAACTAAAAACCTACCGTCAGGCAGTGTTAAAATGGGCATTTGAGGGCAAATTAACCGAAAAATGGCGCAACACACATCAAGACAGTCTAGAGGATGCCGATACCCTATTAGAACAGATTAAAGCTGAAAGAAAACGCCATTATCAGCAACAATTAGAAGACTGGAAACAAGCGCTTAAAGAATGGGAAAATAACGGCAAGGAAACTAAAAAACCCACTGCACCAAGAAAGCAAGAATATTACTCTCCATTGAAACAAGAAGAAACTAATAAACTATGGAAAATTCCTGATAAATGGACTTGGGAAAAAGTTGGTAATATTTGTCAAAGTATTGTTCCAAATAGAGATAAACCTAAATCTTTTTCAGGTAATATTCCTTGGATAACAACACCAGATATAGATTCCGATTTAATTACTCTTAAACTTTTACCAA
>Ga0208485_1000603_pt1 | contig 10513 bp, 17 predicted proteins | sample LakMenEpi27Jul12_FD_150707 | JGI IMG/M metagenome (GOLD analysis project Ga0208485, IMG submission 150707) | Freshwater microbial communities from Lake Mendota, WI - 17JUL2012 deep hole epilimnion (SPAdes) | ecosystem: Environmental > Aquatic > Freshwater > Lentic | place: Lake Mendota, Madison... | reverse complement strand
GTTGGTGGTGGATTCGTGCCATTCAAAGCAAACAAGAAAATATCGGGTAACTTGTTGGTCTTAGGTGTTTATTCACCTTTCACGAAATTTTACGAAGGTAAATGGTGGGACTCAGGTTTGTTACTTGTACCGTTTAGTTCTTGGGACTATACCATCTCAAAAAACTTCAAATACAACGTAAGTTTTTCAGGTACTTATGAATTAAAAGGTAGTGTATTACAGTATCAAATATTAACAGGAGGAAAAATATTATTATGAAAAAACTAATACTACTTGGTATTATACTAATGAGTATAAACCTTAGAGCTCAGACTTGTTATCAGGTTACGTCTGTCGAAAACAAAACTGAAAACCCTGATTTAAATTCAAAGAAGTTTACATTCGGTGTTAAACAAATTACTGAAGAACTTATTGGTAATAAGGTATCAATATGTGATGGGGGAAATCCTGTAGTTGTTTATATTACAAGTATTGAGGCACCATCGGTTGGTATCAACATAGGTCCTTTTATGATTAAGAAAAAAATTACTGAAGTAAAAACTCAAGTCCTAATCGATGGAAAAGTTTGGGAAGGATTTGGTAGTGCTAAATTATCTGTAAATGCAGGTTTTGCTGAACTAAGAGATGAGAACTTACCTTTCGAAAAATCAGTCTTTGCTTCAGCTGTAAAAAAATCTATTGAAGATGCTATAAACAAATTCCAATGAAAATTTTGTTGTTCATAATGAGTTATTTTATTTTTGGTAATTTGATATCCCAAAATTTTACTTATTCAGGAACAATATACAATGCTGATGAAACAGGAGCAAATAATGTACCCGTCAAATTATATAAAAGGAGTGTAAATACTTCAGGAAATAACAGTACGTCTGTAAAAGTATATCGGACTCACTTCGGAACAGGTAATACATCCCAATACCAAGCATATCCATCTACAAGAACTGAAATGGATAGGTGTTTCAACACTTCTTATAGCGCAACCAATCTTTGGTGGAATGGAACTATGTCAGGAAACGTATCATTAAATTTTGGACAATACACAAGTCTTACATCTGCTGGAGCAACTGTTCCCACGAATGGTGAGTACTATGCTGTTGAGGTAACATTCACTTTTACTCCCCAAGAAACAGGAAGTTATTCTTTTGGAATAACCTCTGATGATGGTTCCGATTTATTGTTGGTCAACACTGGTAATATAGTCGAGTGGTACGGTGGTAAAGGATATGGTGTTTATAGATACGGTAGCGTTAATTTGACAAAAGGAAATTCATATACTTTTATTGCAAGAATGCAAGAGTATGGTGGTGGGGATGGTTTATATTTAGTGTGGAGAAGACCCTCCCAAACAACTCACTCATATCAATCATCAGAGATTGGCACTCAATCTACTACGACCACTGCTTGGGTTTTAGAGTCAACTTCTAATACAAATTCTAATGGTTATTATAGTTTCAACAGAACAAGTGACCCATCAAAACAATACTATATTGAAGTGGTCTCACCAACTCCTGTTACAAGTTTGAATAATTCTGATGGGTTAATAATTGGTGATTATGTCTTGAAAAACAAATCTGCAAATGGAATTATATTTCAAACCTACGATTTGAACAATGATGGTAAATTAACAGTTTCAGACCAATTTTTACTTTTCGCTAAAAAATCGGGTTTAAAATCTACGTGGGGTTCTTTACCGACCTCAAGATTGTTTATAAAAAGTGAATTTGATTCATTGAAATTGGCAACTTCCAATTTAAGAAATACTTATTCAGGTGTTGCGACTTATACATCTTCAACCCTAACAAGTGGTGGAAGTTTGAATTTATATTTGATTGCTACAGGATATTATAAACAAGTTACCTATTAAAAAATGAAGAAATTATTTTTATTAATCCCAATATTATTTTTTACATCATCAGTTAATTTAGATGATGTAACAGTTCAGAAAACAATCTATAAAGTACGATACTCACAAGTTTTTGAACAACCTTTGGAATTAACTTATGAGTCATCAAACCGACCTACCAATGTTAACAGAGGGTCTATGGATTTTTATTTAGAACCAAATGTTAAAACTTCAGACAACGCAGATTATGCGAATAATATTTATGACAAAGGACACCTTGCACCGGCAGCTACTTTTTCAGATAATGAACAGAACTTAAAAACAACTTTTTCATATCTTAATTGTGCATTACAAAATCAATACCTAAACAGGGGAGAATGGAGATTACTTGAGGAACAAGAAAGGAAATGGGATGAATCAGAAAAACTTATCATCAAAATAGATGTAAAATTTGAACAGGGGACAATTAAATTACCAACAGGTGCTACTGTTCCAACATCATTTGTTAAACACATTCATTTTACAAAACAACACATATGGAAATGTTACGAATTCAAAAACCAAAAACCAACAAAGAAATGGACTGAACACCAAGTGATTCATAACCATTAATTAACCCCGTTTCGGGGTTTTTTTATTGAAATTCTTTCAATCAAGGCACGTTTTATCAACTTTTTTGTCTATGATTGTTAACTATGAAGTTTAACCCCTACAGTGTCATATTGATTACTGTCTTTATATCGATAGTATCGATAACAAATCATCAAATTGAAAATAATACGAAATATGAAAAAACTACTAATGACTCTTGTGTTCACCTTAGTGACACTACTCAGTTTATCGGCAAAATGTGATTGGAACACATTGAAACTCCAACAATGGAATGAACGTAATTACTATAAATGGTACGTAAGTGGAAAAATATTAGATGATACTTGCGTAAATTATATGTTTATGGTTTATGATTTTCAAACTAAAAAGACAGACACAATTCAAGACATTCGCGGTATTGTTGAGGTTCAATTTAATGTTAAGGGTAAGTATAAGTTGTATCTAAAAGTTTGGAACCGATGTTTAAAATGTGATACAGTTCTGTACCGTCCAATTGAAATCGTTCAATTCCCTGGTGCAGGATTAGGTTGGAGTGTATATCAAAATAGTTGCAAACAGTACAAGTTTGAGATGAATTTTATTAAAGGTATGACAGTAAAAGATACCTGTATGGAATATTACTTGATGTTCTACAAAGGTCCTTGGATGGATACGATGTCTCAAAAAGAGTGGGACGGTTTAACCGACTATCAAATTGGTATGGAGTATGATTTCCCTGATGATGATTTCTTGGGATATGGTAATACAAGACTTTTCAATTTTGCATTCAAAGACACGGGTCGTGTATTAGTAATTGCTCAGTGGTGGAATAAGTGTCTAAAACAAGACACATTTATGTTCAGACGTTTGGATGTTTGTAAGTCGTTACCAACTAATTCAATTTTGAAAATAAGTAAAAATAATCTTTTACTTACTCCTAATCCTGCAAAAGACAAAGTTATGGTTTGTAATGTAAGTAACCTCAAAACTCCATTTACTTTTTACACAATGTATAACAGTCAAGGACAACTCATAAAGTCAGCACCAATAAAAAGCTGTTTAGAAGTTAACGTTCAAGATTTACCAAACGGAATGTATGTTATCAAAATAGGTAACTCGACACAAAGGTTCATCATACAAAAATAAATAATTGAAAAAATTTAAGTAACCCTCACTGAGAAGTGGGGGTTTTTTCTTATATTTGCTATATGAAAAAATTGTTCGCCTACTATATGTTGCTCAAGTGGACTAAAGACCCTATGGTCGCTGCTCGTATATACCAATTACTTTACGAAGGTCAAATGATTGAGTTCGGGTTGGTCTCCACACCACAAGTTAAACAATCTATGTCCAAGAAAGACGAGTTGGAGACCTCTTTGGCTTACTTGAAAGCAAAACCTGTCAAGTCTTCCAAAGACAAAGAATCAATTCAGATGATACAGGCGGTCTTGAATAATATGAACTAATCACTTAAATTTGGATATGAAAAACACTAACCATTATGGTGACCATATGAATTGGGTAATAAAGGTTATTGAATCTTGTGAAACTGATTCACAATTAAAAACTGCAAAAAAATTGACCGATGTTTTTGAGAATAACATTATTAAAGATTCTATGATTGATATTGACCTTTGGAGAAATATTAGTAGACAAGTTCGAGTAGCTTATGATAAAAAGTTAATGAGTTTTATGAAATGAATGATATAGACCCAATGTTCAACAATTTTATCGATTATTGGATACAGAAAACTTATAAATTAACTGAAGAACAATGGAAGTTTATTCAGAACAATTTAGATGATAGAGAAGAATTGGAGGATTTTACTTGTATATTCAAAACCACGGGTGTTACCTTTGATGAAAAAAGGAGAGGATTGACAGTAAAAAATAAATTAGTTGAAAGATTCAAAACGAATCAAAGTTAAACTAAAAATAACATAAGGTGAACTATGATTCACTATTTATATGTAATGAAAGTTGAAGCAATATTTATATCTGATGTGCATTTAGGTGCACGTGGAGTTCAAGCTGAAGAATTAATAGAAACTTTAAAAAAATACAATCCTGAATATCTTTTTTTAGTTGGTGACATAATCGATGGTTGGTTGTTGAAAAAACGTTTTTATTGGACACAGTCTTATACGAACGTCATTAGAAAAATATTATCCTATTCCAAGAATGGTACTAAGGTAATGTACATAACGGGTAACCACGATGAGTTTCTACGTCAATTCCCATTTATGGAGTTAGGAAATATAGAATTCCATAATGATTATGAATTCAGAGGTATTTTTATTTGTCACGGAGACCTATATGACGGTATTGTCAAATTGAAATGGTTAGGAATACTAGGTTCAATTGGATATGATATGGCCATTTATTTGGACCGAGGATTGAAAAAACTTGGTATGAAAAGGTCTCTCTCAAAAATTCTCAAAGACCAAGTAAAAGGTGCTATTAAATTCATTACATCTTTTGAAAAACAACTTGTTTATCAGGCTAAAAGAAGATACTGTCATACAGTAATCTGTGGTCATATACATACTCCCGCTGATAAAATGATTGATGGAGTGAGATATCTTAACTGTGGGGATTGGGTGGAAAACACATCTTATATAATCTATGATAAGGGAAAATTCGAATTAAATGTTCTTAAATAGTAAACTCACAATTGTTATACCTTGCTACAATGAGGTAGACTACATAGGAAAAACTTTGACATCAATTTATTTACAAAATGGTGTTAAAGGTATTAAAGTAATTATATGTGATAATAATTCAACAGATGGTACTATAAACGAAATAAATAAATACCAAAAAAAATTTAAAGATGTTTTGGATATTAGAATTGAAGAGGGAGGTTCCGTTGGTTTTGCTCGAAACAATGGGGTTAAATTAACAAAAACCCCTTACGTTTTATTTATAGATGCGGATTCTGTATTGACTGATAAAAATCAAATTTTACATAGTTTTAGATTTATGATAAGAAATGATTTAGACTTGATAACTTGTAAAGTCAAATCATTGAGTCCTGATGTCAGAAGTAAGATTACATTTTTTGTTTTTAACATCATAAATTATTTGATAAAATATAAAACCCCTTTTGCCGTTGGAACTTTTTTTATGACAAAAGTTTCTAAGTTTCAAGAGTATGGGGGATTTGATGAAACGTTGAAACACTCAGAAGATTTCTGTTTGTCAAAAAAATACGACCCCAATAAATTTGAAATAGTTGATTATTATGTTGGACAAGACGACAGGAGATTCAAAAAAATGGGATATGTTGGTATGGTAAAACTAATAGTCAAATCTTTTATTAATAGAAATAATTTGGAGTATTTCAGAAAAGACGTTGGTTATTGGAAATAAAAAAGGGGAGTAGCGAATTCCCCTTTCCTTTGTTACCACAACAGTAACGGTCCTAAAAGTCCCTGAGACAGGGAGGCTCTGAGTTTTTCAGACTCTATAATATAAATATTAAGATATTTACATATATGAAGTACGTAATCACAGAAACTCAGTTCGATAAACTTTTGGATTTGTATATAAGTAAATATTTGGGACGTAAACCTAAAATAGAGAGGGAAGAAAATCCATACAATGATGAAGGTTTCAGCATAAAGATAAAAGATATCAATGATAGTCTTTTGTTTCAATACAATTTTTTTCCTGCTGGTGAGTCTTGGGATGACCCTAGTGATAAAATTTATCCAGCAAATGGTAATTTATATATACGTGAAAAATTTGTTGAAGATTTAATCGACTTTTTGAATGTGAGGGAAACTAAAGTTTTGGATTTGATTGCGGATTGGTTCACAAAAAAATATAATGTCGATGTCGACAATGTTTACGGTTCAAAATAATAAAATTACATAAAGTAACTCCTCTCCAAAGTTGGGGAAATAATTTTCACAAACTTGGGTAAACTCGGATATCCCATTTCTTCGGCTACTTTTTTTGCAAACTCATTTGCAAAACTTCTAAATTTTTCTTTTGAGTAATCTCGTCTTACCCTACCCAAATTTGCAAAATCTTTAGCACCATCAAAAATGACTTTTATATTTGTGTAACCATCAGGGTTTAATGAACCTCCTGACCTTATAGATTTTATAAAATCTGAGAATTCAGGTGAATTTTTAACTTCTTGTCTCAATCTTTTTATATATGCATTCAAAACTTTTTCCTCGTTAATAAAAACAGGTGAGGATGAAATAACGGTTAAAAAACCAGAATTATAATTACCTAATTTGATACCACTTACTTCCGCCAATGTATTTTTAAACAAATCAACTTTTTGATTATAAACTATTGGAATAAAATTCGGATTTTGAACCATTTTTTCATAATCAACTTGAAACTTGACCAAAACTTTAAGAGGTTCTGATTCTGTAATTTCAACTTTAGCGAATTTGGGTAAATTCATTCTCTTAATTGCCAGTTTCATAAGTCCTGTGTGACTATCTGTAAACATTTCATTTTGTATTTTATCAAAATCAATAAATCCTAATTGAACCAAGATTTGACCTAAAGATGAAGGTGATTTTCTATACTTAACTCTATCTAAAATATCAGGGTCAACATTTACAAGTGACTCCAAAAAAAGGTCTTGGAAATTATCAATCAACCAAGAAACATTTATCCTTTTAGGAACATTGAAACCCTGAGATGCGGCAAAATCACGTAAGGCATCAAAATAGAGGTAAGCGTAGTCATCTGAACTGTAGTTACTCATATCAATTATTTTTCAAAGATAAGTATTTTACATAAATATCAATCAAGTAACTTTTGACAGGTTTCAAATATTTGTTTATCTTTCTATAAAAATAAACGAATATGAAACGAGAAACTACTGAAAACCTTGTAATACTGATTGTTGTTGTGGGTTTTATTGCCCTTCTATCTACAGTTTTAATTTGGATTTCTTAATTTATTTTTGTGTAACCAATGATATACAATGAAAAATAAAATTCAAAAGTTCAGGATGTACCGAAATAAATTCAAACAATGGATTTTGGATTACCCAAAGTATGAGGGTAATTTAGATGAGTTGGTTCTAATCGGTGGGGCGAGTGTCTTTTGTGATATGTTATCAGAAGGACAGGATGAATTTATATTGACAGTCTCCGATGATAGATTTAATGGAGCTTTGTCACTCATTAGATTGGTAGAAGACAAAGAAATAGGAGGTTATTGGTACTTTTTACCGTCCCTTGACAGTAAAGACACAAATTTAGAATTTTGGTTAGGCCAACCATTCGAAGATATGTTTGGTAATTTCCCACAAACAATATATTTTTTAAAGAATTACCTTTGATATTTAATTGGTATGAAAATACCAAGAAGAAGAAAATTTAGAAAAAGAAAAGACAACCTGAAAGTTGTCTTGGAAATTTTGAAAAAGGAATTCGTTTACGAAAATTAATTCTGATTCAGGTACTTCCCAACAGATTTTCTCAAAGACTCTCTTGCTTTGGCTAATTGAGAACGGGAAGTACCTGAGTCAATCCCAAGTAATTCCGCAATCTTGTTGTGTTTCATTCCTGAAAAATAATAAAGTAAAAGAATTGTTTTGTAACCTTCAGGTAAATTTTCGATTGCTTTTATTAAGTTCTTTTTACCAATAGAAGAAATTAAAAATTCTGTTTCTTCAGGTTTGTCTTCTAAATCGGCTCTTTCAAAATCGAAATCTGTTTGTGTATCCAATTTTCTTTTTCTGAATTCATTAAAAATTTCGTTCTTGACAACTGTTCTTACCCAACCTGTTAAATTACCAATACCTGAATATTGGTCTAAGTTTTTCAAAACTTTCATATATCCAATTTGACAGAAATCTTTTGCTTGGTCCAAATCACCTTTAGCCATTTTCATACAAACCTCTCTGAAAACTATTGGATGAGTTTTTTTATAAACTTCATCAAAATTCAAACCCTCGGTGATAAGATTAAGTTGTGATTCTGTAACCAAATACTTCATATTAACATAAATACTCAGAACTCACAAAGTATTTATTTCATATGATTCTAAGTGAAGAAATTGACCGTATCAAATCAATGATGGGTTTAAATGAAGCCCGTGAAGGTATTTTACGTTTTTTAAGAGAAAAACTTCCTAAAGTTCCTGAATACGTCATCAAAGATTTTTTTTACAAAACCAAAGATATGGAAAAAAATAAAATCGAAAAGTTTATAAAATTGTGGTCGAATATTGATTGGGTTTTACTTAAGGATATGACAATTACTATGGATATGTTCACACCAAGAGACAGGGAGATTTTGGAAAAAAGAATATCAGGGGAAATCAAAGATTATGTTCCGAACGATGAGTTACGACATCAGATTCAAAAACAAAAAATGGAAACAAGTGGTTTAAATGAACCAATCATACTAACCAAATACCCTGAGACGGATAAGTACAATATGGATGAAGGGTGGCACAGAGTTATACAGTCTTTTATCAAGAACCCTGAGGGATTCAATTATCCGAATGTTTATGTGGGTTATTGGAGAAATACCAAAGAGGAATACCAAAAAAAATTGGAAGACCTTTTTCCTGAATGGAAAGAAATTAACGAACCTTTGTCAAATACTCACTAATAATATTTTTAAGTTTGAATTTGATTTCATATCTTTGTGATATGGAAAATTCTTTGTGGATTCAAGCACACCAATTCTTACTCTCAATGAAAGAGGAAGATAGATACAAAGTATCAACGGACAAAGAGATTGTTTGTCTCAAAAGAACACAAAATAAAATTCATCTTTCTAACGGGGTAACTGTTAGTTTGAAAAAAATAAAAGGAACTGACTTATTTTACCTCACATCTAATAAGAGTATAACTCGGGGCACCCGACGGTATAATTTAATTGACCAAATCCTACGTGACATTGAAGGATGGATGATTTACAACAGACACTGCTATTGATATGATACTTTTTTACATTTTTGTTACAATTACTTTCCTACTCGGCCTAAACGAGTTGTGCAAGTATTTTGATTTATTGATGAGATGGTTATATAAAAAACTATTTTAGTATTTATACCATTATGAGAGATGGTATTACACTTATTGGAAAAAAAGTCCACTACAAAGAAGAAGAGTGGACAATCAAAGATTTCTTTTTTGTTCCTGACAACCCTGAAGTTTACGTCAGATTAAGTAATAACCTAGTTAGCCTCAATGTGAGGTATAAAGATTTGTTTAAAAGGTTACAGGATTTAGTCTTTGTTTCTACTTCCAAAGTACCATCCTACACAACCAATTAATACCAAAACGACTGCGACGATTATAAAATCCATAGTTCTTTTTATAAGTTAAATATTTATTAGAACAGACAAAACAGAATGGGAAAGACATATCTAATATCCGAACAACAATACGAATTATATCAAAAGACAAACAACTATCCTGATGATAAGACACCTGTAGAGGGGGAAATTGTATGGAGAGCTTTGGCTAAAGCAAACGATAAGTTAGGGGAAGCGCTCAGATTAGTTCAAATGTGTATCCAATATTCTAACGAATATCCTGGCTTGGAACAACAACTCATACAAATCAGTCAGGACATCAGCTGTGGTTCGAACAATGTTATTGAGTGTGGACCCGATTCAAGTGACGTAATGGGACAGATTAATGATATACTAAAACAAATGGGATATATCAAACGGGATAACGTTCAAAGTAACACAATAGGATAATTCGCAAACTCTAACTCTTGGTGTGAGTTTTTATTTTAAAAAATATTTCTTTCTTAGTTTTTTTATATGAATACTTTGATGTACGAGATACTAAAAGTAAGTTTTGATTAAGTCATAACTGTTTTCACAGATAAATTATATCTTTTTTTAAACCAAGTTGCAAAGTGACCTCGCCAATCATCTCCGAATAGTCCGTTCAAACTTTCACTAAAAGGGCTATTCAAAATTACAATTGGACAAGTTTTTTTTTGTCTTTGTGGGGTATCAGGAAGGAAATATTCACAACCATACCACCGAAACGATTCTTCGTTTTCTACATATAAGTCACTACCTTGATAAAATATGATTTGGTTTTCATCATCAAAGTCCTCAAGTGTTTTA
>Ga0208485_1000600_pt1 | contig 10521 bp, 4 predicted proteins | sample LakMenEpi27Jul12_FD_150707 | JGI IMG/M metagenome (GOLD analysis project Ga0208485, IMG submission 150707) | Freshwater microbial communities from Lake Mendota, WI - 17JUL2012 deep hole epilimnion (SPAdes) | ecosystem: Environmental > Aquatic > Freshwater > Lentic | place: Lake Mendota, Madison... | reverse complement strand
ATATTTTACCTTTTGTTGTAGTCGTTGCATCTGCAACAGAATTTGTAATTGATCCTGATGCATCGGCAAGCGCGTTTGCTACATAAGCAGTTGTTGCTAATTTTGTGGAATTATCATTGACTACTTGTGTAACCGCTGTAGTACCTGTTGGCAATACTACCAGGCCTGTAAATGTTGGCGAAGCTAAATTCGCTTTTAGATCAAGTGCTGTTTGCTGTGCCGTACTTACAGGTTTATTTACATCAGAAGTATTATCGATATTACCAATACCTAAATTGGTACGTGCATTACTAGCATTGCTTCCTCCTGTACCTCCGTTTGCAACAGCCACTACGCCAGAAACATTGGTAGCATTGCCTATTAAAGACCCCGTAACATTTCCTATTACATTGCCTGTTACATTACCTGTAACATTACCTATCAGATTTGAAGAAATACTAGTAGCGGTAAAATTACCTGAGGCGTCTCTTTTTACAATGGTGCTCGCCGTATTTTGTGCAGTAGCCGTATTGGACAAAATCGCAGCGGCAGCAATATCATCTTTAGACAAACCTCCAATACTCATTACTAAAGGAGTAGAAGCAGTTCCACCCAAATCACCAGCTAATAAAATTTTACCTTTACTAGTTGTTGTGGCATCTGCCACAGAATTTGTAATGGTTCCAGAAGCATCTGCCATCGCACTTGCAACATAAGCAGTAGTAGCTAATTTAGTACTATTATCATTTAAAGATTGCGTAATTCCTATTGTGCCAGTTGGCAAAACAACAAGTCCTGTAAAAGTGGGTGACGCCAAATTTGCTTTTAGATCTAGAGCTGCTTGCCCGGCAACACTTACTGGTTTGTTTAAATCAGAAGTGTTATCGATATTGCTAAGACCTAAATTTGTTTTAGCAGCAGTTGCAGAATTAGCACCTGTTCCTCCATTGGCAAGTGCTACAATTCCAGAAACGTTTGTTGCATTACCAGTAACTGTACCTAAAATATTACCCGTTACATTACCTGTAATATTACCTGTTACATTTCCAATCAAATTTCCTCTAAATGTATTGGCAGTAATCGTACTTCCCGAAAAATCTCCAATGGGACTTCGTCGAACAATATAATTAACAATATTATCTGAAGTTGCTGCATTCATCAAATTTACACCTGCAGCAATATCATCTTTTAATATACCTCCAACAGAAATAACTTGTGGACTTTCCGCTGTTCCACCTAAATCACCAGCTAACTGAATTTTTCCTTTGATAGAAGTTGTTGCATCCACCACAGTCCCATTAGTACTTGAACTTATAATTGCCGCATTGTTTTCGATATATTTTTTTACAGCAAGTTGTGTTGGAAATAAAACATTGCTTGGTGCGAGTCCACCTAGGCTCGTATCTATAGATTTATTAACTGCATTTTCCTTTGTATGAATACTTGCCAAATAATTGGTGAACATGGCAGCTGTATCTGCAATATTTAATTTTAAATTAATTCTGTTAGAAAGTGCAGCTGTGTCTCTTGCAAATCTGGAACTAAGCATAACAGAAGTATCGGCAAGATTTAATTTTAGGTTAATTCTATTAGAAAGAGCAGCAGTATCCCTTGCAAATCTTGAACTAAGCATAGCAGAAGTATCAGCTATTGATACTTTACTAGAAATTCTTTCAGAAAGCAAAATTGTGTCACGGGCAATTCTATTACTTAACATAAGTGCAGTATCTGTGATTGAAAGTTTAGCGTTAAGTCGATTTGATAATGAAATTGTGTCTTTCCCTATTCGCTGACTAAGCATAAATGCCGTATCTGCAATATTTAATTTTGCCGCTAACCCATTTGCTACTTGATAATTTTTTGCATAAGGATAAAGCATATTTGCCGTGTCAGAAATATTGACTTTTAAAGCAAGCCCTGAAATGGATGCGGATGTTTGTTGTAACACATTCCATTTGGTTGCAATACTACTCACATTGTTACTTGTATCAATACTAAAAACTCCAGTAGTAGGATTAAACAAAACTGGTGCATTTGCACTTAATGCTGCCCTAGCCCTGGTATCCGTAAAATATAAATTAGTTAGTTCACCAATATTATTTGTCTTTAAATTAACAACGCCGATATTACCATTCACACTTTGAACAGGTGCCCCTGGTGTTAAAAGTTCTATCCAATCAGATAAATTAGTAGAAAAATCGGTGTTTAAAATAAATGACTTTGACACATCCGTACGAACACAAACAATTCCCTTAACAGAAGCGGCTCCAAGGGCTTGCATTTCTGCAGCGTTAGCAACAACAGAAATTGCAGTAAATGAAATTGGCGGTAATAAAGCACTTGGAATTTTTGTATTAGCGTCAAGACCAGCCACCCCATTTGGTGCATTGATTAAACTTGTAGATATTTTACCAATTAAAGCATTATTGGTCAAAAATGAAATAGGCTTATTGGCATCACTCGTATTGTCAACACTCCCTAACCCAATACTAGATTTATCAATAATGATATCGCCAATTAAGGTATTGACAGATGTTACAGCCCCGTTATTATTTGATAAAATAGGCTTATTTATTAGATCAAGATAATTTCCTGTTGTTGCAACACTACTTAATCCTGCCTTTAACATATAGTCTCGAAGCATACGAGCAGTATCAGCAGTATTCAGTTTTTCATCAATCCTAATTGATAATTGAGAGGTATCTGTAGCCGCATTTTGTAAACGAGTGGGCGTAACATAACTGTATGTACTGTCTGCGAAATTTAATTTTTGATTGATACGATCACTCAAAGATGAGGAATCAAAAGAGTTTGAAGTAATTTGAGACGGTGTTGCATATACAATACCACTATCAGCAAGATTTACTTTTTGATTGATTCTATTTGAAAGACCCACCGTGTCTCTATTAAATCTAGAAGTAAGCATTGCACTTGTATCTAATATATTTAATTTTTGTGCTACTGTGCTTGTAAGCGCTTGTCCTTGTAAATTAGAAAACTTAACATCAAGTGCAGCTTGTGTCAAAATGCTTATAGGTTTATCTAAATCGTTTGTATTATCAACATTACCTAATCCTACTTTAGAAGCACTAATACCAGTTGAAATTTTTGTATCCGTAACAGCACTGTTGCCGATTTTTTCAGTCGTTATTGCACCAGTAGCTACAACAGGAATGGCAGCCGTACCACTTAAGTCACCCGCTAATTTTATGATACCCTTATTGATAGAATCCGCATCAGTAATATTTGTGGTTGAATTATTATTTCCTCCATTTGCTATAATTGCCGAATCTACATAGGTTTTAACTGCTTTTGTAGTTGGAAGTTTAATATCAGAAATGCCATCTGCATTGATATCAAGTGATTTATCAACTTGATCAATTTTGCCATCAATACGTATAGATAAATATGAAGTATCACGAGCAATTCTTCTATCGAACATTAACGCCGTATCTGTTAAAGCCAGTTTCGTTGAAAGCGCATTATTTACATCAATGGTTTTTGCATAATTCGTAAGCATCGCTGCAGTATCTACTATAGCCAGCTTCGTTGAAAGCGCATTATTTATATCAGTAGTTTTTGCATAATTCGTAAGCATCGCTGCAGTATCTACTATAGCTATCTTTGTTGAAAGCGCATTATTTACATCCATGGTTTTTGCATAACTCATAAGCATCGCTGCAGTATCTACAATTGCCAGCTTTGTTGTAAGCGTATTATTTACATCAATAGTTTTTGCATAACTCGTAAGCATCGCTGCAGTATCTACAATAGCCAGCTTCGTTGAAAGCGCATAATTTACAGCCATGGTTTTTGCATAATTCGTAAGCATCGCAGCAGTATCTACAATAGCTAGCTTTGTTGTAAGCGCATTATTTACATCCATGGTTTTTGCATAACTCGTAAGCATCGCTGCAGTATCTACAATAGCCAGCTTATTATTCAATGCAGCAAGTTGCAAACTACTAATTGGCTTGTTCGCATCAGAAGTATTATTGACATTTTGAAGTCCTACTTTAGATGCGCTAATACCATCCGCTATTTTATCATTTGTAACAGCAGCTGTTGCTATTTTAGAGGTAGTAATTGTTAAAGGTGCAACAATTGGACGCTCTGCTGTTCCAGTTAAATCACCAGTAAGTTGAATTATTCCTTTTGTCACAGAGGTTGCATCTACAACAGGTATAATAGAATTATTATTACTTGCTGGAATTATTGATATCAGTGAATCTACATATGTTTTTACGGCCTTCGCCGAAGGATACTTTGTATCAGAATTGCCATCTACAACAAGTATGTTGGATTTATTTGCAATTGACTCTTTGTTATTAATCCGAGTTGACAATGAAGCTGTATCAGTTAGTTCGCTTCGTTTTGCATAATTGGTAAGCATTACAGCGGTATCTGAAAAAGCAATTTTATTATTAATCCGATTTGAAATCGATATTGTATCTGTACTGTTTAATTTTGCATTAATCCGAGTTGACAATGATGCTGTATCAGTTAGTTCGCTTCGTTTTGCATAATTGGTAAGCATTGCAGCGGTATCTGAAAAAGCAATTTTATTATTAATCCGGTTTGAAATCAATATTGTATCTGTACTGTTTAATTTTGCATTAATTCGAGTTGACAATGAAGCTGTATCAGTTAGCTCGCTTCGTTTTGCATAATTGGTAAGCATTGCAGCGGTATCTGAAAAAGCAATTTTATTATTGATTCGATTCGATATCGACAGTGTATCTGTACTGTTTAATTTAGAATTAATACGATTTGACAAGGATGCTGTATCAGATTTTTTAAAATAAGGCGCTAACATAGATGCCGTATCTGCAATATTCAATTTTAACTCAAACCCTTCTACTCTTGCTGCAAAAAGCGCAAATGGAACTGTCCAAAATTGAGATGTTCCCATATCTATATAATGTTCCTCTACATTCCAATTAGTAAGTGGAACTGAAGGCGCAATAGCAGCTTTAATGTTTAAAAAATAGGGACCACTCAACCAATCGATATTACCAATAGAAGCTGGGCCGGATAACTTATTGCCTTTTCCAATTACGATGGTAAAAACACCTTCATTAGAAGCTACTATTTTATGCGACTCTAGATATACTTGCACACCAGAAATGCTATTTTGTATAATTGCATTTTTGATATAAATAGTTCTTCCTTTTGCAGGATTACCTGCTGGATCTTTAGCTATTGCTTGAAATAAAATACCATCTGGCACTTTTGAAACTTGTGCGTGTATACAAATAGCAAAACACTGAAGAACTATAATGAAAATGATTTTTTTTGAATTAAAATTCATAGTAACTATTGTGATTTTATTAATATTAATGTTTGTATATGCAGTTGACCTACTTGTACTTTTAAATAATAAGTTCCAGTGGATAGTATCGGCATCCTAATTTCAAATCCAGCTCGAAGTAGATATATTGAAGTAGTAAATGATTTGATTCTTATACCAGCTGCATTATATAAGTGCAAATCATACATGACAGTTTTAGTATAATTAAAATCCGTGTGTGATTTAATCGTCACTTTTTCGATAAAAGGATTGGGATAAACATCTAGTTGAAGTGGTTCAATAAAAGGCGCTATAACACAATTCATACTAAATAAATTGGCAGCACTTTGCTTACTAGCTGAAATGCCATTTGACAGTAAAAAACAGCTTCCGCCTTCTAATAGAATAGTGCCAGAAAATATTTTGTCAGTTTGGCCAGCATTGCCCACTATCCCCATTACGTAGGGCATGCTTATTTGTGCTTGAGATTTACTTACAAAAATGAGCATCAAGCATATACTAACGAATCGCTTTAAACCTAGCATTGATTTTTTTTCCGTTTAACAAATAGGTGAGCGAAAGCGAATCGTAACTTAGAAAGCCGATGTGGTAACTTTGTTTTACAATAATTCCTGAGGGATAATTGTTGAATACTTCTTTTAAAGAATCTACTACAGAAAGTGACCAATCACCAGAAGCTCCATCTGTATCCGTAAAATTGCTTGTAGATAAATATTTTTTAATATAACCTACCTGGCTACCCGATAATACTTGAGGTAGACTGTCGATAGTTAGCCCTTTTAATTTCCAACTAGTCAATTTTGCACCAGTGCCTATCAAATAATCTTTCTTGATTTCAAGTAAACTTTTTGGCTCTTTTTTGTTGCAAGCAAGCAACAAAAAAACCATCACTATTTGCGAGATTCTCCCCATATAAATCATTCACTATCGTATTACAAATTGCCTATATGTAAAAAACATACAGGTATACGAATAAAAATCATTTAAAAAATGTTGCTGAGACTATAACACAGAGGTGCAATCTGTAATATACAGTGCTTAAAATTTGTAAGACAGCAAAGGAGACAACGCTATTGACCTATTTTACGGCAAATTCTAGCTTGAACCTATTTGAATTATGAACTAGCTTGCTTTAAAGTAGTTAATACTTCATCGGTAACGCCACCAAAAAAACAAATACCCGCAGCCTGATTTTGTAGGGCATATTTGATACCTGAAGCTAACTCGGTTTGGTTATTAAAATCCGATAAAAATAGACCTGCATAAAGTGGCACGCCATCTTTAAGAAACCTTACGCCTTCTGCAACGGCGTCACCAATCCAGGTCACGCCCTCTTGATAAAACCCATGATAAATCATTGGGAAAACCATATCTAAATTCCAATTGGTCCAATCTTGTCTTACCATTCGGCGGGCCAGTTCAGGCATTGGAAAAACGGCAGCACTAATTTTTTTATGGTGTTTATGTGCTACAACCGCTAATTCATTTACCACATTATTAATTGCCTGGTATCTAAATAAACGCCAAGATACCTGCGCATCTGGATAGCGAAGTGATAAAGGATCATTTCCCGTTTTTGCAGCATACGCATCTCTACAAGTTTTGCAATAACAAAAATCGTAGGCAGGTAATTCTGTTCTTTGATCTAGTTTGTAGGTATCCCATAAATTAAGCGGCAATACCACATCACAAAAACGAATATAATCGAGGTGTAAACCATCAATATAATTTTTTGATAAAATAATGTCTGCTTCGTTTTTTAAAAAATCCTGCACTTCTGTTTTTGAAGGACATAACCATTTGTAATATCCAACATAAGGTGGCTTAGTAGCACATGAATCACCGGAACGAGAAATAGCAGACCATTCTGGATGTTGTTTTAACACATCGCCCCTATTCATCGTCCAATTCCAGCGGTGCGCTTCTAGTCCTGCATTTTTTGCTTCGGTATAATGTTTTTCACTATCTGCTTCAAATAAAAGTCCTCTGATACCCGCATCATAATAAGCTTTATATCTTTTTTTAAGTACAGTAACTTCATCTTTTTTATCTGGATTAATCCAAATCCAATGTTTATTTTTTTGCTTTTTTACATCCGTGCTTACTGGCATATTAGCAATAGCAGGTAAAGACGCAAATCCAGCAGCAGCAGCGGTTCCAATACTATTTTTTAAAAATTGTCTACGATTATTTGACATACAATACATTTAGTTTTTAAAATATAAATATCCCCATTTAACCGGCACGTGCATATCAATAACGCCGGTTGGATTCCATACCCAATTGTGTTCCGAAATAGTCCTCTTATTTTCATTTAATTTTTTTCGGTACGTCTTTCCATCGGGCTCAAGCGTCCATTGTACGCGTGAAAAATTGATGCGCCAAGGATTTGTAGTAGATGGTGACGCAGTTCTATTGTTTCTTGAAATGGCTGTAAATGGAATGGCCATTTCAACGGTCCAACCACTATCAATATCTGAATTATCATTGATGGTTCCATTGGCAATTACCTTGGATAGGATACCAGTAGTATTCCATCCCATATCAAAGGTTCCTCCTTTTTTATAAGGCTTATTCATAAATAAATCCATGATGGTTCCAAGAACATTTATTTCAATTTCAAAATACTGTTCGCCATCACCCATAGGATCAATAAAAACTTCAAAATCATGATCGCGATAAATGATATCGTCCTGTTTTTTTAAAGTACCCCACAAATGCGGTTCTTCCAAAACAGCGCCAATATATAAATATTGACTGTCCCACATCATTTTAACAGTAGTACTAAAAGCTGGCTTGGGCTTACTAGCACCTTCAATATCTTCAAAATCTGAAATCAATACCGCTTGTTTCCAATCATGTTCATTTAATTTTCCATCCACCTTAATGGGCCGCTTTGCCATTCGGGCTTTGTACTTTTTTTCAGAATGAAGGGAAGAAGAAAGAACCGTTTGAGCATCCAAACAAGCGCCAAACAGTAACAGTAGGCCAATTAAAGCACTCGTTTTTTGCTGAAAAAGCTGTTTTGATGGCATAACTGTTTCTTTCTGCTTAAAAATAAATCAAAATTGCGGACACCGCTTCAACAGAATAGGCATTTTACACATCAAAATTAACGCAAACAATGAGAGCAAGATTTATCTAATTCATTCATTATATAGTATTTAAACATTTATATAATTTTATATTTATAGGTAAAACAACTCTTATTTAGCCTTTTCCTGCACTTTTTTATCTACACTATATAATAGCATAGGAATGGCCCGATAAAGATTTATATTTAAGGTACTGATTTGCTATTATAAATGTGTTCATATGATTAATAAACGACTCTTCATCTTAATAGGCGTTTGCCTTGTTGTTGGTGTATTAGCTTACTACTCTTTTAGAACCACTGCTGTGGATGATGTAAGAGTGCCTGATGTTGTAAGCTATAATTATGATGTAAGACCCATTTTATCAGACAAATGTTTTAGTTGTCATGGACCAGATCCTAAAAAAAGGGAAGCTGGATTAAGATTAGATATTGAAAGTGAAGCATACAAAGCTCTACAAGATCACCCAACCAAACGAGGCATTGTTCCAGGCAAACCAGAACTATCAGAAGTTTTTCAAAGAATAACAACAACAGATTCTAGTCTTGTAATGCCAGTGGCATCCAGTAAATTACCAAGGCTAACGGACAATGAAGTAGCCATTATAAAAAAATGGATTGAGCAAGGTGCGAAATATGAAAAGCACTGGGCTTTTACGATTCCACAAAAACAAGCACTGCCAAAAGTTGATGACGAAAGTTGGCCAAAAAATGAAATCGACTATTTTATTTTAAATAAGATGGAAGAAAAAGGTTTGACGCCAAATAAAGTTGCAGATAAAGAGCGTCTGGTAAAACGCGTATACATGGATGCAGTGGGCGTATTACCTACCGAAGCCGAAACAAAAGCTTTTGTGAATGATAATAACGAAAACGCTTACGAAAAGCTAGTAGACCGTTTATTAGCCATGCCGCAGTACGGTGAAAAAATGGCAATTAGCTGGCTCGATATTGCACGCTATGCAGATAGCCATGGTTATCAAGACGATAATTATAGAAGCCAGTGGCCTTGGAGAGATTGGGTAATTCATGCATTCAATAAAAATTTATCGTACAACGAATTTATAACTTGGCAATTGGCTGGTGACTTAATCCCAGGTGCCACCAAGGAACAAATTTTAGCAACGGGCTTTAATAGAAATCATAAAATTACTGAAGAAGGTGGTGTGATTGATGAAGAATACCGAATCGAATACGCATCAGATAGAACCAACACATTTGGCCGTTCGGTACTTGCACTCACTGTCGAATGTGCAAAGTGTCACGATCATAAATATGATCCTATTTCACAAAAAGATTACTACCAACTCTTTGCGTTTTTTAATAACGTGAATGAAGTTGGTTTAGAATCTACTGTTGGCGGACCTGTTACCTATGCAAAAAATCCACGCATGGATATCACCAACGATGATGTCAAAGGGATTTTAAAATTCATCAACAAAGTAGATACCAATAAACTTGAAGTATCTGTAATGGGTGATTTAGATACGGTTCGTAAAACTTATATTTTAGATAGAGGTAGCTATGCAGCAAAAACAGTTGAAGTAGAAGCTGGCACACCAGCTGCTGTGTTACAATTTGATCCATCGCTTCCAAAAAATAGACTTGGATTGGCAAAATGGTTGTTTGACAAAAAAAATAGTTTAACAGCACGCGTGTTTGTAAATAGAATGTGGCAAGAATTTTTTGGTAGAGGCCTTGTAAAATCTGCAGCAGATTTTGGTATGCAAGGAAACCTCCCAACGCACCCAGCATTACTAGACTGGTTAGCCGTAGACTTTAGAGATAACGGATGGGATATGAAAAGGCTTGTCAAACAAATATTGATGTCGGCAACCTACCAACAATCAAGTGAAATTTCTGACAAAAAACAAAGAGTAGATCCTCTAAACACCTATTGGTCTTATGCGCCAAGGGTTCGTTATTCTGCAGAACTTGTAAGAGACATGCTTTTATCAAGTAGTGGACTTCTTAATAAAACAATTGGTGGACCTAGTGTAAAACCATACCAGCCACCAGGATTATGGGAACTTGCTACTTCTGGCCGAGGTATTTTAAATAAGTACATGCAAGATACTGGGCAAGCACTTTATAGAAGAGGGATGTACACATTTATAAAGCGCACCGTACCGCCACC
>Ga0208485_1000599_pt1 | contig 10524 bp, 10 predicted proteins | sample LakMenEpi27Jul12_FD_150707 | JGI IMG/M metagenome (GOLD analysis project Ga0208485, IMG submission 150707) | Freshwater microbial communities from Lake Mendota, WI - 17JUL2012 deep hole epilimnion (SPAdes) | ecosystem: Environmental > Aquatic > Freshwater > Lentic | place: Lake Mendota, Madison... | reverse complement strand
ACTTACCTTGAGGAGTTAAACCATGAAAATGCATCAACGCTCTATAAAGATGCTTACTTAGCGCTTATTAAAATACAAAAAAATGCTGATACATCATCGCTTAAACACTACGATGATTCATTGTTGATGCAAGAGCTTCAACTATTCCCTGATTGGTATCTAAAATTCCATAAATCTTATGAAATGAATGATTCGGAAAAAAATATACTTAACTTAACTTTTGATTTGCTTATTAAAAATATTCGGTCCCATACAGAAGTTTTTGTGCACAGAGATTTTCATTCGAGAAACTTGATGTTCTGTGATGGAGAGCATGGAAAAAATCCAGGCATTTTAGATTTTCAGGATGCGGTTAAAGGATCTATTGTCTATGATCTCGTGTCGCTATTTAAAGACGCTTACATTACATGGGAAGAAGAGCAAGCTATAGATTGGCTGATTAGATACTGGGAATTAGCAAAGAAAAATGGGTTTAAAGTTCAGGAAGATTTCGCAGAGTTTTATAGAGATTTTGAATGGATGGGTGTTCAAAGGCATTTAAAAGTATTAGGTATTTTTGCTCGCTTAAATTATAGAGACCATAAAACAAATTATTTAAACGATTTGCCAGCCGTTGAAAATTATCTGCGAAGAGCTTGTGAGCGCTATAGGGAATTGCACCCTCTATTAAAAATGATTAACAAATTAAGCTTGATATGACTATGAAAGCTATGATTCTAGCAGCAGGCAAAGGCGAGAGGATGCGTCCTTTGACCGATCAAATACCAAAACCATTATTAGAAGTAGCGGGTAAGCCATTAATAGTTTGGCATATAGAAAAATTAGCTAAGGCTCATTTTAAAGAAGTGGTCATTAACCATGCATATTTAGGCGAAATGATCGAATCATATCTTGGCAACGGATCAAAATGGGGCCTTAAGATCCACTATTCTAGAGAAGGCAGTCCATTAGAGACAGCGGGGGGCATAAAAAAAGCTCTAACGTTTTTGGGTGATGAGCCATTTTTAGTGGTTAATGCAGATATATTTACTGACCTAGATTACATTGTATTAAAAAATATGAACTTAGATAAGTTTAAAGGTCACTTAGTAATGGTTAAAAATCCACCGCATCATATGCAAGGGGATTTTGTTTTAAAAGATAACAACATTGCATTAGAGGGGGGTAATAAATTAACCTTCTCAGGCTTAGCTATTTATCGACCAGAAATTTTTGAAGAGATTGAAATGGAGCCTGTTGCGAAGTTAGCGCCCATTCTCAAGAAATTAATTGATGCAGGATCTGTCTCTGGTGAAGAGTATCATGGGATTTGGTGTGATATAGGCACACCAAAGAGACTGGAAGAAATTAATTTCTTCCTAAAAAATAACAATTTCAAAAGCTAAATTAAAAAAACATGAACAATAAAGATTATCAAGAATTCAAAAAAAGGAGAGATGCTTTAGCTAATAAAATTGGCGATGGCATAGCTATCATTTTTAATGCTAGTGAAGCGATTAGAAATCGAGATAGCCATTACCCTTATCGACCTGATAGTTATTTCCATTATTTCTCAGGGTTTAATGAGCCACAATCCGCGCTAGTTATTTTAGGTGGAAAATCTCCAAAAACGATTCTATTTTGTCGAAAAAAAAATCTTGATATGGAAATTTGGAATGGTTTTATATACGGACCAGAAGCAGCAAAAGAGCTTTTTCTATTTGATGAGGCTTACGATATTAACTTGCTAGATGAGATTGTTTTAAAAGAAATTCCAGGACATCAAAAAATATATCATCGAATAGGCCAGGACTTTCTAATTGATCAAAAAATTAATGATTGGATAAAGCAATTAAGGGAAAAAGGCAGGGCTGGAGTTCGGGCGCCTCATGAAATTGAAGACATTAGCTATATAGCAGATGAAATGCGACTCATAAAAAGTGATTTCGAAATTGACATAATGCGACGCTCAGCAAAGATTGCATCTTTAGCCCACAATCGCGCAATGAAATTTGTAAAGCCTCACATGTATGAATATGAACTTGAAGCTGAAATTTTGCATGAATTTATGTCTCAAGGAATTCGTTCACCAGCTTACCAATCTATTGTTGCCGCTGGTGGGAATGCATGCACATTACATTATATTAATAACAATAATGAGATTAAAGATGGCGATCTTATTTTGATAGATGCTGGATGCGAGTTAGAAGGATATGCATCTGATATAACAAGAACATTTCCTGCAAATGGAAAATATACAAAAATACAAACAGATTTCTATCAGATGGTATTAGATGCTCAAAGCGCTGCCTTAGAAAAAATATCCCCGAAACATCATTGGAATGAGCCTCATGAGGCAGCTTTATCAGTTTTAATTGATGGTTTTAGAGATTTTGGTTTATGCCAAGGAAGCCGCGAAGAAATTTATGAAACAGGCTCCTATAAAGAATTCTATATGCATAGAACAGGGCACTGGTTGGGTCTTGATGTTCATGATGCGGGAGAATATAAAAATGTTTCAAAGGAATGGAAGCAGCTTAAACCAGGCATGACTTTAACAGTAGAGCCAGGATGCTATATTAGACCGTCTTCAAAAGTACCTAAAGAGTTTTGGAATATTGGCATTAGAATTGAAGACGACGTCTTGGTTACGCAAGATGGGCATGAGGTGCTTACCAAAGACAGTCCAAAAAAAATAGAATCCATTGAAGCATTAATGGCAAAATGAAAAAGTCAGAATACCTCATTGTGGGTGCTGGTCCAGTCGGACTCATTTTATCTTTATTACTAGCAAAGCAAAATAAAGCTTCACATCTTTTAGAAGCAAGGAAAAAAAATGACGCACATTCAGACAAACGAGCATTAGCTCTTTCATATGGAACGAAACTGATTCTTGAAAATCTTGGAATATGGAGATTGCTAGAAAAAAAAATTACTTCAATTCAAAGCATTCACACAAGTCAAAAAAATAGCTTTGGACGAACATTACTATCCTCAGATGAATATAATTTACCTGCATTAGGTTATGTTTTGTCTTATGGCGACTTATCAAAAGCTCTTGAAGATGAAATTAGTAAATCCTCATTAATAAAAGTGAGTTACGAATTTAAAGTTTCAGCTATCAAAAATAAAAAAGATAAATCTATTTTATATAGTCTGACTAAAAATTTACCTCTCGAAGCGCCACTTTTAATATTGGCTGATGGTGGAAAAAATACGACCGATTTAATTGAAAGCCTCAAAAGAAAAGAAACTAGTTATAACCATACTGCACTAGTTACGAAAGTAATTTCAGAAATCCCACCTAACAATATGGCTTATGAAAGATTTACTTCTATGGGACCCATTGCACTTTTACCAAATGGACCAGAAGAATTTTCATTAGTTTGGACAGGTAAAGATAAAGACATTCAAGCGCTGGCTAATAATAAAAAAAATATTTTCTTAGAAAAACTGCATGAGCACTTTGGAGATAGAGTTGGAAGATTTCTTGATTGCAAGGAATTTATTACTTTCCCATTGAAAAAAATTGTTCTTGAAGACTTTCCGAAATCCAACATAGTGGTTATCGGTAATTCCGCACAAACAATGCATCCAGTTGCTGGGCAGGGCTTTAATACTGGCATCAGAGATGCTTATGCATTATCAAAATTAATGAATGAAACAGAGTTGGCTCATATAGGCTCCGAACCATTTGTTAATCAATATTATGCTTCTAGAAAGCTAGAGACAAAAAAGACACTTTTCTTTACGGATTCTTTGGTAAGCATTTTTTCAAATGATTTAGTTGGATTGTCGATAACAAGAGGATTTAGTTTATCCCTTTTAGATAACTTTAAGCCTATTAAAAAATTCTTAGTCAACAAAATGAGTTTTGGTAGATGATTCAAGAGTCGAATGATGTATTAATTTTAGGCTCAGGTATTGTGGGCATGGCTGCTTTAATTGCTATTGATAAATATGATATCAAGGCAACGCTATTATCAGAAACAAAAACCATCCATAAAAAAGATTTTGATCCTAGATTTTATGCAATTACCCCAGGCGTTAAAACATGGCTGGAAAAAAATGGCGTATGGGATTTTTTGCCTAAGAAAGAAGTATCATCGGTGCGATCTATCATTGTTTATTCAGACAGAGAAAATTCATCTTTAAAATTTAATGCTGATGATGTAGGAATGAATGAGCTTGCATTTATTGTGAGCCATGAGGACATCGAAAAAGCATTTATTCACCGAATAAGCAAAATAGATTATAAGGAAATTAAAACAAACAAAGTTGAATCCTTAAGTGCCGGAGTAGAAGATATAAATCTTATTTATGCGAATGGTAATAAATGCCAATATAAATTAGCTATTGGCGCTGATGGTTCGAATTCTTGGGTGCGCAGTCAGTCATCTATAGATTTTAAGAATAAAGATTTTGATCAGACAGCAATGATATTTAATGTTAAAACATCAAAAGCACATCAAGGGTGCGCTTATCAAAAATTTACGCATCACGGTATATTGGCATTGCTACCCTTACTTACCAATGAATTTTCTGTTGTCTTTTCTTTAAATAATGAGATGCTTAAAGAATATAAGAGCTTAACTGATGCTAAATTCATTCAAATGTTCAAAAAAGAAATAGGTGAAATTTTCGGAGATATTACTTTAATAACAAAGCGCCAATACTTTCCTTTAAATATGAAGATTAATAAATCATTAATTTCAGATCGCGTTTTACTTGTTGGAGATGCAGCTCACCAGATCCATCCCCTTGCAGGTCAGGGTTTAAATTTGGGCTTAAGAGATGCAATAGAAATCGATAATTTGTTAAGTTCAAATAAAAAATATCATCATGATCTTGGATTAAAATCTTTTCTTAAAAAATATAACCGTAATAGAAAGACTGATATATTATCTTTAAGCTATTTAACTGATAAATTAAGCTCTCTCTTCACTGCTAAAAATGATTTTTTAGATTTTGCGATTAATTTTGGCCTCAATAAAATTAATCAAAATCAGTTAATTAAAAAAATTCTTATAGAAAAAGCAATTCATTAAATGATAACTTTAAAAAAAATTACTGCACTTCTTTTATTATTCCCTTCTTTCTATTCCATGGCAGATGAAGCCAATTTAAAAAAGATGATTGAAGCTTCTTACCCAAAATACAAGGTTGAGAGTATCAAGAAAACTTCATACAGTGGTCTTTACGAAGTTTTTATGGGTGGTCAAATTATTTATACAGATGAAAAATTTTCATTTCTTATCGCAGAAGGCCGAATTGTTGAACCAAAAACAAAGAAGGATTTAACAGGAGAGCGTCTTGAGGATTTAACTAAAATTGATTTTTCATCGCTCCCTCTTGCCTCAGCGATTAAAACTATCAAAGGTGATGGCTCGAGGAAGCTAGTTGTATTTTCAGATGTCGATTGCCCTTTTTGCAAAAGGCTTGAGCAGAATGAATTTACACATATAAATAATATTACGATTTATACATTTCTTTTTCCTATTGAAAAATTGCATCCTGATGCTAAGAATAAATCACGGCTTATTTGGTGCGCTAAAGACCGCTCAAAAGCTTGGCTTGATTGGTCGCTTAATGAGACACTTCCTTCAGGTAAGCCGAATTGTGAAGCACCGACAGAGCAAGTGCTGGAATTGGGATCAAAATTAGGTATCACATCTACACCGACCCTCATTTTTTCCGATGGTAAGCGAATGCTAGGTGCTCAGCCCTATAAAGAGATAGAAAAAATATTAAACAACGTCAAATTATAAGGTTTTTTAGGCAACAAATAGCTTGACATTTATGACTAAACAACGTAAAAAAGCTCCCAGGTGTTTGGTTTCGAGTTTTATTTAGCTAGCTTTAATTTATATTTAAGTAGTGCTTTAGTTCTTGATTCAAACTTTTGGGGGGCCTCCCTTGTTTAAAGTTAAGGATTTATGAAATGGCAACAGGTACAGTAAAGTGGTTTAATGATTCAAAAGGTTTTGGTTTTATTACTCCTGATGATGGTGGTGATGATTTATTTGCTCACTTCTCAGCAATCGTAGATACAGGATATAAAAGTCTTAAAGAAGGTCAAAGAGTAACTTTTGACGTTACAGACGGACCAAAAGGCAAGCAAGCTTCAAATATAAATAAAGCTTAGTTTCAAATTGAATAAATAAGCCCGCGTAAGCGGGCTTTTTTTACATATAACTTATGATGGCATCAGCAAAGCTATCGGTAGATAGCGCATCAACATTATTTAATTGTGATGAAAAATCTTGAGTGACTTTTTGAGCTACCAATGTTTTTCTAAATGCTGATAAAAGTATGCCAGCTGCCTCCGACCATCCCATATGCCTTAACATCATTTCAGCCGAAAGAATCAGAGAGCTGGGATTGGCAATTTTTTTACCCGCAATGCTTGGGGCGGTGCCATGGGTAGCTTCAAAAATAACAGTCGAATCTGATAAATTAGCACCTGGGGCAATGCCAATGCCTCCCACTTGCGCTGCTAATGCGTCCGAAATATAGTCCCCGTTAAGATTAAGTGTAGCTACAACATCGTATTCGTTAGGGTGCAGTAAAATTTCTTGCAAAAAGGCATCAGCAATGCAATCTTTGATGATGAGGCCGTTATCACATTTAAAACCAGACTTTCCTTCAATAGCTTTGGCACCAAACTCATCTCGTGCTAATTCATATCCCCATTCTTTAAATCCACCTTCAGTAAATTTCATGATGTTGCCTTTATGCACGAGCGTGACCGATTTCTTTTTATGCTCAATAGCATATTCAATAGCTTTTTTTATTAGCCTTTGGCTTCCTTCTTTAGACACAGGTTTAATTCCTATTGCAGTTGATTCAGGGAAGCGTATTTTATTTTTAAAGCCCAATTCCGAAATCAATTGAATAATTTTCTTTGATTCCTCAGAGTAGGCCTGCCATTCAATCCCTGCGTAAATATCCTCTGTATTTTCTCTAAAAATAACCATATTAGTTTTTTCAGGATTTTTTAGGGGGCTTGGCACGCCATCAAAGTATTCAATGGGCCTTAAGCAAACATAAAGATCAAGCCCTTGTCTTAATGCTACATTAAGTGATCTGATGCCACCACTTACGGGCGTCGTGAGGGGGCCTTTAATGGATACAACATACTCCTTCATAGCATCAAGAGTTTCTTGAGGCAGCCATGTATCTTTATCGTATATTTTTGTAGCTTTTTCTCCAGCATAAATTTCCATCCAAGCAATTTCTCTTTGACCGTTATAAGCTTTTAAAACAGCTTGATTGACGACTTTAAGCATTGCAGGTGTAATGTCGACACCGATGCCATCGCCTTCAATAAATGGGATAATGGGACGATCTGGAACATTCAAAGTTGAATTTGAGTTAACAGTAATTTTTGATGCATTTTTTGGAAGATTAATTTTGTTAAGCATTCATACTCACTTTTATTTTAATGAAAATATTATTTAACAAGCCTTATGGTGTGGTTTGTCAGTTTAGTAAGCATGACAACCATAAAACTTTAAAAGATTTTATTCCAATACCTAATGTTTATCCTGCTGGAAGGCTTGACACAGATAGTGAAGGTTTAATTATTCTAACTGATGATGGGATATTTCAACATCAAATTAGTGATCCAAAATACAAAATGCAAAAAAATTATTGGGTTCAGGTTGAGGGTGCTCCGAAAGATAGTGATTTGGAGGAATTAAGGAAAGGCGTTGATTTGGGAGATTTTAAAACATTACCAGCAGAGGTAAAAATGATAAATGAACCCGCAATATTATGGGAAAGAATACCGCCGATTAGAGAGAGAAAAATGATTCCCACAACTTGGCTAGAAATTAAAATATCTGAAGGTAAAAATCGCCAAGTGAGAAGAATGACCGGAAAAATTGGATACCCCACCCTAAGATTAATTCGTTTTGCGATTGGGACTTATAAATTAGATGAATTAGATCCTGGTACCTATAAAATTATCCATGAATAAAAAATTAATTTTAATTCAGCCTTTAAGGGCTGCGGATTAAAGGATTGCTATTCCATTAATAAGTAACCGATTATGATAAAATTTAACTACATTTATAAGAAGCATCTCTATGTCAGGTAATACTCTAGGTACATTATTTACACTCACTTCTTTTGGTGAATCCCATGGCGCCGCTATAGGCGGTATTGTAGACGGATGTCCACCAGGATTAGATTTATCGGAAGAAGATTTGCAAATAGACTTGGATCGAAGAAAACCTGGTACCTCAAAGCATGTGACTCAGCGCAACGAAGAAGATAAGGTTGAGATTTTATCTGGTGTATTTGAAGGCAAAACTACAGGTGCACCTATAGGCTTTATTATTAGAAATACAGATCAACGTAGTCAAGATTACTCAAAAATTAAAGATGTATTTCGTCCCGGACACGCAGATTATACTTATGCTCATAAATATGGCCTAAGAGACTATAGAGGCGGAGGAAGATCAAGCGCTAGGGAGACGGCAGTAAGGGTTGCTGCTGGTGCCATAGCTAAAAAATGGCTTCTTAAAAAATATGGGATAAAAATTCGTGCTTATTTAAGCCAAATGGGGACTGTTAATATTCCATTTAAAAAGTGGGAGGATGTAAATCAAAATCCATTTTTTTGTCCTAATCTTGATCAAGTACCTGAGTTGGAAAAATATTTAGATAGCATTCGTGCCGATAGAGATTCTGTAGGCGCAAAAATTACTGTAGTTGCTGAGAATTTGCCTGTGGGCTTGGGTGAGCCAGTTTTTGGAAGATTAGACGCTGAAATTGCTTATGCAATGATGAGTATAAATGCTGTAAAGGGCGTTGATATTGGCGAAGGCTTCGGCTCGGTCATTCAAAAAGGAAGTGAGCATGGTGACGAACTAACACCACAAGGTTTTTTAACAAATAATGCAGGTGGTATTTTAGGGGGTATTTCCACTGGGCAGCCTATTATTGCTCATGTCGCTTTTAAGCCAACTTCAAGCATCCCTCAAGATCGAAAATCAATCAACACAAAAGGTGAAGCCGTTCTTATGCAAACGACAGGCCGTCACGATCCTTGTGTTGCCATTAGAGCAACACCTATCGTTGAAGCTATGTTGGCTTTGGTTATTATCGATCAAGCATTAAGGCATCGAGCTCAAAACGCCGATGTAATTCCACATACACCTAAAATTTAGTGAGTTCTAGTCACAATCTTCATTGGCGTTTATCACGCTTTTATTTTTTTTATTATTTCTTCGTAGGTTCTTTCGTCCCTTACTGGGGAATTTATTTACAATCAGAAAATTTTTCACCCTCTAGCATTGGCATTCTTCTCTCTTTGTTCCAAATCAGCCGCATCGTTGCTCCTAATTTTTGGGGTTGGCTAGCTGACCATACAGGCCATCGAGTTAAATGGATAAAGCTCACATCATTTTTAGGCCTCATAGGGTTTATCGGTGTTTTTTGGGCTAAGGGATTCTTTTGGATCTTTTTAGTAATGTCAGCATTAAGTTTATTTACGAGCTCAACATTGCCACTTGCCGAATCTTTAACTCTTGCTCATTTAGCAACTACTGATGGTCATTACAGCAGAATAAGATTATGGGGATCAATCGGATTTATTGTAGCGTCCTTATTCTTAGGATATTTAATAGATCTTCAAGGCATTAATATTTTATTGTGGGTTTTATTGATAGCTCAAGCCATTATATTTTTCTTATCAAATACTATTCCTGAAACTCAAGAGATTCACCATAAAAAAAACCATGTACCTATTTGGAAGATTATCAAAACACCATCTGTAGTGGCACTTTTAATCGGATGCACTCTAATGGTTTCAGCGCATGGAGTACTTTATAATTTTTATTCAATCTACCTAAAAGAACATGGGTATAGCAGTGCTACCATAGGATGGCTTTGGGCAGTTGGTGTCATTTGTGAAATTTTGATTTTTATGTTGATGCCAAAAATTTTACGTCGCTATTCACTTAAAACAATTTTACTGATGAGTTTATTTTTAGGTGTGATTAGATTTATTCTAATCGGAGCCTCTCCTGATCGCTTATATTTATTATTCATTGCACAAATGTTTCATGCTGCAACTTTTGGAAGTTTTCATGCAGCATCAATTGAAGTTATCGCTTACTTTTTTAAAGGACGAAATCAAACAAGGGGACAGGCAATTTATAATAGCGTAGCTTATGGCATTGGTGGAACCGTTGGAGGATTGGGAGGTGGTTATTTAATACAATATCTTGGCGGTCAGATTGGATTTATGATTGCCGCTATATCACCACTGATTGGATTTATGGTGATTTGGTTTGGATTAAAACTAGAAATTAAAGGCAATAAAATATTTGGATAGGTTGATTTAGCTGGGACTACCCTTCAATCAATGCGTAGGCTGAATGATTATGAATAGATTCAAAGTTTTCAGATTCCACAATGAAGTGATCAACTCTTTTCTCTAGTTTTAATTGAGCCGCTACATCTCTTACCATATCTTCTACAAATTTAGGATTGTCGTAAGCTTTTTCAGTTACATATTTTTCATCTGGTCTTTTT
>Ga0208485_1000598_pt1 | contig 10547 bp, 9 predicted proteins | sample LakMenEpi27Jul12_FD_150707 | JGI IMG/M metagenome (GOLD analysis project Ga0208485, IMG submission 150707) | Freshwater microbial communities from Lake Mendota, WI - 17JUL2012 deep hole epilimnion (SPAdes) | ecosystem: Environmental > Aquatic > Freshwater > Lentic | place: Lake Mendota, Madison... | reverse complement strand
TTGGAATAAAGATGCTTTGTTCGAATCTCATCTTGATATATTTTTTATCTCTATCAATTTATTTAGCTTGAGGAAATCAAATGATTGAGTTTATTCGATGGGATATGAATGATAATAGTCATTTGAAAAAATTAATAATCCGAGAAAGATGTAAGAAGACCAGACTGAACAATTTTTCAAGGATCTACTGAGCAGCCAGAAACAGCTTCTCAATGCTCCGAACATCTTAAGGTAGCAGCTCAATAGTAATCCTTCCTTCGCGACTGCATTCCTTGAACAGTTAGGCAATGCATAATAAAAAGTCAAGAGTAATGAGCTTTTCTACTTTCATTCCATAACTCTTCTTCATCCGATCCTAGTCGAAAAATTCAAAGAACTTCCAAGCTCTGTTTTAGATGTATTCATCAACTCATTCAGGAAATCAGGCCAGCATTGTTGTCAGCAGTAGTGGCTCTTCATCCTAGTCTACGCTCAGTCTCCGCCCTCGCACTCCTTATGCGGTAAATACTCGAAATTGACTCTCTTTAACCTTGGATCGAACCACTTGGGGAACTAATTAGATGGAGTGCGTCGGAAGATGTTGCCATTATGCACGCTGGAATTGAGTTTTTCATCTATTTACTCAAAGAGACGACATATACTCAACTCAATTCATAGCTGCCTCTTTTTCGGCTGGCTCCTTTGCTTCTGTAAAATTTGTTCCAAGTATTCGCACATCCAGACTTATCATAACAAATGAGATAAAAACTACTCTATCTTGTATCCCAAATAATTAAAACATTCTCTATGCTTGATGGAGTTGACGATCAAGCTGTAAAGCAATGCTTTGATGAAACATTTTAATTATGGATGAGTATCTTTATTAGTACGCTCCAAGGTTCCATTAACCTGAATCTTGGAATCAAAAAGTATATCCTTAAGGTATCTCTATGACTAAATTAGATTCTGGTGGTTATCTTTCGAGATATGCAAAGATATCTCTCTCATAGAAAATATCAACAGCCAAGTCATATATATATCATTTGGTAGTTCGGATATAAAATTATTCCCTTGTATCTATGGAGCCATGTCTGGGAAAAGCCGATAAATGACTATCCTCTTCAGTCCAAAGCTAACTCTAATTCACTTAATTTTGCCTATTTCGATGACGATTTTGATGCTCATTGCTCGCCCTTATAGTCATTAGCACATGCTGTACTTGAATTTTTCTCAGTATTAACCTCAATTCCTTTGCTTTACAATGCTTTGAGACTTTCAACACATCATCTTACTAATGCACTCTTTCACTTCATGCTTTTAAATGAAGGAGATCTTCTTGGGTGGAAGAGTAATCCACAACATTTTACTTCTCAGAGCGGTAATTTAGAATATTAGCTGACTATACGGAACAAATGTATCGGAATTTTGAATGAACTAATTGAAAAATTCGGAGATCTAGCTATACAAGCAATATTGGTCACGAGTGAAAAGTTTTTATTAAACTTAGATGAAGAAGCAACTTCAAAAACTTTGAGTATTATAGCCAATTCTTTAACAGACTTAGCAAACATTCAAGGGCTAACATCAGGAGTATTTGAGAATGAATCTAAATTTAATTCATTCATCAAACTGAGTAGTTGTAATATAAAATAAAGCCTAAAAGTTTCGGGGTAATCATGGAGGAAGGTGTAGGTTGGTCTATTGATCTTGGGACGTTTTTCAGAGGATGTTATTGTTTTCCAATCAAAGCAAACAGCAGCATTTGATATCTAATCATTTGTAAAGGGGATAATTAGACAAGTTAAATAGTAAGATTATTACTCTTTACTCAAGGGACAGTCACTTTATTGCCTAACACGTTATACAGAAATTATATCAATAAAATATAAAGCGCTTTTTGGAGAGCTAGCAACGGCAGCAGCAATATGCAATCAAAACGGCCTACCTTTACCTTTAAGATTGATATCTTGTAAAGCATTCTCTATGTTTCTAAAAAAAATGGACAAGCATAAATTATAGTTTAATGCTGATCAGATTTCACTGCTTGATCAAATTGAGCCTGCAGAGAAGATTATATAGCTGCCATTAGTTCATGAAATTATTCCACAGGTTATGTAAACTTTAATTGAGATATTCAAGAATAAGCAGATTGGAAATAGATTAAATCGACCTCCAGGTGAATTTTTTATGGCTTTGTTTCATCAATCTCTATCACAAAATTCTTTGATGACATCTTTCATCAATCTTTTAGATAGCATTTGTGAAGATTATCAAACATATTCAGGTTTAGTAAATATTTTTGTATCTTTTTCCAATTAATGTCTCAAAGCATATAATAATATTATACGCTCATAGCAAAAGAAATATCTTAAAACTGCTGATACTGATCTAATCTTAACCGCTCTAAGAGTTGCAAGTGTTTTCATTACAAAAGGAGTTGGGCATGAAGGAAGAACATCTGAAAAATAGAAGTTGATTGACCTCGTACCAGTTGCTGTTTAGATCATGGATATTAACGAAGATATCCAAGTACAAATATCTCTTTCTTTATACTTAAAAGGTGTTCTAAGAATTTCATCAGACCTCATTCTTGAGAGAAAAGAATTAGTTGATAGCTATGTAAATGCAGTGCGAATACTTCTGAGAATTCCAAAAGATAAATCCTTTTAATCTGCTTCGATTTATGCTGGTAATCTTGCTATTTTGGTCTTCGAGAAACTCTTGAAGAAAAATCATAATTAAATCTTGCAAGAAGTAGTATTGAAAGTGTTCAGATCAAGAACTCCAAGTGTTATTCAATCTTTGGTTCTTGTATATTCAAGATTAATTAATCAAGGTACAAATTTAAGTAACTAATATCTTAAATAGATAACAAATTTAAAAGCTCTGTTGAAGCTGAAGCTAACGCAAGAAACGCTGTAGATTTCCTCTCATCTTTCTCGATATAAAATCGCATGGGTCTTAAAATTCTTATTGATAAGTGGCTTCTTCAACAAAGTTTATTCAGAGGAAAATATACAAAAATAGCGACGTAATTGTTTTATAATGAAGTTTTATGGCTTTATCTAAGCTTTTCCTTCTTTCAGATAAAAGAGTTGATAATCTGTTGGTCATTGGTTTTAATCCATCTCACACTAATATTAACAATGACGTAAATGCCCCCTTAAAGATTCTTGCAACTCTAATTAGATGCCTGGATAATGAGCTATCTGGATCAAGAGGTAGAGATGGCGATTCAGATTAAGAAGATCAGTAGATGGAAATGAAATAAGAAGGACTTTAGGTAAATCTATAGAAATTTAAATAAGAAGAAAGACAATAATAGGAAGTAAAAACTGGTGGAGGGTTAGCTGATAGGTAAAACCAGCAAGGCAGTACTTGTTATATGAGTGCTATGCTTTAATTCTATGATGATGGTGAAGAATGTGATGATAAGACTGAAGAGGATCTAATCTTCTTGAAAGATACCTCAACAAATTTTGTCCTATCAGTAATTAATATGTAATTTAGGAATATCTTATTGAATTTTTACAATATTTGGCTTCTGAAAAAAGTTAATACCTTAAATAGTGCTTAAAAGGACTTCTCAAATAAGATACAAAAAAATTGCAAAAATATGTAAAGTTGTGATGTAATAACTAAAGTTCATATTATTTTCTCACTATTTATAGATTATTAAATGAAAAATTTATTATCAGCAGCAGCCTTTTTCTCTTTTAGCTGACTATTGATTCTTTTTTAAAGCAAAGCTTTCAGTTCTAGGGATTATAACTGTTTTCGATTCCTCATCATTTATCAGTTTCGCTAGAGCTATAAAACTCTCTTAAACATTTGTATTGGTTTTTACAGACGTAGAAATATATCTATATACTATTTGAATTACTTTATCTTATATTTAGCACACCACTATTGAACTTATTACTCATTAACTTATTTCTGCAAATCATTCTTATTACCTATTAGTACTATCATGGCTTTATCAGCCTTTGTTTTACACAAATCGTACCATTGATCTTTTATGTTTTTAAAGGAAGTTTCTTTCGAAAGATCAAAGACCATGAGGATTCCATGGCATCCTTTAAAATATGTAGCAACAATTGATCGATACCTCTCCTGACCAGCAGTATCCCAAATATAAAGTTTTACTGGCTTGCTTTTGATAGTAATGTCCTTCATCTTGAAATCTATGGTTGTAACTTGGGTTGACTTATCAGCAAGGAAATCTCCTTACGTAAAACGCCAAAATAATGCTGTTTTTCCAACGTTGCTATCCCCAATGATGATTATTTTATATCGCTTTTCATCTGATGAAATGCTGAGATTTCTTTCCTAAATCATTTACGCTTTCAATAATATAACAACAATCTGGCAAAATCGAATAAGATAAGATATTTTTTGGATAATCCTATTGTAAGTATTTCATAAATTTATAAATTTTTTGACATTTTCTAAAAATAGATCGTAGAAACTAGTAAATCTAATAAGAGAAATAATTTAGTCTTTTCATAAATATCTTTATTCGTTGATAAAAACAATTTAATAAAAAAAATCAATCAAAAGAAAAGAAAAGAAAAAAAAATATCGATAAATATTATCTAATAATAGGAGAAAAATATTTCGTAAATGATTTTAACTATGATTGAAAAATCAATAGTTTTAAAATAATTGAATAAAATCAAGCGATGATAATAAGAATTTCAAAAGGGAAACCCGTAAAAGTAATTATTTGAGTAACTTGTAAATTCTGAGCATACTTTGTTATGTGTAATCCATGAATAATTTATATAAAAATTTTGTTTAATTAGATGGACGCAAGTATTATTGCAACATAGCTACAAAATCACAAAATAAGATAAGGCCAAATCTACAAGCGATCAAAATTTTTACAAGAATGGTAAGAAAGATGGATGGTGCTAACAATGAACTATATCTTCGTATTTGCTAACCGGCAGATGAGGGAAATAGTTGACTATATTGACCTACGGGATCTTCAAAATTATAAAAGTTATCTGAGAAAAGACGATGATATGATCCCAGCAGGCTTTAAGCTTACTGCTGCCGATGAAATGTACTATCTTTGCGCCAGGAATAGTAATTAAAAATGGAGTTGGATGGTCTCAATCGAGAGAATTATGGACTTTAAGTATGCTGGAAAAAGTCTATATAACAATATCGATTGGCTGAAGTCAAGAGGATTCATGAGTCAAGATGAATATTAAAAAGGAAGATTCGAGATTGATGTAAAGCCAAAATAACCAGAGCTGCCAAAAATCGAAGAAAAGCCAAAGGAAGTTCCAAAGATAAACTAAAAAGATCTTGAAAAATTGAAGTTATAACTGGAATAGGAGAGAAAAGCATGGAGATAAAAAGCAGATGAGGCAACCAGAAGATAAAAGGAACAGGAATAAATGTTTATTTTTGAACTCAATAAACTCAAAAAGGCTGAATAGTCTTTAAAGCAGCTCCAAGCATAAGTATAATTAAAATCTCAAGAAGCAGATAAACTTATTAACGAAAGAAAATAAAATATAAAATAAATAATTGTCTAAAAACACGTCTAAGTCATAGTATAAAAAGTTGTGGAAAAACCAGTCGAAGTTTTCGTAGAAAAGAAGATAGAAATAGAAACAAAAAAATAATAATAGCCTGAACCCACATTTGCGAAAAGATAAAGTACTCTCGGAAGTAAGGTCTCATAAATGAAAAAGATCTATGAAAGCAAAATGGATGTTGGGAAAGTTGAGCCCACACTTAGTAAAACATCTGTACCTCAAAAAAACAAATAATAAAATAAAACAAAAGAAGATTTTCTTCATTTATGTCGAGACAAAGTTGTCGTAAATCTATTCTAATAATTTCATAAAAAGGCTTACTCTTATCCAGGACTTCGTGCTATTGTATAGTTCATTATTAAAATATGCTCTGACCGTTCTCTTGGCTACCAATCTTACTTTATAAGGGAGGCTAAATCACACTAAAATAGATTTGTCTTTGCTTAAGTATTTTTAGAACTAATATCTAACAATAAGGACAGTTCAGTTGGGAAGAATCTCAGTAAACTTGTTTAGGTGCTTATATTTGAAGTCCCAGGAATATTTAAGTTAAACCATTTTGATATCATTAAGAAAAAAATGTATGACCTTTTCTTCGCCACAGAAGATTCAAATGATTTGGCCGCTATACTGAAGACAATGTATGTAGTTCATAAAGTTAAGAAATATGAAAAAGATTAGAAATTGCATCATCGACTAAAGTAAATCTAAAATATTAAATCTGAATAGGCCAAAAATTGGTCAAGAAAACTACTCGAAGATATATGATCTTTATCTATAAATAAATTATTTAAATATTCTTTATGCTAATCAATCACTCAGGCACCTCATTTTTTGATAAAGAGTTGAAGAGGCGTACAGGGACGAGGAGTTTGAAGAAAGGTGATGCAATAATTGGAAGCATACCAAGACCTAAGCAAGTTATGTGCTCTTCAGTAGATAGAGGAACTGTTCGAAGAGATTGTCCTCCATATTCGACACAGGCAAATTGAATAAGAAGAGTCAGGATCAATATGATAAAGAAGAGAGGATTGTTGAAGAAATTGCTGAACACATTGATTTCACTTGATTTAAGTTTTCTTGCATTAATCTCATTAAAGACTTGCAATAAAACAAAAGTGTGGAAAAAGATACAGTAGTGTTTTCCTGTTTCATTAGTCCACTCCTATACTCCAATAGAAGAAGGGATACCGAATAATTATGGGCCTAAATTATATAAAAATTACCTTTGAAGAGAATACCTCCCAGAATAACTATTTGAAGAAGCCCTTGAGTAATGATATTTTTCCACATATCTGGTGTAATTAGGTTTTCGAATCTTGAGTAAGGTTTTCTCTCAAGAAGTTCGTCTGTTGGAGGCTCAGTAGCGAGAGCAAGTGAAGCAAGAGTATCCATAATAAGGTTTACCCATAACATTTGAATTGGAGAAAGTGGAGATTCCTTTAAAACAGCAGCACCAGTGAAGGCCATAATCAAGGCAGCCATATTGACAGTGAGCTGGAACTGCAAGAATTTACGGATTGAATCAAAGATATTTCTTCCCCATTTCATAGCAGTTACAATAGATGAAAAGTTATCGTCAAGAAGGATAATGCCTGAAGCTTCTTTGGCTACTTCAGTTCCTGCAATTCCCATAGCGAAACCAATATCAGCTTTTTTAAGAGCAGGAGCATCATTTGTACCATCTCCGGTCATAGCAACAACATGATGAAGTTGTTTCAAGCCAGTAGCCATAATATATTTATCAGTGGGAGAAGATCGAGCTAAGACCTTAAGTTGGTCACGAACAAGCTTAAAATTTTCAATATTTCTAACGAATTCATTACCATTTTCATCAGTATCCAAACCTTAAACAAAAGTTCTGAAATCTTGGCCTGTCATAACTGTGTAATCAAATCTTCCAGTACTCTTCCAATCTGAGGGAAGAATTCCAGCTTATTTGGCTATAGCAACTGCAGTTTAAGGATTATCTCCAGTGATCATTCTAACCTTAACACCGGCAGTGAAACATTTTTTGACAGCACCAGGGACTTGTTCTCTAATTGGATCTTTGATACCAACCATACCAATTACTGTTAATCCTTTCTAAATCTCTTCTTTAGGTGTGTTAGAGGTAATTTTTTCTCCAGTCTTGTAAGCAATAAGTAGAGTTCTGAGAGTACCATCGGCAAATTACTTGAGTTTACCAAGAAGAGTCACTTTAAAAGCTTAGGTTATAGGCTGAGAGGTACCATTTGGGTCAAGATAAAAGGCACAGTTTTTAAGAAGATAGTCAGGTGCTCCTTTTGAAAAAACGTGTTGTTTACCCTTATAATTAATAACAGAGCTCATTGTTTTAGTTTCTGAAGAGAATGGAACAATTTGAATAATGTTTGACTAATTTTCTTTTCTGACTTTACGATAATCATATCCAAGAATATGAGCAACTTCCAATAAAGCGCAGTCTGTTTTGTTACCAATTTGCTCAATATTAAGAGTTCCATTACTTTCAGAAATTATAGGGTTAGCAGAAGAGTTTAGTGAAACTCCAATAGAGAATAACTAACCAACAGTATCATTGACAAAACCTTTTACTATTTTATCAACTGTTCTTTCTTGGACAAACATTCTAGTAACTGTCATTCTATTTTTTGTTAATGTTCCAGTTTTATCAGAGCAAATATTATCAGCTCCACCCATTGTCTCACAAGCCTGCAAATATCTCACAAGATTATTCTCATCTTTCATCTTTCCAACAGAATAGGCAAGAGCAATTGTGACTGCTAAAGGAAGTCCTTATGGAACTGCTACAACAATTATGCTTACGGCAACAATAAAAGCTTCAACAAGCTAATGAAGAGTTCCTAAGTTAAACAATCCTTCAACGAAGTCTCCAGTGGAATAAGCACCATATAAGATATGTCCAAGCATGCAAACAAATGTGAGAGCAGCAGCAACCATTCCAACATGGCCTATTTGCTCAGCTAAAATGCTAAGTTTTTGTTGAAGTGGGGTTTCATCATCACTAGCTTGAATTTTCTTTTTCAAAATACCATATTGACTATGCTCTCCAATTGCAAGGACCAACATTTTTCCAGTGCCCTCAAGAATTTTTGAGCTCGAAATAAGGAAAGGATTGACTTTTTCACCTTCAACCCAAGTTGGAACATTCTTTTTAATACCAAGAGGTTCTCCAGTCATTGAAGATTCATCAGCAATAATGTTATGGCTCTCCAATAAAAATCCATCAACTGATATAATTTATCCAGTTTCAATGAGTTGAATATCTCCAACAAGCAAATCATCAACAGAAATATTTTCGACATGTCCTGAACGAACAACGTTAACAGCTTTACGACTAGCAATAGCATTCAATTTTTTGAATTGTTGTTCTTTTACCCAATTATTTCCAGATGTCACAGTTACAATGATAACAACAGCTGCTAAGATTGAAGTTCCCTCCATCCATCCTTTTTCCAAACCTTCAGTGGCAATTCCTAAGCCTAGAGAGACGACAGCTGCTAGGCAAAGTACCCGAAGCATTTCGTCCTCAAAACTTTCGACGATCTTGATAATTTTCAATTTACCATCTCCCACAAAGTTTTTGACTATTTAGTAACTGGAATGTTTTATCCATATGTTTAGATACGTGCCTGTTTTGTATTGTTATCATCGGAAATACCGTTCTAAATAATGTGTTGAATACCTTAGCATCAGTCTTCAGAGCTGATAAGACGCCGTCAGTTTTTCCCCAGTCTCTAATAAACTTCAGGGATGAACCATCTCTAATGTTATCGCCCTCGAAAACCCGTCTGAGTAGAGAGTGTTTTACTTAAAGTCCTCAATGGAATGCTTAAACATGAATCAAATCTATAAATCAATAAATCTCCAGCATAAATTTATTCCTATAATCTTATTTTTATAAATTTCAGAGAAGTTTAATTGATTTATCTTTTTAATGGTAATCTTTAAATTTGATGTTAGAATTGTGATTCATAATAGCTTAGTTTAATTAATATATTTGAGATTTATATGAACATCTTAAATAATAGTACAGAACAATATATCTAGAATAGACAGGGATCTGTAAATATTTTAGGTAATCAAAATGTGATACATATCAAAAATAGCCAATTACATATCACAGTTAATGGAAATAACAATCGCTTCATAATCTAATCAACGCAATTAAATATTCAAGTCAATGGAAATAATAATAAATTCTCCAATAAGAGATCTAACTTAGAATTTGGATTTAATGGATCTGGAAATTAAATTTTTAATGATCCTACTTCTGTATATAAGACTCTTTATTGCAATGGTACAAACAATGTTTTCCCTAATTCATCAGCAAATAATAGAAATAGCAACTAAAGACAGCAGCGAAATCCTCAAAATCAAAATAGGAATAGAAGAAATGAATAGAGGCCTCGCCAAAGATATTAATTTCAGCCTGTACCTTAGTATATTGAGAGATAGGAAAGAGCTCCAAGATAAAATCGTCGTAACCAATATAATTTCCAAGCTTAATAACCTCGTATACCCGCTCATAATATATTCCAAGGCTTTCCTTTTAATGGAAATTTTTTGTAACAACTTCAAATGATGATGCCAAATTTTAATGCAAATCAACTCCGCAGGAATAGAAGACCAACAAATATCATAGATAATCAGTATAATATTCAGTACAATCAAATAAGACCTAGAAGAGCAGTCTTTGTTTTTAATGGTGAATAATCTGAAGAGGAGTAAAAAGGTCTAACTATGTAGTAGTTTAACCTACTTCCAACTTCTAACCATGTTGGAAAGATTGGAAATTGCACAATATGCTTGTAGGATATCAGATAAGGAGAATAATAGACTTATCTAATATGTTTTCATGCATTTCATCCTCTATGTATTCGTGACTGGATCATGAAGAATGCAAAATGCCCAGTTTGTCAATTTGACCTTAAGTAGTACTTCCATCAATCATGATAAATATCAAGCATTTTATTATTTGTTTCTATATTTTTTATGAAAATAGAGGGGTTGGGG
>Ga0208485_1000597_pt1 | contig 10557 bp, 16 predicted proteins | sample LakMenEpi27Jul12_FD_150707 | JGI IMG/M metagenome (GOLD analysis project Ga0208485, IMG submission 150707) | Freshwater microbial communities from Lake Mendota, WI - 17JUL2012 deep hole epilimnion (SPAdes) | ecosystem: Environmental > Aquatic > Freshwater > Lentic | place: Lake Mendota, Madison... | reverse complement strand
CCAAGGTCTACACCATCGGTACAACCGTCTACACCACAAAGAAATGAAGTAAGTAGTTGGAGAAATAACCCTCCAAGAAATATTAACATACCTCCACGAACAAGACCAAATTCAAACATAATTGTTAGAGACCCATGGTTAATGAACAATTTTGGATGGGGATGGAATAGATGGGATATGTGGGGAGCACCAGGATTTGGTTGGAACCATTGGTCACCAAGTTGGTACACTAATGATTGGGGTTACAGACAACCATCAAGAATATATGTGTATGATAATGGTAAGACAGAGACTATTAGAGGGAAAAAACCTATTATAAGTTTTGGTATTCAAAAAACTACTGATAGACAAATAGGAGGTTTCTTTACTATTGGTAATAAAGGATATTTCATTACCGAATACAATGCAACTTTAGAACGAGATAATTCAACATTTTTTCCATATGGAAATGTAACACAAATAGATTTTCCACTCGTTGACGATTTAGTTCAGAGAAATAGTTTTTACATTGGTGCTGGTAAAAGAATCAAAAGAACGGGAGTTCATTTTATGATTGGAACTGTGAGTGAAGATGTAAAGTGGAGAGGAAAGGATGCTTTGGGACTTATAACTTTTCCAAAATATTTGGATAGGTTCACAACCATGAAAGTTGGAGCGTTACATGATTATAAAAACTTCACAATAAAATTAGACTACGACCCTATAATCAATAATGGTACATTTGGATTAGGAGTTAACTTCTAAGTATTTATAATAAAAAATACACTTAGTGTTATGAAGCTCCTAACCGAAATAGAAAGAATACAAAGTATAATGGGTGTCATTAAAGAAGATGAGGAAACTAATCTTCAAATGAACATTAACTTAGGTAAAACAGTTGAAATTTTAAAGTACTTGAGACTTTACAATAAATCCATTGAAAAAATGTTAATGGAAATTACTGTTTTATCTAAAAACCAAATTATTGATTTCGGACTATTAGAAAGAGGGTTAAGAAAAATCTTATTGAAAAAAGGTGATAAGAAAAAAAATGTAGTTGACTATCTTGGAAAGATTATAAATTCTTTAAAATACAGAGAACGTAGTGGTTACGGTACAGAACCTGAAAGTGAAGATTACGAATTTGAAGAGCCGTCAATAATACCAAAGAAAGTTTTTAGAAAAGAACTTTATGAAATGCAGGTTGAGTTATTAAAACTACAAGAATGGTTAAAGAAAACGGACAAGACAGTTATAATCGTATTTGAAGGTAGAGATTCTGCGGGTAAAGGGTCAACAATTAAAAAGTTTGTCGAAAATTTAAACCCAAGATATTATAATGTTATTGCATTAGGGGTTCCTACTCCTGAAGATAGAAAAGATTGGTGGGGAAGATATAGAAACCAAATTAAATCAGGTATGATTAACTTATTTGATAGAAGTTGGTATAATAGAGGTTTAATTGAACCAGTGATGGGATACGGGTCTGTAGAAGAATATGAAGACTTTATGGAAAATGTTGAAGATTTTGAAAACGATTTAGTTAAAGAAGGAGATTACTTATTTAAACTATGGTTTTCAATTGATAAAGACACTCAAAAAAGAAGATTTGATATTAGACAACAATCACCTTTAAAATATTGGAAATACTCACCTAATGATTCTAAAATGCAAGACCTTTGGGATAGATTTACCGAATTTAAAGAAAAATTATTTGATAAAACTTCATCCGTTAATAACCCGTGGGTTATTGTTGATGCCGAAGATAAAAGAGTTTCAGGGTTAAATGCTATTAGATATGTTTTGCAAAACATACCGTATGAAGGTAAAGACGAAAAAGTGTTAGATAAAGATTACCCTGAGGCATTAGCAATATTAAAGCCATAATATTATGAGTTTAAAACAATTGATAAAAGAAACGTTGGGAAACCATTTAAACAAATCTTTAATATTAAAAGAAAATGTTGAAGTTTCCGATGCTTTACAATATCACATTGAAAACGATATGTCATTAACTAATAATGTTTTTAGAGTTTACTCTGAAGGTTATTTTAATTTAGTTAATGAAGTTAGAGACCTTTATAATGAGGGTAAAATCGATTTAAATTACAAAGACAAATTAATGGTTGAATCTGATTTGGGTAAGAAAGTTAAAATTGGTAAACAATACATCTATTTGGATGCACCTTATATTAACGAGACTGAAGAGGATACTTTAACGGAATCGAAAACTCCAAGAGGACATAAGAAATTTGCGGTCTACACTAAGAGTAAAACAGGAGGTCTTAAAAAAGTAACTTTTGGTGAGTCTAAATTAGTGATTAAAGAAAGTAGTAATTGTCTTCAAAAAACAGACAGAACAACCGCAGGATATTGGTCTTGTAATATTGGAAAATACTCTAAACAATTAGGTCTTTCTTCTTCAAATTCTTAATAATGGATTCAGGTAAAATTGAAAAATACTTACAAACTTATATTGATGATGTTATTGAACCTAAAATTAATGATGAATTAGTTGGTGAAGATGACGAACCAATAAAGATTACGGTTCACAAAGTACGATATGGTGAGGCAAACCCTAATAGAGTTGCCTTTTTCTTAGACATAGACCCTGATTGGTCTAAAGGTAGTTTTATAAATGTAGTTAATTCAGACATTTCAAGTTTTTTCAAAATGTTAGGTGTTGACAAAGACCTCCGCATTTATTGGAACAAAAGACCTTTATTTTAATAAGGTTTATCCGTGCCAAACAAATTGTTAAATGCCGAACAAATTATAATTTCAAAATTTGTTTGGCATAGAATAAAAAAACCCACCATAAAGGTGGGTTTGTTATTTTAGGCTCTCATCGGCATTGTTTCTGAGATTAAATCCTCAGGATAGTGTTCTCTTACAACCTCCCTTAATTGTCTTACAACATTACGGTCAATTTCTTCTCGTATTTGTTCTTCGAAACCCATCATAGCTTCACCCATGTACCGAGGTTCACGAACTTCCATCTCACCTATTTCCTCACCCATATCCATCATTGGTTCAGGAGCTGACATTTTTAAAACGTTATATCCACATTCTGACATAACTTGGTTTTGAATTTCAGTTGAACATAATTCTTTATTTGTTTTATTGGAACTAAGAATTCTTCTAACAATAGGGAATAAATAATCGTCAGCATCCACATCTAAGTAATCAATTCTACGGTCTTCGGCATTCCAAAAACTTAACTCATCACCATCTCTTAATGATTTATATCCTGCGAATTTGTATCCAGTTACTTTGTTGATGAAGTAAACCAAGATTCCATATTGCCAATATTTCTCAAAATATTGTTTTTCTTTTTGGTAAGTGGTACACCATCTTGTGGTTGCACCATACTTAGAAGACGATTGGAATGTTAAAGGTCTAACCACTAACCATTTATCATCTTCATATTCTTTAACTACCTGACCCTCAAGTTCCTTAGTTAATTCCTTAATACTTGCCAAAGTAATTGCCGCCCTTAAATCATCAATCGTTGAATAAGATGTAACATCTTTATTTTCAATTTGATTTTTTTCCATGTAACGCATGAAATCTTTCACTGTGAAATAATTATCATTATTGAAATAATCTGTAATGTAATGTAAGTAATACAGTTCATTTTCTGTTAATCCGTCAGTAGCGATTCCTCTACTAAGTAAGTTTTCATGGATTTCTAATTTTGCAATATCCTTCTTTACCTTATTGTTCTCGTATTGGTCTAACATATTAAATCTTTTACCAAATACCTTACATAATAATGGAAAATATTTATAACTGCTTGAGGTGTCGATTCTTTTAAATAAATCGAACATAGTCATGTTTAGTTCAGGGAACTGTTTTTTTAATTCATCTATTCGAGACATAAGTTCTAATGTTTTTTATAATTTTAGGTAAATAAAAAATAATAGTCAAAAAAAAACATCCCGAATTTACGGGATGTTAATAACTTGAGGCTGTAGAGGATGGATTCGAACCACCACGAGGAGATTCAATTGATAACACAACGCTTGCAAGCTGGTGGTCTACCCCATATTATCAATCTATTTCTTGGTCCTCACCCCCGAGACAGGAGGGCTTGTATGCCACGGCCAGCATTACCTAAACCTATTCCAACACTCTACAGTGTAATTATTTTCCACCAAAATACTTCTCAATAACCTTTAATCTGTCTTCAGCGTCTACCAACATTTGTAGTGCTTCTTCAGCGTTGCTGTAGAAGTCTTTAGTTGAGTGGTCACCAATACCAACAGCTCTGTTTCCCAAAAGGTCTAAAGTTAATAATGCTTTTGCTTTATCTGACTCTGCAGATAGTTTCAACATGGTAATCAATTTTTCGTTCATATGTGTTTGTTTTAATACTCTTTTTATATTGACACAAAAGTAGTATATTTGTCTCATGAAAACAACTATTACTTTATTTTTAATTTTAGTTTGTTCCGTAGTGTACGGGCAAACCTCAGATGTGATGTATGTTCCAAACGATAAGAGTCTTGTTGTGACATATAATAACAACTACAGTGGTCTTGGATTTTATATGGGTGGTTATATCACCACATCGTTCCCACAACCATATATGTATACAACTCCTCAGTCAAGAATTAATCGTGCGGGAATAAGTCTTACTTATAAAAATAAAGTATCGGTTATGGGCGGTGTATTTTTGGAAAGTTTTATACAGAATACCGAGTTCAAACCAGATGTTTGGGTTAAAATTTATCCCCTTAGAATTCTATTAAATGTTGAAAGGGGGCCTGACTTTACTTTAGGGGTTAACTATATGAATGGAATAAATTATGGTATGGGATTATCAATCCCATTTCGATAGTATTTATAGTTAATGAACATGATAGATTTCCCAATAGAAAGGATTAACCAATTTTTAGATACTCATACTTTTGAGGTTTATTTACAACCAACACATGATGAGGATTATAGAATACCAACAAACGTTAAGGTAAAATTAACGGGGGTTAAGGAATACATTTCTATTGGAGATAAAACACCTCATGTTGAGTACACTCTCTACATTCTCCCAACAAATGAAACTTCAGACGTATGGAGTAATATGTATGGGGACATTTATGGTAGAAACGTACCAATTAACACAACTGGTCAAGAATACGCAAATCTTAGATGGGTAATGAATTCTAAATTAGAGAATTTTTTACAATATTTTGGTGTAGATAAAAAGGTTATATGTACTAAAGTAATAAATGAAGTGGAACCAAAAAAAATGAACGAATCATTAATAGTTGAGGGAGAATTAGACAAACTCACCAGAAAATTAGTACAAGATGTCGTTAAATTTTTCAAATACCAAAGAGTTGGTGAATTTTCATTACCTGAGGATATGGGTGTTGACGATATGGTTTATAATTATCCAGGGTTTGACGGATTTGCCATTAAATTGAATTTAGAATTAAGTGATGAGGTGGATACTATTGATGTGGATGCTGAATTACGATACGATGATGGTGATATGATTATCACAATAATATCAAACCCAAAAGCGGGATATTCTGTTTTAGAAGAATTAACTCACGAATTGAACGAAGTTGTCCGACATGAATTAGAACATGTGAGACAACATGACGATGGTTACCATTTTCCTAAAAAGGAACCTAAAAGCCCTGAAAAATATTATACACAACAACATGAGTTAGAGGCTCAAAGAGCAGGATTTAATAAAAAATCTAAAACAACAAAATTAGATTTTGAAACTTTGGTTAGAGGGTGGTTTGAGAAAAACCCCCATAAACATAGATTGAATCCGTCTCAAAAAGAAAAAGTAATTCAAAAAATCCTTAACAAGAATGTCTAATCTATCCAAGATAGCGAAAAAGGTGTTGATGAGTCAATCATTTTTTGAAGATGGTTACGAATATCAATTTGTTAGTGTTGAGGAAGACAAAGAATTTGATGGGGCCTTTAACCTTACAGTAAATGTTATTTTACCTAAAAAAGGACAATCATACGCAACTGCGGTTTTTAGTAACGGAATCCATAAAATCCTTGATAATATTTGGGGGTACATTGGTTCATCTTTTTCGTATTCCGAACATATATTAGTTGACGGTAAAGAACCTGCCAAAGATGGAATCTATATTAGTCCTGAAAAACAAAATCAACTTTTATATCAATTAAGAAAACAGATAAAAAGTGCTGACATTATAACTAATAATAAAAATGTTTTATCGTTTGATGTTCATTGGACAAGAGACGATAGAGAATTTTACAGACAAGACGATGTATATATTCACTTGTATTTCTTTATTGACTTATCAAATTTCAAGTTCGACGATAAAAGGGTAATACCTAACTTAAAAATTGCGGACGATATTGCTGGGGTAATCAGTGATGATTTATACAATGATGATTCTTTTAGAAGTCGTGTGGATGATATTATGTATTCGGTAATGAATGATGAAATGGACCTAAGTAATATTGATGATATGTACCTTGAAGGGTTATGGCATATAAGAAAAATCGATGGGATGGAAGTTTTTCCAAAAGGATGGGTTGCCGATATAAGTGACGAAATGTTTACTTAAGTTTTTGAATTATCTTTCTGATAACTTGAGATAGGACCTGAGCCCCTACAACAACAATTCCTGACGACACAAGTCTTTCCGCAATTAACAATCCAGCCTCTTTAGGGTCAACTGAACTTTCGGCAATGTTTTGAATGTCGATAATAATTGGAATTAAAAAGGCGTAAGCCACGGTATCCATAAAACTACCAACACTAACATTTAGTGAGGATAGAAAACCTTTGAATGACGACTTCAACTCTTGTCCCTTGTTTAAAGTTTTTCTAAAAACTTCTTCAAGACCTTCTTCTTTAATTTTTTTTAAAACATCAACTAACCCTTTCTTATTATCAAAAAATAATATAAAGGCAATTCCTGCTAAAACGAGATATCTTTGGTCATCGGATAAATTAAAATCACCTGACTTAATGAATTGGTCTAAAGGCATTACTAATCCACCAACAGCGGTACCCCACGTTAATAACATTTTTACGTTAAGACCATAAACTTTACCAGCTCTGTTTACAAGATTTTTGGTGAAAGAATACATGGTTTTCATGTACCCATTCATTCTTGATTCATCCTGTTCCTGTAAAATCGCTCTCAGTTGAGATTCATTAATTAGAAAATCCATACAACAATAAATATACAACATATATTTATTGTTATGAAAGGTGAATTAAATCCAACATTAAAAGAAGGGGATAGAGTAGTTTGTTACCACATGGATGGTGAAACAGGCGTTCCTCCTGGTACTGAAGGTACTGTAAGAAGAATAAGTAGAGACCCATTTGAGCCAAAGGGTGATGAATTGATTATTGAAGTAAATTGGGATAACGGAAGTACGTTAGCTTTAGTTTCATCTACAGATGCGTGGAAAAAACCAAAAGAGAGAGTTCAAGAGGACGTAACTACAGGTGACCGTCACTATGATTATTTTTCCAAAAACCCTGAAATCTTTGAAAACTTTGATTGGAGATTTTTTAGAGAGTTTTTATATAAACTTAGAGAATCAAGTGTTGTAAATATGTTCCAATCCCATCCATTTTTATATTCAGGTAAAGAATGGATTGATAGGTACCACGGAGAAAATCAAGAAGATAATGAAGCATTTCAGGAAGTTTTAGAAATGGCAGACAAATCCAAAGACAAGTTAGTTCAAGGACTTATGAAATATATGATATCTAAAAATTTAGATATGGAAGACATGAGTAGAGTGAACCATTTGGCTGAAAAATTTGCCAGCAAAATAGTCCAACTCTATATGACATTCGATTAAGAATCTTCCCTACCATAATCGTCATCTAATCTAACGATATCATCTTCACCAAAGTATTCACCAACTTGTACTTCAATAAAGACTAACGGAGATTCTTCCTCATTCATAATTCGGTGTTTTGCACCAAGTGGAATGTGAATTGACTCTCCTTGATATCTGAAAACTTTTTCATCATCTAAGATTATTGTTGCAGAACCTTGAACTATTGTCCAATATTCTTTTCTCTGATTATGGTATTGGTAAGACAAACGTTGTCCAGGGTTTACGGTGATTTGTTTTACTTTAGTGTAACTTGTGTCTAATAGGATTTCGTAAAATCCCCACGGTCTTTCTTCTTTCATTATTTCTTATTAATCATGTCACTCGAATTGTGAGTTTTCAAACCCAATCCGTCAACTATTTTTATTCCTAACGAATCACAAACTACTTTCTCAGGGATTTCGTTTGCAAATCGGTCTCCACCCTTTGTGAAGATAATTTCAGACTCAGGGTCCAATAATTTAATCTTATCGTGAAATAATTCGATAGTCTCACAAACACTACCATCTTGGTCGATAGCGATTTCTACGTGGTCAACATATCTAATTGATTCTATGACCGTCTTACGATACATCTCATCTTGGAAGGATGGGATTCCTCTCTTTAACTCGGCTTGTTTATCGTTATTTACGATTACCCATAGTTCGTCCACAAGTTCTTTGGACAACATAAGACATTCAATATGTCCTGGATGGATTGGGTTTCCATACATTGATGTTATTCCGTATTTTTTCAAGTTATTTTCGTATAATGTTTATTGTTATTCCAGCTTTACCCGCAGTTATATCGTATGACGTAAATCGATTATCCATTACATAACCAAACTTACCAAAAAAGAATATTTTTACCTGTTCATTATTATAAACAGCATATATTGCATTATCAGCATAATCAATTGACGGTTGAGTGATATGCCCTAATCTCCAATTATCGATAAATTCAGGTTCTAATTCATCGGGTCTGATATATATTAACATTTTATTAGTTTGATAGCGGAGCCTTTATCGGTGGATGACATTTATAATTTACTAATTCAAAACAATCAGGCCTTAAAGATAAGATTTTTTCACTAAATGTCTTCTCACCTAAATGTTCTTTAACTTTTTCATGTTGATACCACTCTCTATGTGTAATTTTAACTGACGGTAATGGATATGGTTCCCTTGTTCTTGTTGGGATTCTTTTGTCATCCATCATATCCAACCCATTAATTTTACCATACGAGTTTCCTCCATCTTCTTCCCATGTTTTATCGTGGCCTGTATACAGAGCATATCTCTCATCAAAACTTAACTTTCTTCCAATCTGTTCCTTCGCTTGTTCGATATGGTTTGAATATAAATGAACGTCACCTAAATTACCAATCAATTCGTCAGGAACCATATTAACTTCTTTTGCAATTATTTCCAATAACAAAGCGTAAGACGCAATATTGAACGGTAAACCTAAAAATGTGTCCACTGAACGTTGATTCCACATTAAAGAGATTGCTCTCTTAGGTGTTGGTGTATAATATGGGTTATCAAAATCAGGTAAATTTTTAGGGTCAAAGAACCTTTCCATACCTGTTTCATAGTTGTTATTAAACCAAATATTATATCGTCTTAAATCACTTAATTCTGTGGTATAAACTTGAAATCCATAATGACAAGGAGGTAAAACCATTTGGTCTAATTCTCCAACATTCCAAGCATTAACCATTAATCGTCTTGAGTCTGGATTTGTTTTAAGGTCGTTGATTAGGTTTACAATTTGGTCAACATATAAATCGTTATCAAACCCATACTCAACGTGTTCAACGGAATAGTTTGGTAATTCCCATTTTCTCCATTGTTTACCATAAATTGGACCTAATTCCCCCCACTTCTTGGCAAATTTATTATCTGATTTAATACGGTTGGTAAATTCTTCCTTTGTCAAATCAGATAACATGTGAAGTTCTTCTAGAGCGTATGTACTTTCTCTACTTTCAATATCAAAGACATTCATATATCTTTTATATGCGTCTCCGTCCCAAATGTGACAATCGTAATCCAATAGAAACTTGATATTAGTATCACCTCTTAAGAACCATAACAATTCGACAACCATAGTCTTCCACGCCATTTTCTTTGTCGTAAGTAATGGAAAACCTTCGGACATTTTATGACGAATTTGTCTACCAAATACTGAAAGAGTACCAGTACCTGTTCTATCTTTTTTCTCCACTCCGTTATCAAGAATGTCTTGAAGTAACTCTGTGTATTGTTTATCTATTTGATTCATTTTTTATTGTGTTATATGCGATTTCGATAGAAGTGTTAATATCCATTCTAGGTTCGCTCTCTCTAATTTTTTTTGATAGGTCTAATACTTTGGTTCTAATACCTAAAGATTCTGCATCAATTAGTAATTCAAGTATAAATTTTTCTGATGTCATATTCCAGCCTCCTCTCTCCACACTTCCTCCATATGATTTCTTGAAGAGTTGTAGTTTCCATAATCACCCCAATAATCCAACAAAGACTCGAACGCCAATTTAAGTTTATTGTATTTTTCTTCCGATTCTCTTAACCCTAAGACATAAGATTCGGTCATTGCTTCAATAACCGAATCCTTATCTAAGAATGAATTATGTACGATTTTTGATTCGTAAATTTCTTCTAATTTGTTTTTCATGGTTCAATCTCTTTTTGCCAAAACGGTTTACTGTATTGTGGTTTCATTAACTTC
>Ga0208485_1000596_pt1 | contig 10559 bp, 3 predicted proteins | sample LakMenEpi27Jul12_FD_150707 | JGI IMG/M metagenome (GOLD analysis project Ga0208485, IMG submission 150707) | Freshwater microbial communities from Lake Mendota, WI - 17JUL2012 deep hole epilimnion (SPAdes) | ecosystem: Environmental > Aquatic > Freshwater > Lentic | place: Lake Mendota, Madison... | reverse complement strand
GGTAAAGCATTCTGTGTAGATATTAGATTATATCCTACTAGTGAATAAAGAGGGTTTAAAGTAGATACATTTTCTATTCTTATACCGTCATAAATAACAAAATAATTGTTTGTAGGTACCCCTGAACTTAATACAGAAGTAAATATCTTAATATAGTTAATGTTTGCAAAAGAAAAATTATCATCTTTAATTAGTTCTGATATATCTCTTGTGACTACAAGGTATCTGTTTGCTGAAGCATCTTGTGTAAAATCTGCAGAGGTCAGTCCTATATTCAGAGTTGCCTTTGGACGCTCTGAGTCAATGTTAGAAACATTATTTATAAACTGAACTACTATTCTAACGTTATCTGGGTTTGTGTTTTGACTAAAAACTTTACTTACTAGGCTTAGTGCTATTTTAATTTTGTCTGTAGGGTTATTTCTACTTAGATCAAAGTTTAATGTAGAATTTTCTAAGTATGCCGCGCCCGCTGGTATAGTATAGGATGAGTTTATGTAAGAACTACTTCCGCTTACCATCAATGCTTTGCTTAATAGTCTTGGGGGTTCTTGTCTTATCTTTCTTGTATTGTTATTAAAGATATCTGAGTCAGAGTTAACAAATTGTGCTGGAGTAGTTGTTGTGATATTGCTGTTGTTATCTCCGCTGTCAATTGCACCGTTTGGCTGTAATAAAACTGGTGATGCTGCTCCTGTTGCAACATAAGACCATTGTTCAATAGGGCTAAAGGTAACTATAAGTTTGCTATCATATTTTCCAGCAACAGAGTTTGCCCCTGCTGGGTATAGTCCAACCTCTGATATAAGGTATCTTTGGCTTGTTGGCATTTCTGCTTTAAATACAATTTTTTCTACATTGTTCTCTTTAACAAAACCCTTGGCTATGATAGGAACCCTAAAAACCTCAAAATCAAGAGATTGTACGGAGGCTGATACTAATGATGGCTCTCCCGTTTCTAGTGGCTTAGGACCGCTTCCAGCGGCTATATGGGTGGCAAAAGCAGGTGCTTGTCCAAGTAGGAACTTTGCAATAATCTGTTTTCCGTTATTTGTTATCATGATTCATCCACTTCAAATATTGTACCACTTGTGTCTATTTCAATTTCTACAATTTCAGAATCTTTTAGGTTAACAACCTCAATAACAAGATCTCCATTAGTATCTATATATACAAAATTAGTTAAATTATTTTCTAAAAGGTATGCATCGGAAGGGATTTTATCTTGTAGTTTAATAGGGAATATATCAAAAAGTGATGAAGTAGTTTTTTGAAGGGATATAAGATTAGAAGGGTCAAATTTTCTTTTAATATCTGATAGGTTAGATATAACATCATAGTATGGATTTATACCCTCGACTGTATCGTGTCTAACAAACTTAGTTAACTCATTAGCCCCAACGTTTTCAAATAATAAATTAACTATTGTTTCTGCACTTATGGTTTCTTGTGCAAGACTGACTACGTCTCTTTCTGGAACCCTAACCATTTGTGGTGGTGGTGGTGGTAGTTCAAATATTGGCTCTGATCCTCCACCTCCTGTTGGACCAGGACCTCCCTGTTGATCAAATGATATTCCTGGTAATTTTTTCTTTTCGCTTTCTAAAAAATTGTAGATATTACTAGTTTTGCTTTTTGCTACACCAGAGTTTTTGTCTGCTGCTTGTTTTCTTGCCTCATTAATAATAACTGTTTTTTCCGCAACGCTAATTCCTTTTCCAGTTGCTGCTGCTTTATTAATTAAGTTATTTATAAATTTTGTTTCAGTAGTAGAAAGTTTAGAATTATTTACTGCCTTATTTACTTCTTTTGCTAACTGAGCAGCAGTAGTTTTTGCACTACCACCACTACCTTTAGTACTTTTATTTTTAACTTCTCCCATTATACTTCCACCACCTTAAGTCTATTAGAAACTCCACCAGAAGATCTAGAGTATGATATTTCTGATATAACAAACTTTTTATCTGGATCTATAAATAAGTCATCATCTGGCAAAGTATAATTAATTTTTACAATATCCCCTAATTGTAAATGTGGGGTACCAAAAGTTTGAATAGACATAGTCTTTCTTGGCTTAACTGTTTTTTTAACCATCCATTCCATTATATCTCTTGCTAAATCACTACTTTGAATATATGCAGAATCTAAAGAAAAAGATCTATCTCCATATTTAGATCTACTTAACTTAACATCTTGATATATTTTATCTGCCCTTTGAGGAGACCTAATAGTATTATTAACAACAATAGGGTCTGAAAAATTAGATATGTCTCTATAGTAGTCATCAACAGTTAATACATTAGAAGTATTTTGAGTAAATGTTACTCCTACTATTCTTAAATAACTACCCGAAGTTTCGTCTAGCACAATTGCCTTATCTGTGTTGTTGAAGATTAAGAACTCTGCTCCATACGAGCCAGCCCTAAAACCAGACACAGTATAAGTTTTCTCATTGTTAAAAGTTGGGGCAAGGAAAGCAAGAAACGCTGGAAACGCTTTATCATACTTAATATTGAAATAAGCACACTCTCTTAATATAGTTCCAAACTCTTCAAAGTATATAGAGTATTTTGGAGCATTGTTTGAACTAATTCCAGAAAGGTATGTTGACTGAACTAAACCAGATACAGCATACTTTCTTATAGCGTCAGAAGAAGATATATCTCTATTTGAAAATACATTTGATACACTATTTACTACAGATACACTACTTTCTTTACTTTGTAAATTCTTTAATGCATATACATTTTCAAACATACATTTTGATGACCCGCGGGTAAACAAAGCAATATTATTATATGCTGGCAAAGGATCTGTATCATCTACTGTAGATATTAATATGTTATTTAGATATAGATAGAATCTTCTAGTTGTACCTATGTTTTCATATTCAATGGCTAAATCGTATACCGTTGGATTTTTTTGATTTAGTAGTCTATCTTGTCCAACAAACTTTCCTTCATCAACAAGTATCTGGGTTAGTCCTCCGTACAACTTATACGGAACTGCTACTGTAGCACCATTTACGGTTCCTGGTTGAACTTTATAAAATACAATATTATGTAATACGCTGGTTGTCTGGTTAGTAACAGCATCTGCTAATGTATATTTTTGTAAATTATCTCCAGTTAAAGATATAATTTCAAAGAAGTATCCATAGTTATTATCTGGGTTTACCATTGCTGCAATACCACCAGACCCACCTACTACTGTTGAAGGTTCGTTTGCTGTTTGAGGATCTACAGAATAGTAATCTGAAGCATTTTGTGCTGTTAGTATTTTCTCGCTTGCTTCTGGTTTTCCAATAATTCTCATTCTTGTTCCAAAGTGTTTATAGTCTTGATCCATTGCTTTGTATACATAAGTTACAAAATCTGTTTTATTAATTGTTGCTGGCATTGGGGTTGGTCCTGTAAAAATAAAAGCAGAAGATTGAACCGTTCCGCTTGCAGTTGTTTTAAGTGATTTAACAAAGTCATCATCTGGAACATTTTGTCTCATAAAGTTTGCTAAAATTCCTGTTCTAGAAGAAGTAATTGCCGTAGTTGTGTCTGCTCCAACTGTTGGACCAAGTGCTACTTTTGTAGGAAAAGGAATAGACGCTGTTGGTGTAGTTGTAAATAAAAATTGAGATGCCATTTTTATGCCACGAACATACGAATTGTCTGACCAGTAACTTGATAGACCAGCGTTATGCTCAACTGCGGTTGTTCCAAATTGTGCACGTCCATGTGATTTTACAACACCATTTTTGTAAGTAACTCCTGGCTCTAATCCAACTACTGCTGCAGACTCTAACTCTTCATAGAATGGTTCTGTATAAATTCTTATATTGCCAGTAGCGTACATTTTTCCATTAAAGGGAAGTGTTGAAAAATATTTTTGATACTCTTGATTACTTGTAAGAAAGAATGTTCCTTGTCCTGGAATTGTATACTCTACTGCATCGTATCTAATAACTTCTCCATTAGCGTAAAGGTATCCTTGAAATCTTGGTAGCCAGTATACGTTTTCTCCAATGTCTATAATGTTATTTTTAATTATATTGTTTTCAACATATGGTACAGATGCTGATAATGTTGTATTTAATGCTACCGCTCCTAAAGCGTATCCACCAGACTTTGATTGTTCGTTTATTGTTTTATTCTCTTGCTGGTCTGCTATCTCCCATAGCAAGACTGGCTTATAAACATAAGTTCTATCTTGATCTATTTTTATTGCTTGATTCAATGATGATACAGATCTTTGTATATATCTTGTAACATAGTTAATTCTTCCATTATTAATAATTTTTGTCTCTACCCCATCAATACTTATAATATTAGGTAGCACTGATCCACTAGATACTGCAGTTTTTTCTGCATACAATATATAATCTTCTTCTCTTTGGTAGGTTTCAGGTAATAAATATTCTTTTGACATTACTACAAAGTTATTGTATTCGTCAAAGAACATTGCTGTTTGAGTTGCTATTGCTAGTCTTTCTAATACCTCTGCTACTGAAGCGTCTGGTTCAACAAAGAAATATGGAATGATTGGATCGTTTGTATTAGTTATATTTTTAAATACATAGTTACTAAATCCTATATAGTCTAAAAGTACTGCAACCGCTTTTGTCAAGGTTGTGTTATTAAGCATAATACTTGGGGCTGTCATTGTTTCTAGCCTAAAGAAGTTATCTCTTAGTGGTATAGATAGGTTTGAAAGTCCACCTACAACAGATGGGAACTCTTCAGAAAAAAAGGTTTTTAAAGGAATAAATTTATCATAGCCATTAACATTTAATATTGCTTCATAGAAGTCAAACTTTACATTTGGTTTTAATAGTCCATATACAAGGCTATCAGTATTATTTTCATTAAATGCACCGTCATAATTTAATAAGTCAACCTGTCCATTTGAGGCTACTAAACCACCTACTGGCAAGCCATAATCAGATTTAGATATAGTTTTATTAGTTTCAAAACTTAGTACATATGAAGATATATCTGCTTTTAATCTAGGAGATAGTTCTATTAAATCAAAGGTAGTATTAGGTCCATACATAGTTTCTACTACTAGTCTTAATCCTTTTAGATATACTACATCTCTATATACCCTTTGATTATTTATTGTATAAAATAAAGGGTCAGATAAATCTTTAACCATACCGATTCTTTTAGTGTCGTCATCTTCTAATAAAGAGAATCCGTATTCGGGAATTGACACGTCCCATTCTCCAGAGTCGTAATTCCAAATATACAGAGTTCCAGGACTTGATGTGGTTGCTCCAACAATGTAGGATTCTCCGTTAGTTAGTCCAAACGAAAGTTGGGTACTAGCACTAAGGTATTCAACAAAATTAAATGAGTCTTTATATTCATCTGGAACTTTTATTCCATAATATATTTCTGTATACCCATCCCATGAAACTATATTTGTATTATCTCTTCTTAAACTATTTTCATCAAATGATATTGCTTCTACCCAATTATTATTTTCATCTAGGTATTGTATCTTCCATCTTTTAGGAATACTAGACTTAGTTATATCTCCAAGAGGATCTACTATTGTTTGACCATCAGGGGTTCTTATATTTGCAATAGGGTCTTCTGCAAGATTAGTTTGCATTTTTACAACTATTCTATTTGACGGAAGTGCTGTCTCGTATGTTACAAAAGGTGCAACATCGTCAATCTTGTGTCCAATTCCAGGAAAAACTATATCTCCACCTGAGTCTCTAACTACAGTTGAGTCTACAGCAGAAGATATTCCAAATTCAAAAGTATTAGTATTATTATTAGATGTTACAGATTCTTTACGATATGAATTCCAGTATTTAAATTTATCATATCTAGAAGCCATATAATATCTTGGTCTTCTACCTGATCTTATATTATCTACATATTTATTATTAAACCATAATGCTTTGTTTATACCTGAGCGTGGGCGAAAGGGTTGAAAGCATTCTTTAAGTGAAAAATATAATTCTCTATCTACTTCATTTGTAGTAAATAATAAAGAAGCATCGTTGTCATCTACAGCATATTCTGAAACTGTCTTAGATTCTAAAGCATCTAAATAATAGTTCGCGGTATCGTTAGAATCATATGAATTAATTAAATTAACATATATAGATGATGCTGCATTGCCTGGTCTATATCTATAGTTTCCATAATTAGAAATATTCTCTAAATCATTTAAATTCCATTCAGCAGTTACTAATGATTCTATTTGTAATGTATTTTTAGTTTTTATATGATCTAAAAGTTCTTCATCATTGAACATTATACTTCCTCAAGGGTAACAGATATGTTCCAGAAGTCGTGTGTTTCTCCGCCTCGTTTAACAACAGAATAATCAAACCCTGCAAATAAAACTTCTATAACCTCGTTATACTGACCAAACCTTGAATACTCACTAGTAGTAAAATTATCAAATCTATCGTATGCTAAAAACATATAAAATGAACCTGGATGGTTATCATACCACTTTACAATATCTACTCCACCAGCACCGTTATCTACAGTGTATGGGGTAAGACCGTTAGTAGTTACTGTTCCTGTCTCGCTATATGCTGGGTCTCCGCTATAGGCTCTTGATGGAAGCATGTCCCATGACCAAGATACTCCTGTCTTATCTGCGATGTGATATGAACGCATAGAACCAGAAATCATTCTTTGTCTATTTTCAAGTCTTTGTTTAGTAAAGTTTATTTCACTTCTATTATGATCAGAAAGGATTAAAAAGTCTTCTCCTTCTTCTACCCCGCCTGGAACTAATAGTCCAGCATCTGATATTGAAAATGTATCGGCCCATGCAACAGCCTGTGGTCTTTTTCTTAAACCACTTAAATTCCATCTATTATTTATATAAGTTTGATTAGGCATTAGTATCTATTGCTCCTTATATTTGTGTCCATAGATCTTTTAATTCTTGAAACAACTACGTTTGCAATTTCATCTGGTGATGCAGTTGTGTTTGGAACATTTACACTTATACTATAATTATACACTGGCGTGTTGTTAAGAATTGTACTTGTTGAAGATGTAACCGTTGGAGCAACGTCTGGGGTATTCAAAGACATACTTGGAAATACATCACTATTCAATGCTTTTAATAAAGGCATATTTGCTTTAGCAACTGATTTTCTAACTACAAATTCTCCAGGTGTTAATAGTGCTGGAACTCTATCTGTGTTTCCAAGTCCAGGAACCAAACTACCTCTAGCCATTTTTAATGCTGGTGGTGCTTCTGTTGACCCTCTATATCCAACATTTCCACCAAATGCATATTTATTTACCATACCACCAAATGCAAGACCTAGCACATCTTTTCTATATTTTTCTAATCCAATACCCTTACCTTTTCCTGTGTATGCAATATATGCAGCCCTAATAGCATCATCAGTTTGTTTTTTCTTTTCTGCTGTTATTCCTTTTTCATTTTTTAACTTATCCAATGCTTTTTTAGTTAATGCATCTTCTTGTGCGTCTAGTACTTTATTTAATTGATCCTGTCTTTCTTTTTCTGTATTAATATTTTGTTGCAATCCATATATAGCATCATTTGTTGTTCTTAAATCTATACCTCTTTGATAAATTCTTTCTTCGATAGACTCTATTTCTGCTTGAATATCTTTTCTAGTCATCAATCTACCGTTTACTGATTCTGTTAATCCATCTAATTCTGATTGACGTTGTGCTTCTAAGGCTGTCTTAGAATCTTCAATTTGATTTTGTGCATTAGTTTGTGTCATTGATGCAGCAGCCTGTGCAGCACCAGCAATGTCTCCAGATGTTAATGCAGTTGCAAGGTCAATTTGTTGTTTTTGTTTTTCTGCTACTCTGTCATTAGCGTTAGCAACCTTATCTAAGGCCTTAATTCTTTCATCATATTGATCATTAACATTTTTTTCTTTCTTTGTAAGATTTTCTAAGGCTTTATTCTTATCTTCTATTCTTCTTCTATCTAGTTCATCAGCACGATTTGACTTTTCTATAGTCTTATTTAATTCTTTAATTTGATCGTCATAACCTTCTACTATTTTTTTACTATCTTCTAATGCTTTTTTAACAGGATTTTCTTCTAATGCTAATTGCTCTAATGCAAGTTTATTAACTTTAATACTTTCTGCTTGCTCATTAAATAGTTTAATATTATCTCTTAACTGTTTACCGCTTTGTTTTGATAGTTCTATAATGGCTTCTGGACTTAATCCTTCTAATGCTTCTACAGATATACCTGCAGCAACTAATTTTGATTGTGCTGCTATAGACTCTTTTGTTTGACGCGCTGCATCTTTTGCTGACTGTAAAGCACTTTTTGCTCCATCCCCAGCACCTTCTTGACTTGCTTTAAGATCTGCTGCACCTTCTGATTCAAAACCTACAACTTCTGAAGTAGCCCATGCTGGTGGAATTTGACCTGCTGCATTTGCTTTTGCAATTGCATCATATGCTTGTGCAACCTTTTTACCTTTATCAGTTACTCCAAAACCTAATAGTGTCTCAATGCTTAAGCCTTTCTTTTGTCCTTCTACTAATAGTTTATACATAGGAGAATCTTTTCCAAATTTATCTGCTACTAATTTCATTTTTGCAGATATACTTAGATTTTTATTCTTTTTAATTTCATCTAATATTCCTTTTACCTTGCCAGTTTCTTCAATAAATGCATTTAACTTATCTGGGTCACCTATAAGTCTATCTATATCAACACCTTCTTTTAATTTTGCTGGTACTGCTGCTAATTTATCAAGTGAATCTTTATACTTTTCTATATCTCCTATGTCTTTAGACAATAATTTTTCTAAATCTCCACCTTGAGCAACATAGTCGTCAAGTATTCCTAGTATTGCTGGATCTTTGGCATATATTTCTTCTAATTTTTTATTTGCACCATCTCTATCTTCTATTAAAGACATTGCTAAAATAGTTTCAGACTCTAGTTGTTTAAGTGCTTCTGTTGCTTGAGTATTTACTTTTTCTGCTGGAACAACAATAGCCCCACCTTTTCCTCCACTAACTACTTTATCTTCTACCCCACCCTTTTCAAACTGATTTAAAAATTCATTAACAGATCCAGCATCTTTTTCACCAAGATCTGTTTTAATATTAAGTTGAAACTCTTTTTCAAATTCTTTTCTAAACTGTTTAATTCTTTTTTCTGCTTCATCAGTACCCTGCCCAAAACGTTTATTTATTTGTTCTATAGCACCCTCACTTGCATTAACTGATTGCATTGCTATTTGATTTCTTTTGGTTACAAATTCTTGATATGATATATTTCCATTTTGTAATTCTAACTTTAAGAAATCAATTTGTTCTTTAGTTATATCTTTTGCTTGAATTGCTCCTTCTGCCAAAGAGTCAACAAGAATGTCTTCTGTATCTTTTCCAAACATTTTCATTCCTACTTTTTGAAAAAAACCAAGATTTTCATATTGTTTTTTAGCAAGGTCTTCAAGTTTAGATATATCAAAAATAGGATTAATTTGTGCATTTATTGCTAATATATTATCTGCTATATCTTCTCCATTAGGACCTACTAATTTAGAAATTTGTCCACTTATTCTTACCCCCAAACTTTGATCATTTAATTTTGTTCCAATGTCTAATGCAATAGCCTTTGCTTCTTCTGCTGTAATAGATCCTGTCACTACGCCTCTTGTTAGTTGATTAAGTATTGCTTCATCTCTTCCTGCTTTTCCACCAACTTTTTGAGCAGCCTCTGCATCTTTAAGTAATTGTGTTCCAGCACCACTTTGTATAAACTGACTACTAAATTGCTGTGCCTCTGGTCCAATTCTTCCTCCAGATACCGTTTCTGCACGTTGTCTTTGTAATGCTTGTTGAGTATTTTCTCTTCCAAATGCTTTAGCAAATTCTTTCATTCTTTCGGAAGATCCATACATTGAATTAATTAATTCTCCGCCAGACTGAACTGCATTATTTGCCATTTTTCTTAATGCAACAAATCCAATGACAAGTGCTGCAAGTCCTCCAGTTACTGATAGAAATCCCCCTGTTGTTGCTAAAATTCCTACTCTTAGTGGTGCTAAAACTTTTGAAATTCCTTTAAGTGCTTTTCCTGCTTCAGTAGCATCTTTAGAAATATCTGGAACCTTGGGTCTAGCAATTTTACTTGCCAACGCGCCTCCAGCCATCATTCCACCAATTGAAGAAATCATCCCCATCATGCCTTCTCCACCAAGCATTTGACCACCCATCATGCCAATAATTGGAAGTAGTTGTGATGCCACAACCCCACCAATAGCATATCCCTTAACCTTTCCACCCACATTAAGATTTTGTCCATTATTAATAGCAGTTAATAAATCATAGTTTTGTTTAGTAGATTCTTTATTTATTACAAATTCTCCTGGGGTTAACATTGCTGGAACGGTATCAGTATTTCCTGTACCTGGAACTATATTTCCTTTATTAAATGCTTTAAATGGAACACTTACATTTGAACCAGTATATTCATTTCTATTATAAATAGATGCCCTCATATTTGGATCAACATCTATAGGATCGTATTGGCTAGTTCTTGATCCTACTCCAGTACCAACATTA
>Ga0208485_1000586_pt1 | contig 10654 bp, 19 predicted proteins | sample LakMenEpi27Jul12_FD_150707 | JGI IMG/M metagenome (GOLD analysis project Ga0208485, IMG submission 150707) | Freshwater microbial communities from Lake Mendota, WI - 17JUL2012 deep hole epilimnion (SPAdes) | ecosystem: Environmental > Aquatic > Freshwater > Lentic | place: Lake Mendota, Madison... | reverse complement strand
TTTAATATTGAGGTTTAATAATGGATTATACGAATTATCTTGGGATCGCATAATGTTAAATTTATATAGTTACTATCAGCAACCCGAACAATTACCGGGCCATGCAAAAATTAATAAAGCAATTAAATTAATAAATTACTCATCTAATTGGGGTGGATCAATAACTCAAGAAGAATTAGAGCCGATTAAACATATAATTGAAAAAAATGCAGAGTTGGCATCAACTTATGCGCGCAAATTTACGTATAAGCGATGGCCCGAAGCCGAGCCATATATAATGAAAGATGCAATATATGCTTATTCATATGCAATTAATATATTATCTCAAGATAAAGATTGGATAAAAGAAAAAGGACATGCGAATGGAAGATGGCCTGATGCAGAACCATTTATATTAGCTAGTAAGAATATATTTGTTATTAGAACGTATGCGAAAAATATTATAAAAGGTAGATGGTCGGAAGCTGAACCGATTATTATGACTAATCTAAATGATGTTATAAAATACGCAAAAGACACATTAGCTGAAGATCCAAATTATCAATATAAGAACGGAAGATGGCCGGAGGCTGAACCCGAGTTATTAAAAGTACCAGATCTAGCGGTTGATTATGTAATCGACGTAACAAATGAAAGATGGCCGGATTTAGAAGATATTATAAAGAATAGTTCCGATACCTGGTTATGGCGCAGATATAAGTCTCGATTGAAAATAGATTAATTAATTTAGCCTCTATAGTGAGGCTATTTTTCTGGTTCATAAATAAAGTATTATGTTATACAATAAGGTAATATATGTTAAATTTATATAATTATTACAATAAACCTCATGAATTAATACAAGGTAAATTAATTTATGACCCGAAAGAAGTTATTGATTTTATTGAACACATGACTAAACGATTTCATGAGCAGGATGATTTTAATAATAAGTATATTTTTACTAATAGATCGAAAGACGATATAGTATTTACGGTTAGAATTACAGCAAAACCGAAGCTTGGTAGTTTAGTTGATTGGGTTGATATTCAATTAAAACAAGAACCCAATGGTATTAAATTGTATTTTACGCATAAAAATGAAAATATTATGTGGCCGATTGACGCATTTGAAGCTAATACTAATACTATTGATATCCTTGGTATAGCTCATATGATTTATAAAATTATAATAGATTACTTGGAATAATTATGTTAAATTTATACAAATATTACGATAAACCAGATGTTTTAATACAAAGAGAATCTATGGTGTTTATCGAAGATGTAACTGAAAAAACTAAAGATATTATTCGTTATTATGTGGATCGAAATCGAGACGACGATCCAAGTTTTCCCGATATTACTATATCAAATGTCATAGAACAATCTCCAGGATTATTTACAATGCGAGTAAGATCGAGCAATACAACGAGAGCTCGAGTTTTTGTTTTTGTGGATAAAAATAAGCATATTTACGCCAGCGGATCTGATATGAATTTGCGAAAAGTAACCGACCATGAAAATGAGGATGGTATCGATGGCGACGAACTAACCGATATCGTTTATGAAATATTGGATTCATTAGTAGGTAGATAAATGCTTGATTTTTATAGATATTATGATAAATCAAATGAATTATTTGGTTATAATAAAAAAGATTTAATTATGCCGGATAAAATTTGGCGATTTTATTGCGATCATATGGAAGATTTAACTGACGAAGAAAATAAACGTAAGTATCCAGATTATATGAAGCAGATCGTAAAAATGCCTGAGATTTCATATAGATATACAAAAGAAAAATTAACTGGTAGATGGCCGGAAGCTGAAAAATATATTATAAAAGAGCCTCAATATGCCGTTGAGTATACCATTTATGTAATTAATAGAGATAAACATCCATATAGAGATAAGATGGATCGATGGACTGAAGCGGAACCTAATATATTAGCCGGGCCAGTCGATTATATTTGGAATTATATACAATTAGTTATAAAAGATGAGTGGCCTGAAGCAGAAGAAGCATTACACAAATCTCCATCGATTTGGAGTTGGTATCAAAGTAGCTTTATATTAGATCATTGGAATTGATATGAGATTAAATGAATTATTTGTTGGATTATTCGAAGCAAGAAAAAACCCAGAACAAAATGTAAAAGTAAGTGCATACGAAGCGATTTTAAAATATAAAAACGATCCTAATACATTTATTCATTTTACCAATCACTTAGATAATATATCTAAAGAATTACAAACGGTTCAATTTAAATTTGGGGTTAATCCGAATTATCAATTTAATACACCAATGGGGATTTATGGTTATCCATTAAAAGAATTTTGGGAACAAAATAAAATGGATGATCGTAAAGATTTTACCCAAATCGGTAAATTTGCAACCGATAGACCGTACATTATTATTTTTAAGTGGACTGGTAAGCAAAAGTATTTGCATAGTATGGGTGATTATAACGAAGCTGATTGGCAATATGATTATCATAAGTTATTAGAGTTATATCCGGGTAGTGAAGAAAGGATTGAAAAAGCAATAGAAGATTCTAATATAAGAGGTTCGATTGGTAAATTATGGAATGCAACTCGATGGTTATCATCACACGGTGGTAAATCAGATAATAGTGCGATTGAATGGAATCATTTATTTAGACGATTAGGATATGCTGGATTTAATGATACTGGTAATGGCGCTTACGCTCAATTTGAATATATGCAAGCTGTATTCTTTAGTAAAGATGCAATTAAAGTTCAAGAGTTAGTTTACAATAAATCATACCAAGATCAACATAATGAAAATCCTCGGGGTAAATCTTACGCAATTGTTGCTCATCAAAAAAAACTAGCCGGTCAGAGTATATTAAATGCTCGCAGAAAAATAACTAAATTGCTCGGAGCTGAATTAAAATTAGGTGAGGGTTGGCCTGTTTTATCACACGATAAAACTTATTTGGATAATAAAACTATTAGTTTAAGTAATAATTTACTTATTACCCCAAAGAAAGATGAAATTGAATTAAAATATTATCCTACAGTATTAGCTAAATTTTCTCATACCCCAACTGAATATCAAGATTTATTTAAATCAATTAAAGTTTATTCGCGAGGTATGGCTTGTTTACCAATAATAAAAGATTGGATTCATGAATTTGATATACAATTAAGTAAACAAATTTCTGATGATAAGTTAGTAAATGATTTTAAGAAACACCAATCACGTATTATAAAAAATACTGTACATTTTGGGCCGAAAAAAACAGTAACTATACTATCAAGTATTAAAGTTGAAATTATTATTAATATTGAGGATGCAGTTATTTCAGTTAATGACTCAACTAACAATAAATCAATCGATTCGCTTAAATTTATTGATATTTCATCTGATTATAACCAAGCAAAAAATCAAATCGATAGTTTAATGACCCACACAATCAAAACAATCAATTTAAACGCCAAAGGAAACTAATATGTTATTAAAAGAATTATATGAAAGCTACGATAATATTAATTTAGATTCGGCATATGAGTTATTCCGTCATTCATATGAACAAGCAACTGGAGCCTCATGGTCAAAAGAAAAATTTCTAAGTAGAGCTAGAAATTGGACCTTTTATGGCGATGAAAATGGTTTTGTTTCAGTTAGAAAACAAAACTCGGGCATGATAAAATTAGTAGGTGTTGCTGGTAGTCCAAAAAGTATCTATAAAGGTATTCAGGAATTATCTGCCGAAAATAAACCAATATGGGGGATGGTAAGCGGTGATTTAGTACCAATGGCTCAAAAATTTGGTTTTATTAAACCTCCAGCTTTTGTAGTAAAAGTGATAGCGAAAACTATTCCGGCTAGTGTTTTAGGTGGAGCGGATTATAAAGTAAATAATGATGGTTCAATTACATTTAGTTACGCCGACGTAGGCGAAGCTACTAAGTTTTTTATTGCAAATAAATTGTATTTTAAACAACAATTAACTACAATGAAAGATAAGACAACGGATTTAGCTATGAAGCCGGTTATTGCCGCAATTGAATTTATGGTAAAATAATATGTGGTTATTACATCTCTTACCAGAACATTTATTGATTTTAGTCACTAACATTATCTTAGCTTTAGGTATTTTGGGGACTATTTTAGGTTACATATTAAAGTTCGTTCCATTTTTAATACAATATCGCATACCAATTAATATGCTATCGACTTTATTATTAGTTGCCGGTATATATTTTAAAGGTGGATATAATGTCGAATTAGATTGGCGAGCTAAAGTCGATGAACTTCAACAAAAACTAACCGCAGCCGAAGCAGTTTCTCATGCAGAAACTGTTAAAATAGAAACTCGGGTTATCGAAAAAGTTAAATATATCAAGGAAAAAACCCATGCAAATAAACAAACCATACAACAAAATGCTACGGTTATTAACGCTGATTGTCGGGTTCCTGATATTGCAAGGGTGCTCTACAACCGCGCCATTAATAATGAAATTTCCCGAAGCACCAAAGGTACTGATGGAAACAGCGCCAAAGTTAACTCCATTGAAACCGGAGCAAAATGAGTTAAGTGATTTAATAACTAACGCTAATGAAAATTACGGTAAGTATTATGAGTTATTAGAAAAATATAATGCTTGGCAAGATTGGTATTTAGCTCAACATAATATATTTGAAGTTTTACAATAGGATAATAATATGTCAAGCGAATCTGAGTCACATATAGATACATATGCGGATGTAACAATAACTAATAAAAAAATAACGGCAGAAGCTGGGGTCGAAGTGGGTGTTAGTGCTAATGCGGAAACCTCAACTAATGATGGGTTAGGCGCAACAGCTGAAGCTAACGCAGATGCAAGCGCAGAAGCTCATGTAAATGCTAAAGTAGAAGCTGGAATTTCCGGTTCAAAAATTAAAGCAGAAGCTACTGCCGAAGTCGGTGCAAGTGCCGAAGCTAATGCTCATTCCGAATTTGGCGGTAAATTAGGTGGTGTTGAAGCAGATGCCGGAGTTCACGCATCTGTCGACGCTAGAGCTAACGCAGGTGGATCAATTGGATTAAATGGTGTTGAAGCTCATGCTGGTGCAAAAGCTGGAGCTGGTGTCGGAGCTGATGTTTCTGGTTCTGCTGAATTTGGGGGTGTTGGTGTTGAAGCATCAGCCGGAGTTAGTGCGGGCGCTCAAGTTGGATGGGAAGGTGGAGCTAAAGCAAAATTAGACGGCACTAAAGTTAATGTCGGGATTAATGTAGATGCTGCATTATTGGTTGGCGTTAATGTTGATGTCGATTTAACCGTAGATACCAAAAAGGTAGTGGATACTGCATTGGATGCTTATGATTTTGGTAAAGATGCATCGGGTGTTGTAGCTGAGACCGCAGTTAATGTTGCCAATACCGTAGCTGATGGTGCAACTGACGCAGCAAATACCGTAGCTAAAACAACAGTTAATGTTGCGAATACTGTAGCTAATGGAGCGACAAATGCAGCTAATGCAGTAGCGGATACTGCAAAAGATGCAGGTAAAGCAATTAGCAAAACCGGTAAAAAAATAGGTAAATGGCTACATCTCTGATTTTTGATTATCTTCCGATTGACTTAATCGCTGCTTTATATAAAGAGTTGTATTAACTTTTTCTTTCAATCGAATTAAATCATTGTCTAACATACGAAGCCGATCAATTAAGTGTATTAATTTTTGATTGGCTTTGGCAATTTGTGGTTTAATATCATTAATAGCCCATAACCAAATAAAATAAACAAAGTAAGCCATACTATAAGCAGCAACAATAGGAAATCCATATTTGCTAATTAATTCAATTGTATGTTCCATTAATCCCTCCGCTCTTCTAATCTATCATCTATTCGAGCAACTCGAGTAGTATCTGGTTCTAAATCTAAAGCAGAACTTACAATTAAATCGATTTTAATAATATCATTATTCATTACGATAATTCTATTATTAAGTTGATCTATAATATTAATCATGTCATTAATTGATTCAACAACACTATTTAATATAAATTTAAGGGTAAGAAACACGAAGTAGCCAGATGCAACCGCGGCGGCTATAGGAAAGCCGACGTCCGCAAAAACTGCAAATAAGTCCATATCAAAATCCATTTAAACCTCGTTTAGTTTATATTATTTATTTTTATCGATCTTAATACTATAATACTATATAATATGATCTAACAAATAAGGAGATAAGTATGAAACGATCATTCTATAGAAATATCACAAGCTGGAATACGACCGATTGGGTTAGTGATTTAAATAATAGAGACAAAGCTATTAAACAAAATGTATCCAAATATCGATCTAAATCGCCAACTATTACTAAAACTAGTTTATTAAAATCATTTCTTATATGTTTCGCCATCGCAACAACTGTAATTTTAATTGGTTTGCTTCAATATGTATAATCCAGTATCGATTGATGTTTATGAAGGTAAATCGTATCAACTAATGATTGCACCTAAAGCATCGGAACGAAATTTAACATTCGAAGATGCAGTTTTATATTGTCGATTCTTAGATATTGATGGATTTAATGATTGGCGATTACCAACCGCAATAGAAACTGATGTTTTATATGATTCATTCGCAACAGTTACTTGTTCTCAATTATCAGACCTAGATTATGAAATGATTTTACCAAATGATTATGATTTCGAGTTGGAATGGTATTGGACCTCAAATAACGACTTTAAAGATGAATCTGATGGTTTCGGAACTATGGCTCACGTTCAATCGCGGCGATTTTTAGTGAATAAATTAACTGAAGGTTTAGTTAGAGCGGTTCGTGTTATAAAGTAGTATAGTAGTATAAATTGATTGACTTATTAATCTAAATCAATTATAATATTTTCATCAGTTAAGAAATTAATTGTCTAACGTCTTATTAAATTAAAGGAAAATAATTATGTCTGAAAATAAATCTGAAGCCCAATCTCAACGTTTAATTGGTCCTAAAGCCGCTAAAAGATCATTAGAATATGCTATTAAAAAAAGAAAAGCGGTTTTCCTTCATGGAGCTCCTGGTTTAGGAAAAAGTGATATTGTTAGACAAATTGGTTTAGAGACTAATCGAGAAGTAATTGACGTTCGATTAGCATTATGGGATCCAACTGATTTAAAAGGTGTTTTATATTATAATCCCGAAAAAGGTGAAGCTGTTTGGTCTGCTCCTCCTGATTTACCTTCTGATCCAGATAGTAATGCTATTTTATTTTTAGATGAATTATCTACTGCGCCTCAAGCGGTTCAAGCATCGGCTTATCAATTAGTTTTAGATCGTCGAGTTGGGACTTATGTTTTACCTAAAGGTGTTGATATTATTGCCGCCGGTAATAGAGAAGGTGATCGTGGTGTTTCTCATCGTATTCCAGCTCCATTAGCTAATAGATTTACACATCTTGATATTACCCATAACTTCGAAGATTGGGAAGAATGGGCTTTACAAAATAAAGTTCATCCTGAAGTTATTAGTTACCTTGGTTTTGCTAAAAATGATTTATATGATGCTAAAGGTGCTAAAACTGCTCTTGCTTTTGCATCTCCAAGATCTTGGGTTACGGTTTCTGATTACTTATGGGATGAAGATGTAATTGAACCTAGTATCTTACATAATCTTGTTTCTGGTGCTATTGGCGATGGATTAGGTATTAAATTTATGGCGCATCGTAAAATTGCAGGCCAATTACCTAAACCATCTGATATTTTAAATGGTATCGAACATAACTTAAACGTTAAAGAAATTTCTGCAATGTATTCATTATCGATTTCAATGTGTTATGAATTAAAAGAAATGTTGGATTCGAGTGTCGATAATTGGGCCGATAAATTTAATAATTATTTTAATTATATTAGTAAAAACTTCCCAGTTGAAATTGTAGTTATGGGTGTTCAATTAGCGTTAATTAAATATCGTTTTAGTATTTCTAAAGATATGAAAAATTGGGATGAATTCCAACTTAAATATGGTAAGTATATTACTACTGCGTTAGCCGGTTAAGCTCATAGGACATGGACGTCAAAACTTTAATTTTAATAATATAATAGAGGAATTATATGTCTAATGAAGCATTAGAAGAAAGATTAAGAATGGGTAAGATTGGTCTTATGTTAAGAGCTCCGTTCTTTGGTAATTTGGCTAGTCGATTAAAAATTATTCAAGCTGATGATTGGTGTAGTACTGCGGCTACTGATGGTCGTAACTTTTATTATAATTCTGAGTTTATTAATAAGTTAACTAATAAAAATATTGAATTTTTATTTGGTCATGAGATATTACATTGCGCATTAGATCATTTCGGTCGTTGCGGATCTAGAAATAGAAAGATTGCTAATATTGCTCAAGACTACGCCGTTAATCAGATCTTAGTTGATGAAAACGTCGGCGAAAAAATTACAGTTATTGATTTATGTTTAGATGAAAAATATCGCGGAATGCCTTGGGAAGATATTTACGATGATTTAATGAATAAGATTAAAAAAATGGATGTTACGGAATTATTAGAACAGACATTAGATGATCATATTAATGCCGATCGTACCGATGATAAACAAATTAAAGATGATGATTTGCAGTCGTTAAGAGATGAATTAAAAGCTGCTATGATTCAAGCGGCTGGAGCGGCGGGTGATAGAACACCTAAAACTATTAGTCGTATGCTTGATGATTTAATGAATCCGAAAATGAATTGGAGAGATTTATTAAGATTAAATATCCAAGGATTATCTCATAATAATTATTCATATACTAGACCGAATAAAAAAGGTTTTGGTTCTGGTTTTGTTTTACCCGGATTAATTAGAGAAGAATCTGTTGAATTGTGTATCGCATTAGATATGTCAGGTAGTATCAGTCAAGCTGATGCAACTGCATTTATGTCTGAAGTTGTTGGTATTATTGAACAATATTCTGAATTTATTATTGATATTTGGTGTTTTGATGATGCTATTCATAATCATCAGCATATTAATGGTGATAATATAACTGATTTATTATTTTATGATCCCCAAGGTGGTGGTGGAACTAATTTCGATTGTAATTTTGAGTTTATGAAAGAAACTAGAAATGATCCGCCTAAGATGTTTATTATGTTTACTGACGGCGAACCGTTTGGTAGTTGGGGTGATCCTAATTATTGCGATACTATTTTCGTTATTAAAGGTAACGAAGGTAGATTATCACCTTTTGGTCAAACTCTTCATTATGAAGAATTATAATGGCTCATTTAGCTTATCTTAAAGATAAATGTATTGGGCATCTTGAATTAGCTCCGATTGAATCGACTAGATTATTATCGTATAACGAAGCATTAATTTATTGCCAATTTCTTAATATTAACGATAAAAGAGATTGGCGATTACCAAGTTGGGATGAATTCTGTGCAATTAGAAAATATATAGCTAGAGAACGAGTTCATTTAAATACGATGCATGCAATTTATTGGGTTGATGATGGTTCTACTTTTGATATTCGATATAACAATTATAAAAGTGAAGATTATCTAATAAATGCAGATATACTAAATGTTAGACCAATCAGAACATTATATGATTAAAGTGACTATCAGTAATTATGAAGTCATAATATCACCAATAACCTATACAAAACATTTAAATTGGGCTGATGCTGTTTTATATTGTAATTTCGTTGAGATAGATGGCCTTAACGACTGGTATATGCCGTCTAGAGCTGAATTGAATGTTCTATGTTTGAATAATGATTTTTTTCAACATCATCACGGCATTTATTGGTCGCAATCCGAGGAATATAGATCTTATCCCGATGATTATAATATGGCATGGGTTCAATCATTTCCCGATGGTTATCAGCGCCTGTCATATAAAGATTCCGATTATTGGGTTAGACCTATTCGTAAACTTATATTATAATATATTTTTTTATAGGAGTTTATTATGAGCGATTTACTTAAATTAGTACCTAAAGCAGAAAATGAAGCTAATGAAAAAAAAGAATTGTTAGCTGATTACTTTGAACATATGGATGAAATAAAAGATGATATTTCTATTGTGTTATCATTAGTTTATTTAAAAGATGGTCAATTAATGGTAGCATCGAATGGAGTTGATGCAAAAACAGCACTATGGGCGACCGAAGAATTTAAAATGAATTGTTTATTCGGTGGGTTTTTTAATAATGATGATGACGGCGAGTAATGACTGAAGTTTTTGCATATACTTTAACTATGATAATACATTTATCTAGTTATTCGAATATATCTATCGTTATTCCTCAAAATGATTTGCGGGCTTGCGATAAAACTAGAGAACAGTTTTATCAGCAATACCGCGATCAAATTATTTCAGCATATTGCGTTAATAATATAATCGGAGGATTGCGATGAAAATTAATGGTTTTATTGAAATCGGAATTTGTATTATTATAGCGGCGATTACTATAAAAATTGTATTAGTTTTTGGTTTTATATCTGGTTCGATCGCCGGGGGTTCATTTTTAATTGGTTATGGTTTTATCATGAATAAATTCTTCGATAAGGGTTAACGGTTTTAGTATGGCTGGTATTGAAAAAATTTGTGAATACTCTGGTGATTATCCGGGCCGGACTATGTATTCGATTAAACGAGATCATATTCAAATTATGCCCGAATATAGAAAAATATTTCGGGACAAAGAAGCAACG